>Ga0118677_10002937_pt1 | contig 33410 bp, 30 predicted proteins | sample AliMusrvi5mmetaG_FD_86154 | JGI IMG/M metagenome (GOLD analysis project Ga0118677, IMG submission 86154) | reverse complement strand
ACTCTAGCCGTGCAAGCGGCTAACGGTAGCAACAGTGCCAGTGACAGAGCTGCACTGAATAACCAAGCGCAACAATTAATATCAGAAATAACACGCGTAGCCAGTAGCTCTTCCTTTAACGGCGTTAATTTACTTAATGGCTCTTTCACTGCAACCAACTTCCAAGTCGGCGCTAATGGCAATGCAGAAAGCTCTATTACCATCGGCGCTATAGGCAACGCTACCGCTTCATCCTTAGGAGTTACAGCTAATGTTAAAACAGGCTCGGTTACTGGCGCCAGCTCATCTGCCGGTGGCTTAGCCGCTGGTGATTTAACACTTAATGGTATCCAAGTCGGCTTTAGTAGCATTGGTGCCAATCCAGGACAGGCATCTAATAGCGCTGTACAAATAGCCGCAGCCATCAATTTGGTATCAGCGCAATCTGGTGTTAACGCAACGGCTAATGCTACGACATTGACAGGAACTGCCGCAACAACCTTTGGAGCAGTAGCATCAGGTCTTACGCTAACAGTTAATGGCATACAAGTGGGCAATATTTCCAATGGTATTGATGCCGTAGGTCAAGGTGCTAACGTAGCTGCTGCGATTAATTTGGTATCTAGTCAATCTGGAGTTACAGCTAGTGCAAACGCTAATACCGGTATAGTGACATTAACAGCCGCCGATGGATCTGATATTGCCTTAGGTGCAGGTTTTACTGTTGGTAACTCAGGTTTTACTGGTTCTGCAGCTACAGTAGCTACTGGCGTGTCTGTTGGAACACCAACGATAGGCGTAGCAGCCGGCACGTCTGGCTTCACCATTAATGGCGTGCAAGTCGGCGCAGTGACCGCAGGTGGTACTGCAGCTATACAAGCAACTAACGTAGCCGCTGCTATTAACTTAGTTTCTAGTCAATCTGGTGTTACCGCATCAGCTGCTACTGGCGTTGTTGTTTTAACAAACTCCAGTAATGGTGGGATTTCAATGGGCTCTGGTTTTACTGTAGCTAACTCAGGACTTTTGGCGGCAACCAATAACGTTATCGGCACAGCGACTACTGGTACGATTTCATTATCTAGCAGCTCTGGAGGAACCATTACTGTTAGTGGCGCAGCTCCAGCAACGAGTGGCTTGACAGCCGGCTTACAAACAACGACTAGTAGCACTTCTACACTGAATAATGTCAGTTTAAATACGGCTGTTGGCGCCCAAGCAGCTTTAGCAGTGATTGATGGTGCTCTTAATACCGTCAATACTTCAGCCGCTGCTTTAGGTGCTTATCAAAACCGTTTTTCTCAAACAGTCAGTGCTTTAAACTCTGAGAACGTCAATAATACGGCATCACGTAGTCGTATTGTTGATGCTGATTTTGCTGCAGAAACCGCTTCTTTATCACGAGCACAGGTTTTACAACAAGCGGGTACTGCGATGTTGGCGCAAGCTAATCAATCTGCACAAGGCGTGTTGAGCTTACTGAGATAAATACTTATAAACGGCCCAGCACTTAAGCTGGGCCTTTAGCTTTATTGACTGTGGGTAATTGTATTAACTGCTGTAAATTGATTTGGCCAATCTCTCTAAATGACAGGCTAATACCATCATGCTCACTGACTAATTGCCAAAAACAAAGCGCAGCATCATAGGCTATTTGCCACGCTGTTACTTGTTGAGGCATTGGCAGTGCGACGGTAAATTGACGCAGAGGCACTTCTCCACCTGACAAAGGCGCATAAAGCATGGGCAACATATCATAAGCGGGTGATAAGCGCAGACTGAGCTCTTGCCCTTCATGCTGAGCAAATTGAAAAGATAGATTGCCCAAATGCATGTCGTTATTCGCTATTAAGCGACCAAACCACCATAACACTAAAACCTCTTGTACTACGGCTTTGGGCACTATGCCTAAAGCCACTAGTTTTTCCAGCACCTTAGGCCAATCACCATGGCTTGAACCAACAAAAGCTGCATCTAACATCGCTAAAGAAATTAGAGGCAACCTACCCCATTCAGCATAGCGATCAAAACGCTCAAGCTCAAGAAAAGTCCGACCTTCTGATTTAATAATTCGACTTTTAGCTGCTTGTAAGCTGGTATTTGTTTTTAAGACCTGCAAAGCTAAATGTTCGCAAATTAATAGGTCTGACCAACGCTGCACCGGTATTGAATGATCTCCTCCAGAAAACTTAACCATAACATGAGGCGTATGGCTGCCTGCTAAAATTCGTTTTATAGTAAATTTTGGGAACTCACCACCAGCACTGGAACCACAACCTATCAATGCGGTAGCTGCATTTGCTAAAGCTGGATAATGCTGAGCTTCACAGCCTGCTTGAATAGAGGGCGCTTGTGAAGCTATCGATTGCAGCCAAAGTTGGTAAGCATCGTCGCCTATAATTAAATTACCCGGCGTATCCGCGCCTTTGCGACTGAGCATAATGACAATATCGTCATCAGACCAACAATTAGGATCGGTTGGCACATCAAAATCAATCGCTGCCTGTTTTGCAAAAATACGACCTAGATAACCCTGTGGACGCATATCATAAAGCGGATAAGGTAAGCCGCCCCAAATACCATTTAAATGCTCTGCATCGTTAGGCCAGCCTAATTTTTGTAAATTGAATAAAGATCCTTGAGGTGCTATTAAATCTAAATTACCCACATTGAAGCCTTGTCCTAACTCATTAATCATATAAACAGGAATCGCTTCCTTTTTACCTCGTAATGATCGGCGTAATGCAAAGCGAGCTTTTTTGGTTGCTCCTAGTCGGATAATTTGATCTCCGCGCTCATGAAGTATTCTGTGTAATGTCGGGATACTAACATTAAGTTTTTCGCTTAAATTGATAGCGGAAGTCAGTCCTGTTTGTAATAACACACTATCAAGTCGTTCCCGTGCCGCTGCATTTTTAGGCCGCATAAATTAATTACATTCAAAGTTATGATAAGATTATCATAATATCTTTTATATTAAAGTCAAATAGATAGGAAAAATTATTAGATAGTTATGAGAAGAATAATGAGCCAGCTGCTATTTCAGCATAGGCTACCGAAAACTAGTTACCATGAATGACATATTAGATGTTTTGATAGCTGATGATGGCAAAGAAGCAGCCAAACTATTCGACTTTTTAGATATTAAAAAATCATGATCTTAATCGAATTAAGAGCATTGTATTTAATTGCGGTTTGAATACCAGGACTGACAAAAAGGGATAGTGAGTAACAGAAGTATATTTTGGAAGGTCTGACTTTAACTGCGGACTAACAGAATATCTATGGGGGCACTACGAGTTCTTAAGAGGGGCAAAACACCCCCGCCGGCCAAGCCTCGCGGGGGTTACTGCGATTACTTACCTGAAATAGCTTCAGCAGAGCTGTTATTTGAGGTATGTCTTTTCTCAATTTTAGAGAAAGTTTCCGCTTGCAAAGATTGTACTGCGCCACTTTGCAAATGTTTAGTTTCGTCTTTTTTCAACATAACTACTAAAAGTACGATTGCAGCGATAGAAACGCCAACGATTACCCAAGTGTTATCTTTTTCTTGTTGCTCAGCCATTTTAAAATCCTCTATAAGTTATTAATATTTATTATTCCCTCTCCTCAAGAGGGCTGTTCAAAGTAAACTTTTCTTGAACAGGTTGTCGTAATTTATTAAAACAACGGGGTAATTTTTATCATGAGAAGTTATGGCGTGTCAAAACTATTTTTTATAAAAATTCTTCACGTAAAAATAAGCAGCGTTATCTGCGTTTCTATTTAAAGAAAAAGCTAGACAGTGATTATAAACTTCAATAGAACAAAACGTACTCGCTAGACTTAAGCAGCTTCAAGATTACTTGAGCTCACACTCTCTTTTACTTCAAATTAAGGCTTATTTTTACGCCCATTAGCACCGTATAAATTCAACTTATATCGCACTGCAAGACGTTAAAATTTTAAAATAAGACCTTATCAAATAAAAGTTAGTGTCCGCCTTGATAGCAACGAATTTTTAACTAAAAAAGCTATTTTTAACTATTACTGATAACAGATGGCGCTGTTCTTTCAAAGAACAGTACGATCAATAGATATAAAGATAATAATTCTAAGGACAACCACCACGATGGAACATCAAGATTCACTGGCAACTGCACTTTAGCGACATAGAGCAATACACCTAAACTAATATAAGCCAATATCCGCTTAATAGGATAAGCCACGGGATAATAACATTGACCTAAGCCATAAGAGACAATCGCCATAGCGGCATAACACACCAAAGTTGCCCATGCAGAGCCTACATAACCCCATACGGGTATCCAAGCTATATTAAGACCTATGGTCAATAACGCACCCGCTAGCGATACGCTAGCCCCCATTAAAGTTCGGTCGGTTAATTTATACCAAATCGATAAATTGACATAAATGCCTAAACATAAGTTAGCCAATAATAAGATGGGGACGACTTCAAGCCCTGCGCGAAACTCATCGCCCAGAAAGTATTTGAAGAAGTCGATGAATAACGTCACTAACAAAAAGATAAACACGCAAAAGATCACAAAAAACTTTAAGACTTTGGCATAAACACTACGAGCATCAGTTTTATCCGCATAAGCGAAAAAGAAAGGTTCAGCCGCGTACCTAAAGGCTTGAATGAATAAAGTCATCAATATTGATAACTTATAACAAGCACTGTAAATACCCAACATTTTCATGTTGGTTTGAAAATCATAGGGCAACAAATACTTTAATAAGGCGCGATCTAACATCTCATTAATGATGCCAGCAAAACCGATAACCACCATGGGTGCTGAATAACGAACCATGCGAGCGAATAATGGTCGGTCAAATCCCCAAGCCCAGCCTTTTAATTGAGGCGAGAGCAATAAAAACTTAATAATACTGGCTAATAAATTAGCGATAAAAATGTAGCCTATACCTATGCTAGGATCATAAACAGTCTCTATCCAAGAAGAACTATGTTGCGCATATAGTTTGGGGCAATAAATAATAAAAAACAGACTCAGCAAAATAGTGACCGCTATTTCTAGTACTTTGATGCCGGCAAAACGAAAGGCTTTATTTTCTGCACGCAAACGAGCAAAAGGGATCGCAGATATCGCATCTAACACTAAGATTAAACTAAAACACAAGACATACTCAGGATGGTTGGCGTAATGTAATGCTGCTGAAAGCTTGTCATTAATCAAGCAGATACCGAGAAAAAAACTTAAGTTTACAAGTACGACAAAAATGAGGGCCGTTGAGTAAGCATAATCTTGACCACCATTTTCTTTATCACGAAAACGGAAATATCCGGTTTCAAATCCAAATAATAACACCACCGAAAAAAAGCCGGCATAGGCATAAAATTCAGACACCACACCATATTCGGCTGCTGAAAAATAATAGGTATACAGCGGCACCAACAGGTAATTAAGAAAACGGCCAAAAATACTGCTAAGCCCATAAATCGCTGTTTGTGTAGCGAGTTTTTTGATAATACCCATTGTGTGTCTACTCTGTAATTCGTTGATGCTTCATTATAATGCTAAGCAGTTGATTTTATATAAGGCCAAGCATCCATAAGCCATCATCCCAGCATGGACCGCCGGGATCCAGAGCACATGGATGTAGTCATCAGAATACATTGTACCCAATGAATCGAGTATAAAACGCAGTTAATGAATCCCTAATACAAATCCACTGGATCAACATCCAAAGTCCAATGTACTTTTTTTGCCTGTTTAAGTTCGGCTAGTTTCGGCACTAATTCATCCAAGAAGTGCTGTAACTCTTTGCGCCGATTATTTTGAAACAGTAATTGATAACGGTAAAGCCCTGCCCTTCTGGCCATAGGCGCTGACACAGGCCCTAAAATCTGTGTATGTCGCACACTTAAGGTCTTTACTAAATCAGTTAAGGCCTGAAAGAAAATCAATGGCATATCGGCCTCAGTCGCCTCTACGCGCAATAAAGCCTGATAACTAAAAGGCGGTAACGACGCTTGTTTACGCTCAGCCAACGCTGAGATTGCAAAGCTTTGATAACCTTGCTGGATTAAGGTAGTCAATAAGGGATGGTCCGGTTGCCGCGTTTGCATAATCACTTTTCCGCGCTTTTCAGCACGTCCTGCTCGACCTGATACTTGAACTATCATTTGCGCTAGTTTTTCGGCCGCATGAAAATCAATACTAAATAAACCGCTATCGACATCTAAGATGGCCACTAAGGTTACATTAGGGAAATGATGACCTTTAGCAAGCATTTGCGTACCCAAAATAATATCTACTTCGCCATTATTAATTTGCTGAAGATAATCTTCTAACGCGCCTTTTCGTTGAGTAGAATCACGGTCTAAACGCACAGCCACCTTGTTGGGAAATAATTCAGCTAGTACTTTTTCTACACGCTCAGTTCCTAGACCTAAGGGCGTTAATTCGCCCACTTTGCATTCAGGGCAACGTCTAAGCAAAGGTTGCTCTTTGGCGCAATGATGACAACGCAAACAATTTTCATCAACATGAATCACCAAATTAGCATCACAACGATGACAGCGCGCCACCCAGCCACATCCATGACAAATTAATGTCGGCGCAAAACCTCGTCGATTTAAGAACAACAACACTTGCTCTTGCTTAGCTAAGGTTTTATGAATTTCTTCTAATAACGCAGCCGACAAACCTTCTTGCATACGTTTATTTCTAATATCAAGCAAATGTAAGGTCGGATCTATAGCCTTACCTGCTCGAGCGGGCAAAGCCAATAACTGATAACGTTCCTTATTAACATTATGTAAACTTTCTAACGAAGGTGTTGCAGAGCCCAATAACACAGGAACATGTAACAACTGGCCTCGAACCACGGCAATATCTCTAGCAGAAAACCGAAAGCCTTCTTGCTGCTTAAAAGATCCATCATGCTCCTCATCAAGAATGATTAAGCCTGGATTTTTTAAAGGTGTAAATAAAGCCGAACGCGTACCCAATAAAATAGAACCCTGCCCTTGCTGCATTTTTAACCAAGCAACCCCTCGTTGCTTATCCGTTAGTTTAGAATGCGACAAGGCTATATCAACCGCAAAACGCTGCCTAAAACGCTCTTCCAACTGTGGAGTCAAAGTGATTTCTGGCACCAAGACTAAAACTTGCTGCCCACGCTCTAAGACACTACGAATGATCTGTAAATAAACTTCTGTTTTACCGCTGCCGGTTACGCCGTCTAACAAAAATACGCCAAACTGACCAAGGCTGGCACAAACAGCGTCTATTGCAACTTGCTGTTGAGTATTGGCGGGCAAAGCTGGCTTACTTAGTAACGCGCCAGCCTTTGTGACACTAGCTTCAGCCAAGTTAAGCTGTATGAGTTGTTTGCTTATTAATTGCCTTACTGCAGGTCGCCAACTTTCTTCCCATGCCGTAAGCTCTGCATCTGTCAGACTAAGTCCACTACTTTGAAACTTTTCCAAGGCTCGAAGCTGATTAGGGCTACGTTGTAATTGTTGACTATTGGTTGCGATACCTAATTCCGTCAAAGCATATCGCTTTTGTGGCTTTATCAACATCACTTTGCCCTGCCTTAATGCCGCAGGAAATGCAGTACCTATAACTACGCCGATTGGGTGATGATAATAGCTAGCCGCCCACTGTAACAAGCGCAAATCTTTATTAGATAATAAGGGATAGGGATCAATGACGCGGATAATGGGTTTTAGCTTAACAAGATCAAATTCGCTGTGTGTCGCTATTTCTAACAAATAACCTATTTTCTTACCTTTACCAAAAGGCACTTCGACTCGCACACCCGGCTTAATTGAATATAGCGCGGCATCTTCTGGCGCAAGATAATCAAATAAACGATAAACAGGAATGGAAATAGCCACTTTAAAAATGGGCTTATCGCAATGTTGCATAGTAGCTATATTTGTTGTTAATTTGGGGAAATTATACCTAAGTAGTTATACTTACAAGAGATTTTTAGTTACCCACAGAAGCTGTGGATAACTCTGTGAATAAGTACTTTTCGATAATGCCTAATACTGATGTTATCTACGTTTTTGTTAAATTGACCAATTATTATACAGAACAAGTTAATTAATAAATATCAACAACTTACAGAATACCATGTTCTTTATAAACACGAATACACTCGCAGCACCTGTTTATTCAAGCTTTTACTCAATTATGTGGATAAAACCAAGATGATATCAAAATACTACTTTAGTAAAAATAAAACTGTCAAGCATATTATTTCACTATGAATGAATCATTATCGACGTCTAAGAATCCATCATTAATCAGTTAAATATAGCGCAATGTATAGACAGTGCCTTGCGCTAAAAGACGAGTCTCTCTAAAATGAGCCGTTTATGGAGATGCTAATGAATCAAAGTCTAACTATCGACCAGGATGCAACGGCAAAGTCCGCTAAATCTAATGCTAAGAACCCCACCTCTAGTCCTTATGACGCGTTATTTTCCAGCGTCATCGGTCAAGATTATTATCTATTAAAAAAAATTAGTCCATTTGCAGCGGAAATGAGCCGATTAGTCGGTGAATCAGTCGCGAAGTTTTGTGCTAACCGCTCTGCGCCTATTAGCGTCGTTGAATTGGGGGGAGGTACTGGCATAACCAGTTTATCTATATTGTCCGCCGACCAGCAACTAACCTTATTAAGCATTGACAATGAACCCACCATGCAAAATCAAGCCAAACAAAGCTTGCAACAATGGGTAGATGAAGGTCGCATAAACTTCTCAGGCCAAGATGCCTTAAGCGCCTTACAATCATTAACCAACAATAGCGTTGATGTGATAGCCTCAGCTTACACATTACATAACTTTGAAGCCAGCTACCGAAAACAAGTGCTCACTGAAATCTTTAGAGTGTTAAAACCTAGCGGTCAATTTATCAATGGCGATCGTTATGCCTTAGATGATGTTAATGCCCATACCCGCAGCACTCAAAATGAAGTCGCAGGCTATTTTAAAGTATTAACCGAACTCAATCGCCTCGATGTTTTAGAACATTGGATTATTCATTTATTTAGTGATGAATCAGAAAACCACATCATGCGAGCCGCGCTGGCCTTACAACAACTATCTGAGGTAGGCTTTAAGCAGATAAACCTAAGTCATCGTTTAGAGGTTAATGCCTTAGTGATTGCGGCTAAATGATGGCTATATGTTGACCCAACTCATCCTTGCCTTAGTCACTTTTCAACAGCATTCGCCGACCTATAAAAAGACTAAAAGATTTTTTTATCATTTATTAGAAGACCCTGACAGCCGCCTCAAATCTCGCTTTGATAAAGTAATGATCGTAAGCGTATTGTTTAGCGTTTTTTTACTGATTGATGAAGTGGATACACCTGCAAGTAGTTTTGAGCGCATGTTTGAACACGTTTTAATTGCTTTGTTTATTTTTGAGTATCTGTTACGTGCTTGGCTATATAACGATATCCATCACATCATACTGACCCACCACGCCAAAGCCTTATATTTAAACCATCCTATGCAATGGGGCAAAGTTGCTAAGATTATTATCACCCAAAAAGTAGCGCATATCCTTACACCCTTGGCTATCATTGATCTACTAGCCATTCTACCCAGCTTCCGTTCCTTAACCCTATTCAGAGCCTTACTTATTTTTCGGCTCTTCAAGTTATTTCGCTATTTTAAAAGCCTACGCTTATTTGCGGAAGTTCTGGAGAGCAAACGCTTTGAACTTTATACCTTAGCGGTATTTTTAAGCTTTTTGATCTTTATTGGTAGCATCGGTATTTATTTGTTTGAACATGCCGCAAACGGTCAACAAGTTCGTAATTTATTTGATGCCGTGTATTGGTCGATAGTTACCGTCACTTCAGTCGGCTATGGTGATATAGCCCCTCAAACCACCGGTGGTCGCTTGGTCGCTATAGGTCTAATCTTGACCGGTTTTGGAGTATTATCTTTCTTGATCTCTATTATCGTATCAGCGGTTAACGATAAAATGCATAGTCTACGTGAAAACAGTATTTATGCAGAACTCAAGCACTATAAAAGCTTTGTTATTATTTGCGGTTTTGGTCGTGTCGGCCAGCACATTGCGAAGCAATTAGAAAAACATAATCAGCATTTCATCATTATTGATAACAATAAAATCAATGCCATAAACGCTAGGCGCTTAGGTTATTTAGTCATACATGCCGATGCCAGTAAAAATGATGTATTGATTAATGCCGGTATTAAACAAAAAGCCTCCGCAGTATTATGTACCACCGGCGATGATGTGGTTAATGTCTATATTACTCTGACCAGTCGCTATCTTAATTCATCAATCCGTATTATTTCTCGTGCTAATAATCCGCAAAATGTAAAAAAACTTTATCAAGCGGGTGCAGATAACGTCATACAACCCTTTGAAATCGCAGCCTTAGTCGTAGCCCAGTACATTGGCAAGCCCGTGGCTTTTGAAGCCATTCTGGGCGTTATTCGTGAAGAAAAGCAGTTCATTATGGAAACCTTGCCCGTCTGTGCCGGCTCCATGATCGATGGCATTACCATTGCCGAACTTGATTTTGATGGGAGAAAATTAATGTTGATCGGTGTAGTTAGTGCTAATCCGACCCACAGGAAACATAAAAACAGTTACGCCTTAAAAAACCAACACTTCTATTTTAACCCCCCGCCTTTTTTTGTTTTGCGCACAGGAGATTTGTTAGTGGTATTAGGTCGAGAAATCGGCATTGCTTATTTTCGCGAACAACTTAAAAACAGCAGGCCTAAGGAGTCTAAACGATGAAACGTATTGCCGTATTCGGTTACAGCATCATGTCTTTAGAAGTGATCAAGCAGTTAAATGAAGAACACTATAGCTACGTTTTTATTGTAAAAAATGAAGCCGAAGCACTATTAGTCGCCGAGCAAGGCTTTGATACTAAAATCATAGATTTTAGAAATGACGAGGCTATTAAATCTGTGGGTATCGGCGAGAATATCGACATTCTTTTTTGTTTTTATCCTAAAGATTCTGACAACGTTTTCTTAACAATTTCCGCACGCGCCCTTGATAACGAACTGACCATCATCGCTATTGTTGACGATCCAGAATCAGCAGAAAAGTTATTGGCCGCTGGTGCCAATAAGATTATTGATCCTTATGAGATTTGTGGTAGAAAAACTCACGACATGCTGGCTAAACCCGACATTACTGATGTCTTAGATAATACTGTTTTTGGACGCCATGATTTACATATCGCCCAAATAGAAATCCCTACAAATTCTTCTTTAGAACAAACTAAAACCAGCGCATTACTGTTAGCTGGCACTTATAATTTGATTCTTATCGGTGTCGTTGATAAGGTATCTGGCGACAATTTACATTTTGTCATGGATGAAAAGGAACATACCCTAAACATCGGTGACGTTTTAGTGGTCTTAGGACCCGCTCGAGATATTAAGGCTTTTAAAGAAGAAATAGAGGCTGTTACGGCTGCATGATTTTAAAAAAGTCCACTATAGGTTGGGTTAGCGTTAGTGTAACCCAAGCGTTATAACGACTAGAATTGTCGGGTTACGTTGCACTGCCCCGACCTTGTATGATCAAAATTAATAGGATGATTATGTTAAAGTTTAAGGCAAGAATCTGGTTTTTATTAGGCGCTTTAGCGTGCCTAGGTTTATTGTCCATGGGCGCTTATTTTCAATTAATACAAGGTTTAGAGCCCTGCCCTTTATGTATTTCGCAACGCCTGGCTATTCTATTAACCGGCATTATTTTCTTGATTGCTGGCTTACATAATCCAAGCCCCGTTGGTATCAAACGCTATGCCATTCTAGGAACGATTAGCGCCTTATTCGGCGCCTCTATTTCTATACGACATGTTTGGCTACAACATTTACCACCTGATCAGGTCCCCGAATGTAGTCCTGGCATTAGCTTTATGCTGCAAAACTTTCCGCTGTTTGATACCGTTAAACTGATGCTCAACGGTACTGGCGATTGTGCAAAAATAGATTGGACCTTACTGGGCTTTAGTATGCCAGTTTGGACCTTAGTCGCCTTTATAAGTTTGGCAGCATTAAGCGTGTTGCAAATTTGGAATCGTCATAACAAATAACAAGGCGCTGATCTGTCATCTCTATCAGACATTAATTGAGTATAAACATGAAAAAAATCTTAGGGGCTTTGTTATTAGTAACGAGCGCTAGTCTGGCGATTGCCGATGAATCCTCCACTAAACTAGCTCAAGAAATTGCCGGCGAACAACGTTCTGCTGACCATAAAGCCCGAGATATCTATCGGCATCCCCAGCAAACCTTAGCCTTTTTTAACATACAAGACACCATGACCGTAGTTGAAGTCTGGCCTGGAGAAGGCTGGTATACGGAAATATTAGCGCCTTATTTAAGAGATAAGGGCAAACTTTATGCGGCGCATTACTCAGCAAAAACAGATGAACCCTACTTTAAAAAGAGTTTAGATAAATTTATCAAAAAAATGCACGATCAGCCTGAGCTCTATGACAAAGTTGAAATCACCGAGTTAGAGCCCCCAAAAGTCTTAATCATAGCGCCCGATAACTCGGTAGACCGTGTGTTATCTTTTCGCAATACGCATAACTGGCTGAGTATCGATCAAGCTGCTACGGCCTATGTCGCCATGTATAAAGCCTTAAAGCCCGGCGGCATACTCGGCGTGGTTGAGCACAGATACAATTTATTTAAACCCCAAAACAAAATTACCGCAAACGGTTATGTCAGCGAAGATGATGTGATTGCCTTGGCTAGAAGCGCCGGTTTTGAGTTTTTAGAAAAGTCTGAAATTAACGCCAACCGCAAAGATAAAAAGAACTATCCTAAAGGCGTCTGGACCTTACCCCCCACTTGGGCTTTAAAAGACCAAGATCGTGAGCTTTATGAAGCGATAGGCGAAAGCGACAGAATGACTATTAAATTCCTTAAACCTAAGTAATACAGATCAGCTTAATGTTCTAGCCATCCTGTTAGGCACTCTATCGACAAGGAGGTTAATAAACCGCTAAGTTAACAGATGAAAGCGATTAGCTAAGGCATCAAACACAGTGGCTATGAATATAAAACGCAACAATAACCGCTAACTAGCCTGCCAACAAGGATATTTTGTCATCACCTGCTCAAATAACGACGACGCTAAAAAGTGGTTCAACCATTGCCTCAGCGCCGGATAGGGTGAATCTTCAAACCACGCAGGATCAACCGCACAAAACTGACGAATAAAAGGCAAAATAGCCGCATCAGTCAAAGAAAAATGCTCGCCACATAAATAAGCGCTCTGAGTTAACAGGCCTTCAATATCAGCCAAAAACAGCTCACCTTGTTGCCGATAATAAAGCTCAGAATAAGCAGGATAACGATCCGCATATTTATATCTATCCAGATAGTATTTAAACCGCTCATCATTAACTCGAATTAAGGCTTTCGCATTAGCTAAGCTAGCAGCCTTAAGCCAATGTTCGGCATCATTCTGCTGTATAGCCCACAACATAATATCCAAACTTTCATCTAGCACCCTGCCGTTCTCAAGTTGCAAAACAGGCACCGTAGCCTTAGCCGAAATCAGCAGCATGGTTTGCGGCTTATTGCCTAAATCAACCTCCCTTAGTTCCACATCAATATTAGAGTAAGCAATAGCTAAGCGTGCCCTCATGGCATAAGGACAACGTCGAAAACTGTACAAAATAGGTAGGGTTTGTTTGGCACTTGTCATTAGATTATCCATACCCACTCATTAAAAAGCTATCTTGTAGCCAACACGATAAGATGACATGGACTCCTCCCCCGCCCCAACGGTGTCATAATGCACCAATATATTAACTAGGGCAAATAGGAGTCCATCTCATCTTCCTATAGCACTTCAAGCATATTTTGCCACTAACATCTCAGTAGCTCCTTTTTGGAATTCATAATCAACAGGAACGAATGAAATGCTAATTCCAATATCCTTTAAAGCAGATATCACTGGTTCGAGATGTGATGATTTAATATTATTACCCATAGAAAGTAACGGATATACGCGAACTTCGCTCGCCACACGACATAATTCTTTCATAGACAATAAATGTTGCTCCTGGCTTACATGTTCACTATATAAAAATAGATAATGTGAGCACAGTGCCAAATCAAATGCATTATCTTCAAATGGCAACCTAGGTAACGACGCAGCAATATATCTGCCTGACTTTCTACCTTCTTCGTAATCGTTTAGAAATATAGTCATTGCATCCATTCTAACTTTTCCCAGCTCATCTACATTGACAATGTTTTTCCAAACAAAATCATTCTTATTTTTAGAGACCTGATCTATTATCTGCGGATATACTTCATCGATTCTTGATCGGATTTCAGCTACATTAAACTCGTATATTGGATCTACCGATATGACGCTCCCACCAATTCTAGACCACTCAGCATTGAAACAAGCAGGACCATCTCCACAACCTAATATTTGTTTTGAAAAATCGAGCTCAGATAGACAAAACATGTCTCGGTACTCGTTTAATGATCTTCCCCAAGGCACTACTTTTAATAATTCCACTAGACTACATGACTAAAAAGCTTACCTAATAAGGGAACGACTTCAGCAACTACGATTAACGCCAACATCCATTGAACTAGTGTCAACTTACCATTAATTTCAGCCTTCATTTCACGCAATTGACTCTCAACACGCTCTATATCATGCTTTGTTGCCATTTCTGCTGTTCCAAGAGCCTCTTGCAAGGCTTCGGATTCGGCTTTAGCCTGTAAATCAGACACGCCAGCGGCTTTGAGCTTTTCAACAAACTTCAAAGTATCAAATGTAATCGTCGCCATAACAATACTCCAGTCAATTTAATAGGCAGCCAGTTTAACCCGTAAGGCGGATTCGCGCCAACAATCCACCACAAGCGTCACATTAACATCATAGAATGATGACACTCTATTAAAAATCCCGCTGATTAACTACCCGTATCCTAAACAACCCATCTTGCACCTGCTGACAAAAACCTTGATCGATAATCTGCTGTGCTGCCAGTTGTTCTAAACTGGCTTGCGGATCAATGACCGCTGATTTAACCAAAATAAGTTCTGTGGAGGACACTTGTTTAGCTAACCAAGCGGCTAAACTGTCTGAGGTGATATCCCATGTCGCTGGAATAGCCGCTTGGTCGAGTTCTGCACTATTAGGTGACCAGATGAATGTTTTATTTAGATATAGATCTTGCTGCATGTCCGACAGACTGCTTACGATAGGCCATTGCGGCGCTAGGCCTTTAAACATTAAGGCCATTTGTTGCATGGCTAAAATGGCCATGTGATGGGCCGTAACTTCATCAAATTGCCATTGCTGTTGTGCGAGTCTGACTTGATCGGCAAAGGCACCACCGCCTGGGACGATGATCACTGCCCTGCCTTGATAACGTAACTCTATTTTATTAAGGCAATTAATCAGGGCTTTAGAATGCGTTAAGCTACCGCCCAGTTTAATAACAATCACGAAACCGTCAATTCCTTTAATAAAGCTAGCATGGCGGCGGCTTTATCAAAACTTTCTTGATATTCATCTTCAGCCACTGAATCATGAACAATACCGCCACCCGCCCAGCAGCGTATGGTGCTATTGGCATGGACCAGCGTTCTTATGGCAATATTAGTATCCATATTGCCATTAAAACCGATATAACCAATCGCACCACAATAAACACCACGACGATGCGGCTCTAATTCTTCAATAATTTCCATAGAGCGAATTTTAGGCGCACCGGTAATGGAGCCACCTGGAAAACAGCTTTTTAATAAATCACAGGCATGCTGATCTTCTGTTAGTGTGCCTGTGATGGTACTGACTAAATGATGTACTGTGGCATAACTTTCTACCTCGAAAATAACAGGCACTTTAACCGAGCCTTTGATACAGGTTTTACTAATATCATTACGCAGCAAATCAACAATCATTAAGTTTTCGGCTCGATCTTTAGCGCTAGCTTCTAAAGAGGCTATTTGCTGTTGATCTTCTAGCTCATCTTGTTTTCTAGGACGCGTGCCTTTGATGGGCTTAGTTTCGACTTGCCCTTGAGTGAGTTTTAAGAACCGTTCCGGTGATGAGCTTAATATTTGTACTTCGGGTAAGTTAAGGTAACAACTAAAAGGGGCTGCATTCTGCTCACGTAGCTTTTGATACGCTGCCCACGGCTCGCCTTTGCAATTCGCTACAAAGCGCTGGGTTAAATTAACCTGATAACAATCACCTTCTTTCAGATAATACTTAATACGATCAAAGGCCTGCGTGTAAGCTGCCTGAGTCATATTAGAACTGATATTACTGAGCACAGTAAATGCTGCGGGTGCTTTCAATTCAGATAACTGGCTAAATTGTATAATTAAATCTTGCCATAAACCTTCCTGACAATCATGTCCAACCAGAAAACTCTGCTGTTCTTGATGATCGACAATCAACGCCCACTGATAAATGCCTACGGCCATTTCGGCAATCAGTTCTGCATCTTCGGCAATCACAGATAAATTTTCTAAGCGACGCGCCAAATCATAAGAAAAATAACCTATAGCACCACCTGTAAAAGGCAGCTCAGCAAACCCTGTTAGCTCTGGCAACAACTGTTCTTTTACTAAAGAAAAGGGATCTTGCACAGAGATATAAGTCAAATCATCACGAGTAATAATTGTTTTATCACCATGCGTTACCAGTGTGCAAATAGGATCGGCAGCAATGATATCGTAGCGACCCTGTGTACTGTAAGGATAACCACTATCCAAAAAAACCGACCACGGCCGCTGGGCAATGGCAGAAAACAATAAAGAACTATCAGGAAAATAAGGTAGTGATGCTATACGTTGCTTGCTAGATGACATTTAATTGCAATTGGATGGGGAAACAACAACCTCGATACTATTTAACTGAGTATACGAGAAAAAGTAGGTCGGGTTAGCGATAGCGTAACCCGACACAATGCGCTACGAAATGTCGGGTTACGCTATCGCTAACCCGACCTACCTTAGCCTTTATTACAAACAACGCTTCATAGCCACGCCAATATCTGTCGGTGTATTAACCACTTCAATACCTGCTGCTTTTAAGGCGGCTATTTTTCCTGTCGCAGTGCCTTTTCCGCCGGTGACTATGGCTCCGGCATGACCCATACGTTTACCAGCGGGGGCTGTTTGTCCGGCTATGTAAGCAACTACAGGCTTAGTGACATGAGCTTTAATATAGTCAGCGGCGGCTTCCTCTTCCGTTCCACCTATTTCACCGACCATCACGATGCCTTGAGTTTGTTCATCAGCCTGAAAACGCGCCAAGACATCCACAAAATTCATACCATGTATAGGATCGCCACCGATACCAACACAGGTACTTTGTCCTAATCCTTGCGCTGTGGTTTGATGCACGGATTCATACGTTAACGTACCCGAGCGTGACACAATACCAATTACTCCAGGTAGATGGATTTTACCAGGCATAATACCTATTTTACAGGCACCTGGGGTAATCACGCCGGGACAATTAGGACCTACTAATAATGAGCCTGTGCCTGCCATAGCGGCTTTAACACGTAACATTTGTAAAATAGGAATGCCTTCAGTAATGCACACGATTAATTCTATGCCGGCATCGACCGCTTCTAAGATGGCATCTGCTGCATAAAAAGGCGGCACGTAAATGACCGTGGCGATAGCACCGGTGCTATTAACCGCTTCTTGTACGGTATTAAACACCGGTAAACCTAAATGTTTTTCGCCGCCTCGATCAGGAGTCACTCCACCGACTAATTGAGTGCCATAATCTATAGCTTGCTGAGAGTGGAACGTGCCTTGTTTGCCGGTAAAACCTTGGCAAATGACTTTGGTGTCTTTGTTGATTAAAATGCTCATACGGCCTCCGCCAATGCCACGACTTGTTCTGCGGCATGGGCTAAATCTTCTGCTGCGTAAATATTAAGACCGGTATTACTTAACAAAGCTCTTCCTTGTTCAGCATTGGTGCCTTCTAAACGTACCACTACCGGAACAGCAACGTGAATTTGTTCTATGGCCGCTAAAATACCGGCTGCAATCACATCGCATTGCACGATACCACCAAAAATATTAACTAATACCGCTTTAACACTGGTATCTGACAAAATCAATTTAAAGGCTTCACAGACTTTTTCAATATTAGTACCGCCCCCGACATCTAAGAAGTTAGCAGGCTGACCGCCTTTTAATTTAACTAAATCCATAGTCGCCATCGCTAAACCTGCGCCATTCACCATACAACCGATATTTCCATCCAAGGTGATGTAATTTAAACCGAACTGCTGAGCTAGATTTTCCTTGTCATCTTCTTGAGACGGATCTTTCATAGCTAAAATATCGGCATGTAAGGCCACAGCATTATCATCAAAATTAATCTTAGCATCTAAGGCCATTAACTCGCCGCTGTGCGTTTCTATTAACGGGTTAATTTCGATTTGACTGGCATCTTTAGCTAAAAACAAATCATACAGCCCTTGCATAATCTTACTGAGTGCTTTGATCTGTGCGCCTTTTAAACCTAAGGCATAGGCAACTTTTCGACATTGATAGCCTTGTAAGCCGGCCGCAGGATGTATGGCTACAGAGATAATTTGTTCGGGGGTTTCATGGGCGACGGTTTCTATATCCATACCACCCGCTGCTGAGGCGATAAAAATAATACGCTCACTGCCTCTATCGACCACTAGGCTTAAATATAACTCGCGCTTAATCGGATATATTTTTTCTATCAGCAGAGAATTAATCGGCAAGCCTAAGCTATCCGTTTGTATCGTTACTAAGCGTTGACCTAATAAAGCCTGACTAAATTCACTGACTTCAGTCAATGTTTTCGCCAGCTTTACGCCGCCCACTTTTCCTCTACCACCGGCATGAACCTGAGCTTTAACCACCCAACCCTCACCACCCAAATCTTGGGCAACTTGTAGCGCAGTCTCTGGCGTAGCAGCGTATTTACCCTCAGGTACGGAAATTCCATACTGTTGAAATAACTGCTTGGCCTGATACTCATGAATATTCATTAATTGCTCCTGTGACCGATAAAGGTCGGCAAGTTTATTACATCAATGTGGTGAATTTTACCCATTCTTGCCCCGACCTTAAGCTGGGATAGTCGATATTCTAACCAAGTCCCTGTAAAACACCATCGTTAAAACTTAAGTCGTGAGTATTTCCTCTTTAGGGGAAGTCGTTTTAACTGGATAATAGCTCTGGACAGTCGAGCAAGCAGCACGCTATGCTCTCAAACTATAACTAATATATCGAGTCTAGCCATGACCTTAACTCCTACCTTATTACCTAAGTTAATCACCGCCATCGCTGAGATATTAGCTAACCATGCCGATGAAGTTACAGAATTAGATCAAGCTATTGGTGATGGTGACCATCTGATTAATTTACAACGCGGCATTAAAGCCTTAACCGAAAAAGAAAATGAATTAACGGCATTAGATTGGCCTAATGCTTGGCAAAAAATAGGCCTGATTTTAATGTCAGCCATAGGCGGTGCCTCTGGCTCATTGTATGCAACTTTATTCATGGCCTTAAGCAAAGCAGCCAAGGATCATCCCTTAAACGTACAAAGCTTTGCTGATAGCTTTAATCTCGCCGTGGAGGCCGTTAAACACCGAGGTAAAGCAGAAGCCGGCGAAAAAACCCTGCTGGATGTTTATATACCCGTTGCTCTGTACTTAAACACAGCCACAGCGGCTAATATTGCTTTGCCTGAAATCTTAAATACTATCGTAGCGATTGCCATAACCGGCATGGAAGCTACCCGCGACATGATTGCCACCAAAGGCCGCGCGTCTTTTCTGGAACAACGCTCAGTAGGCCATATTGATGCCGGCGCTAAAACCGCTCAGTTAATGATTTCTGCTATTGTGGCGGTATTGATTACTGAATTAACAGCTCCAGCTTAGTTCAAAGCCATAAATCCTTCACAATTTATTATCCTGACTTAGATCGCAATCATTATTATCGTATTGCTGACATTCATTACTTGTCAGGTCTTAACTGTAGCCTAAAACTAGATCACTTACTGGAAGACTCATGCCGACTTTTGGAATGTTCATGTCGACTAATGGAGCGTCTAGGGCTGTTAATAGAAGGTCTACGAACGTGATTTTTAATATCTTCATCGGCCATGGAACATTTTTCTACAGGATTTAACCTTCGCCGGACGCTCATGCACTGTTCTTTAATAAGGATTAGACTTCTTTATACGGTCATAGACGTTCCAATAGTCGACTATAACGGTTCCAAAAGCTTAACAGATGAGTTCAACACCTGAATTAACGACTACTAAACCTTAGTAGAGGATCTTAGCAACGAAAGTATGGGCTGCGTGGTTTCCTGCCTCATCTTTTTCATGTATTTTTATGGAATTTACGATTAACAGCCCCAGCGTAATCCTGAGGTATGTACAGGCGCATCCCATAATGCCAACCACTGCTCTTCTAACAAGGTTAAGGTAATAGAACAACCCGCCATATCAATAGAAGTAGTGTAATTGCCTACTAAGGAACGGACAATATTGATGCCGCGTTTTTCCCAGTATTGTGCGGCTAAGTCGTAAATCAAATACAGTTCCATTAATGGCGTGGCACCAAAACCATTCACATGTAGCAACACCGATTGGCCTTTTTGGGGCTTTAAATCTTCATCAATCAGCGCGGCAATATGCTCTACGATCTCGGTAGCGGATGTTAAGTTTAGGGTTTCACGGCCTCGTTCACCGTGTATGCCTACGCCCATTTCCATCTCAGTATCGCTGAGTGCAAAGGTCGGATGCCCTAAGGCTGGCACGGTGCAACACCTTAAGGCCACACCCATCGAAGCAGAGGCTTTGTTGACGCTATCGCCTAAGGTTTTACAGTAAGCTAAATCGGCGCCTTGCTCTGCGGCGGCTCCGACTATTTTCTCTACGATTAAAGTACCGGCTACGCCACGTCGCCCCGCGCTATGGTTTCTAGGTAAAGCGACATCATCACTCACTAAGATACTGGCATTGGGTAGCTCTAGCATCTCGGCGGCCATTTCAAAATTCATGACATCACCGGCATAGTTTTTTACGATGAACAAAACGCCACCACCATTTTCAACAGCCAAGGCTGCAGCCAACATTTGATCAGGACTTGGTGAGGTAAATATTTGCCCAGGACAGGCAGCATCTAACATGCCTGCGCCTACAAAACCGATATGTAAGGGCTCATGTCCTGAACCACCACCCGAAATCAGGGCCACCTTACCTTGTCGAGTAGGTAACTTCCGTGTTACAAAATTCGGTGATGTATTAAGTTTGATAATATCAGCATGAGCTTTAGAAAAGCCCAGCAAGGTTTCATCCAGTAGGCTATCAACGCTATTGATAAACTTTTTCATAATTCCGGCTCCTGATTTATTTGAACGAAATGATTAAACCGATTGCTCACGCAAAGCTTTAGTCACCGCACGAATGTCCGCCATCACCCACGTAGGTTGATAGCCTGAATCTTGTAAATCGGCTTCAGAAGATATGCCCGTTAGCACCATAATGCTACGTATGCCGGTACGCACTGCGCCTAGTATGTCAGTCTCTAAACGATCACCTAGAGCAACTGTTTCATCGGGGCTAATACCCAATAACCCTAAAGCCTGTTGATAAATAATAGGTTCTGGCTTGCCGATAATGGTCGGTGATACTCCGGTAGCTACTTCGAGCGCCGCAAGAATAGCGCCATTGCCATGCGTAATACCATGTTCGGTAGGCAATGTGGTATCGGCATTAGTGCCTATAAAAGATGCACCTGCACGAATGTTGAGACTAGCTGTGGCTAATTTAGCCCATGTTAGGGTTTCATCTTTACCGCAGACCACAATATCTGCGCCTTTTTGCTCTGGCTTATCACTGTTATCAACTTCATAAAGTCCGGTCAGAGTAAAGCCAAGGTCCAATAAGGGCTGGGTTGCCCCATCTTCTCCCACTACAAACACTCTTGTTTCTTTAGGATTTACTCGTTCACTCAAATAAAGTGCAGTCGCCATGCCTGAGGTTAAGATTTGTTTTTGGCTCACAGTAACGCCCATGTTTGCCAACTTCGTCACATATTGTTCGGGTGTTAAACTTGCGTTATTAGTCGCCAGAATATAACGGATATCCAAATCATTAAGGGTTTTAAAAAACTCGACTAAACCCGGCATCGCTTGTGTACCATGCCATAACACGCCATCCATATCAATGATCAGTGCACGTATATTTTTAAAAGATTCCATGATGGTGAGTTCTCGCTAAGTTTTATAAGGTTCATTTGATCTAGTCGGCTATTCCTCTATTACCAGAATAGCCCTAAGTGGGCGATATTGTAGTAAGTCGCAGCTTAAATGTCTTTTAACATTTCCAGTCTATTGGCAAACTTAAAATCATGTTAGTAAACAGACTCGCACGAATCACTCAGTACGGATAGAATAGGCGGCTTTACTATCTTTCTATTTGAGTGTGTCTGCATGACGTTTAATACTTTTTTTTTGAGTCTTTGTCTATTCGTTTCAAGCAACAGTTTTGCCGTAGAAAAAACCCTGTTACGCATAGGTGTTCAAGCAGCCGGCACCTTGGAATGGGAATTGGCAGCCCTACAAAATGACCCTCAACTCAATGCATCTGACTTTCAATTAGAGCTACTCCCTGTCGCTAATGCCGAAGCCGGAAAAATTGCCCTGCAATCAGGTGCAGTCGATATGATCGTTTCTGATTGGATATGGGTTTCTAGCTTACGCGCCACGGGAGCTGATTTTACTTTCTACCCTTACTCAAACACCTCAGGTGCTTTAATCGTTGCAGAAAACAGTCCTATCCATACCATTAACGACCTTAAAGGTATGCGTTTAGGTATAGCCGGCGGTGAACTAGATAAAAACTGGATATTGTTGCAAGCTTTAGCACAGAAAGAATCACTAGATTTGAATGCCTCGGTCGAAAAAACCTTTGGAGCTCCCCCTTTAATCAATGAGCAACTCAAACAAGAACGTGTAGACGCTGTGCTGACTTTCTGGCATTTTGCAGCCCGACTGGAAGCACAAGGTTATAGACAAATCATTGACGGCAAAGGTATTTTAAAGGGGCTAGGTATTGCTGAAAATGTACCTAGCATCGGCTATGTATTTAAACAAAGTTGGGGTGTGGCGCATCAAGCAGCACTTAATAGTTTTTTAAATGCGACAAAACTTGCCAAAAATCGTTTATGTACGTCTGATAGCGATTGGAAAAAAATCATACCCTTAACTAAGACTGAAGACTTACCCACCCAAGTCATATTGCGTCAACGTTATTGTGAAGGAGCAATTGAGCAATGGGGCGACAAAGAGCAGCAAGCTGCGGCTCGTATTTATAGTTTACTGCGCACCTTAACTAATAATCGATTAACAGGTGCTTCAGAAACGTTACAAGTAGGTACCTTCTGGTCTCAACCCTAATTCAGATTTATTTTGAAACTTAATAAGCAGCTCTTACCGCTCTTATCATTACTGGCTTTTTTAGCCATCTGGCAAGGCAGCGCGATTTATATAAACAACCATACCTTGCCAACACCCACCGCCGTGGCTTTAGTGTTTTGGCAAGCTTGTGTCTCAGGACAACTGCCTTTTCACTTAGGTGTGACCTTACTCCGTCTGCTCGTTAGTTTCTCTATCGCCATGTTATTAGGCAGCGCTATCGGTATCGTCCTAGGTCGTCATAAGAAACTGGATGCTTTTTTTGATAACTGGCTGGTGATATTTTTAAATGTTCCGGCGCTAGTCACTATTATCTTGTGCTATGTCTGGTTTGGTTTAATCGAATCGGCAGCGATCTTAGCGGTAGTGATTAATAAGTTACCCAGTGTCATCGTTACCATCCGTGAAGGCGCGCGTTCGTTAGATCAAGATTTATTAGACATGGCGCGTTGCTTTGGTTTTAGTCAGCGTAAAACCTTGATTCATGTTATCTGGCCACAACTCCATCCTTTTGTCATGGCGGCCACTCGTTCTGGCTTAGCACTTATCTGGAAAATCATTCTGGTCGTAGAGTTATTAGGTCGCAGTAACGGCATGGGTTATCAACTGCATTTGTTTTTCCAGATGTTTGATGTCGCCAGCATATTGGCTTATACCCTCGCCTTTGTTGGCGTTATTCAACTGATAGAACTCATTATTTTAAAACCTTTAGATAGAAAAGCACTCAGGTGGCGAAGGTGAGTGACATCCAAATCAATATCATTAATAAGACCTATCCCGCCATAGAACAAGCTGGATCGCATACCGCTATTGCTGATCTTAATTTAAGCCTTAAATCGGGAGAATTTATTTGCCTAGTCGGGCCTTCAGGTTGTGGAAAAACCACTTTATTAAATATCATTGCTGATTTAGATAATGATTACCAAGGCAGCATAGGTCTAAGCCAACAATCCTCAAGACCTAAAATCGGTTATATCTTTCAAAATCCTCGCTTATTGCCGTGGCGCACGGTACGCGAGAATATAGAACTAGTCCTAGAAGATCCGTTATCCGTAAATATCATAGATAGCTTGCTTGAGGTGATGCAATTAACACCATCACAACATGTTTATCCAGAACGGCTATCTTTAGGCATGAGTCGCCGAGTTTCTATCACTAGAGCCTTCGCTGTTGATCCTGACCTATTGCTAATGGATGAACCTTTTGTATCACTTGATGCCCCTACCGCACGTCAAGTCAGAGCCCTATTGCTAAGCTTGTGGCAACAACGCCCACATACAGTATTATTTGTCACTCATGATTTACGTGAAGCCATTGCGCTGGCAGATAGAATCATTTTTTTATCAGCCTCGCCCATGTCTGTCATCAGCGAAATCATAGTGCCTATTCCCAGAGCAGAACGCCATGACGAAACCGCTATAGAAACTTTCAGACAACAACTGATTAATGATTACCCAGCTATCAAGCAGTTGTTGTAAATGTTCTTTATCAGCGCCCTAAGCGTTGCTCTGTTAGTAAAACCTGTTGGGTAGTTTGTAATACGGTGTCAGGATTAAGACTCATTGAAGCTATGCCTATTTCTACTAAATAATCAGCCATTTCTGGATAATCGGAGGGTGCTTGTCCGCATAAGCCACAATGTTTACCATTCCGCTTTGAACCCTCTACTGCCAAACGTATCATTTCTTTAACACCAGGATCACGTTCATCAAAATCCTCGGCAACAATCGCAGAATCTCTATCGACACCTAAGGTCAGTTGGGTTAAATCATTGGAGCCTATAGAAAAACCATCGAAATATTGAGAGAAAGCATCAATCGAAATGACGTTATTGGGAATCTCGCACATCACATAGATTTCTAGTCCATTTTCGCCGCGCGTTAAGCCCAGTTTCGCCATATAAGCCAATACTTTTTGCGCTTCTTGCACTCGCCGGCAAAATGGAATCATTAAAATGACATTAGTTAGCCCCATGTCGTCACGTACTCGCTTCATGGCGGCACATTCCAATGCGAAACCCTCTGCATAAGCAGGATGCGTATAACGCGAGGCACCACGAAAACCGATCATAGGGTTAGCCTCATCAAATTCAAAGCCACGACCACCTAATAAGGTGGCATATTCATTGGTTTTAAAGTCTGACATACGCACGACCACAGGCTTAGGGTAAAAAGCTGCAGCAATCGTGCCTACACCTTCAGACAAACGCTCTATAAAGAAGTCTTCAGGCTTTGCATAGTTGCGTGTTAAATCCTTAATTTGCTCACGCTCATTAACATCTTGCACACGCTCAGGATGAATCAAGGCCATAGGGTGCGCTTTGATATATTCGGTAATAATAAATTCCATACGCGCCAAGCCCACACCATCATTAGGCAGAAAACTAGTCTTAAAGGCCAGTTCCGGATTGCCCAGATTGAGCATAATCTTGGTTTTCGGACGTTTCAATCCTGATAAATCAGTGGTTTTTATTTCGAAATCAAGAATACCGTCATAGACTTTACCGTTATCACCTTCAGCACAAGAGACGGTGACAGGCGTATTGTTTTTAATAGTTGTCGTGGCATTATCACAACCAATAACAGCAGGCACACCGAGTTCACGGGAAATAATAGCGGCATGGCAAGTACGCCCACCCCTATTGGTGACAATGGCCGATGCAATTTTCATGATCGGCTCCCAATCGGGTGTTGTAATATCAGCAACCAAAACATCGCCGGCTTTAAAACTGCCTAATTGACTAACATTCTCAATAATCCGCGCATTACCGGTCGCTATTTTACTGCCTACGGAATGACCCGTGACGATAGCAGTGGCTGTGCTCTTGAGTGTATATTGCTCAAGTATCATTCCGCTTAATTGGGAGACCACTGTTTCTGGTCGTGCCTGAACAATATAAAGCGTGCCATCAATGCCATCTTTGGCCCATTCCATATCCATAGGCTTTGATTGCCCTGCAATGGCGCTGTAATGTTTTTCTATCTTGATGGCATAATCAGCTAGTGTTAAAACATCTTGGTCGTTAAGGCAAAAACGATTACGTTCTTGTTCGGATGTCACTACATTATGAGTCGATTCACGAGTACGTCCATCGCTGTATATCATTTTTATTTTTTTGGCGCCCAAACTGCGCTTTAATACCGCACGATAGCCTAGTTCAAAGGTGGGCTTATGTACATAAAATTCATCAGGATCAACTGCACCTTGTACAACATTCTCACCTAAACCATAAGCGCCGGTAATAAAGACTACATCACTAAAGCCTGATTCGGTATCTAAGGAAAACATCACGCCACTCGCATCAAGATCTGAGCGCACCATCTTCATAATGCCTATTGATAAGGCCAATTTGAAATGATCAAAGCCCTGATCAATACGATAATGGATAGCGCGATCAGTAAATAAGCTAGCAAAGCAGCGTTTACAAGCTTCCAATAAAGCCGCTTCACCGCGTATATTCAAGAAAGTATCTTGTTGTCCAGCAAAGCTGGCGGTGGGCAAATCTTCAGCCGTTGCTGAACTACGCACCGCAACACTCATGTCATCACCATATTGCTGTTGCAACTGCGTATAAGCACTCAGTATTTGTGCTTCAAGATCAGCTGGAAACGTGGCCTTATAGATTAGGTCTCTGGCTTGACGAGCGCGGCTTGCTAAGTCGGCCATATTATCAGCTTGAAGATCATCTAAAATCTGATGTAAAGGCTGCCAAGCTTTTGACTCTGCCAGAAGATAACGGTAGCCTTCTGCCGTCACAGCAAAACCATTAGGTATCTTTATGCCTTGCGGAGTTAAAGATTGGTACATCTCACCCAAAGAGGCATTTTTTCCACCCACTAAAGGCACGTCATCTATGGTTAATTCATTAAACCAGCGTATATAGTTTGTTTGATCAGACATAACAACTCCTAAATATTATTGATATTTACAAAAACACAACAAGAAACTAATTAGTAAGGCATACGAATGGGATGAGGACATAATTAAAACTAATAATAGGGTTATTATACATAACCATATTCATTACTAGAGCTCAAGAAAATTAATTAGCAATACTATCAGTCAATATATGCAGCGGCTTGTCCTTACTTCTTATTCAATTCAACTCATAGGCATTCTGATAAGATTTAATCAGGGTATAATCGAAGCGACAAGACACCTACTCTGTCTATTTTACTTTTTGCTAATGAGTTTTGACCGTGTACCTTTCCGATAAACAAAAGAAAATATTAATGTTGCTGAGTGACGGACAATTTCATTCAGGCACCGAATTAGCAGAAGCACTAGGCGTTAGTCGTTCAGCTATTTGCAAGCAATTTAAAAGCTTATCGGAACTTGGTATACAGCACTCCGCTATTAGTGGCAAAGGTTATCGGCTGGATTATGCCTTAGAATTATTAGACTTAACAACCATAACCCAAGGACTTAGCCAAGAACATCAACGCTTAATATCTATACTAGAAATTCACGACAGCATCAATTCAACTAATAGTTATTTAGTTGACCATGCTCAAAAACAGGCAGCATCAGGCTTTGTCTGTTTTGCAGAACATCAATCCTCTGGAAAAGGTCGACGCGGAAGAACTTGGGTTTCACCTTACGGCAGTAACTTGTATATGTCGATACTCTGGCGTTTTCAACAAGGCGGAATCGCGGCTACCGCTGGATTAAGTCTGGCAGTAGGCGTTGCTGCCATCAGAGCCTTAAAGCAACATCATATAAATGATGTTGGCTTAAAATGGCCAAACGACATTTATAGCCAAGGTAAAAAATTAGGGGGCATACTCATCGAAGTATCAGGCGAGACTGACGGCCCTTGCTCAGCAGTCATCGGTTTAGGTTTAAATCTTTTTTTACCCGATTCAGAAGCACGAACCATCAGTCAAGCTTGGACTGACTTAACTAAGGTAATCGGAAGTGTACCCATCTCTCGAAATCAACTCGCCACTACTCTCTTAAGTCATATTCTAGATATTGTTAATGGCTTTGAAACTATTGGCATTCAACCCTATTTGGATGAATGGCGCAGTTATGATTGCCTGCAAGGACAAGCTGCAACGCTGTATATTGGTCAACAACAAATTAACGGTATCGTAGAAGGTATTGACGATAACGGACTCCTATTAATTAAACGAGCGGATAGCACTATCCAAGCGTTTGCATCGGGTGAAGTAAGCTTTAGTGGGACTATCGTATGATTTTATTAATTGATAGTGGAAATAGTCGACTTAAATGGGCAACTTTTCAAGAAGGCAAACTTCAGAAGAGTTACGCCTTAAATAATCAAACACTTAATGTTGATAATCTCATTGATGCTTGGAAGGATTTACCAATACCAAAACAACTTGCTATAGCCTATGTAAGCTCAATACCTTTATTGGATATAGTAAAAACAGTAGCGACTGAACTTTGGCCATATGTACCTTTCATTCAAGTAAAATCTGAATCTCAAGCATTTGGTGTAAAAAACGCGTATCTTCAACCTGAAAAATTAGGTGTAGATCGTTGGCTAGCACTAATAGCCGCACATAACTTTTATCAAAAACCTGCTTGTATCATTGATTGCGGAACTGCAATTACCATCGATTTTATCGATGCCGATGGGAATCATCAAGGAGGCATGATCAGCCCAGGATTAACATTAATGAAACAATCCTTAGCGACAAGCACCGATTTATTGGCATTTAATGAAGCAAGCTACAATATAGGACCAGCAAACTTTACTGAAGCTGCTATTTATAATGGCACATTAAGCGCAGCCACTGGCCTGATTGAACATGTATTAAGTAAACAAGAGCCATTACTAACGGTTATCTTAACAGGGGGTGATGCCAGCGTAATTGCTGAACAACTCACTATTAAAGTCATCATAGACTTAAATTTAGTATTACACGGCCTAGCCGTCGTAGCCTCTAAACCTTCGATTTGGGTTTAATCGTTATCTAACACATCATCTATTTTAGTTGTTAATCTGCTTAGGCATTCATTCAATCTTTGATTTAAAGCAATATTTTTATTTTTCATTAACTGTAATTCATGGGCTAAATTAAGTGATGCCATTACAGCAATTCTATCGGGACCAGTAATTTTCCCAGAATCTCTCATTTTACGCATTTGTACATCAAGTTGTTGGGCAGAAACTATAAGATCATCTTGTTCATCAGCATCACAGGCGATTCGATATTCTTTGCCCATAATCATTAATGAAACATAAGGCGTGTTGCTGCTCATAATTCTTGCTCCAATGCTTGTAAGCGATCAATCATCGCATCTAATCTTGCTTGAACTAAAGAAGTTTTTTCTAATAAGATTGCCTTCTCTTTAGCCAAGGTATCATGCTTAATCTTTAATCTAGCATTATCACGCTTTACGTCTAAATATTTATCAATAAGTTGATCTAATCTATCGTCCAAATCTTTATATTCAGGTGTGAGATATTTTTCTGTCATAGTGGCGTCTATCTAATTCAAAGTAATAAGCTGTAGGTTAGGGAACTTTTTGCGTAACAACTAAAGATATACATTAACGAATAATTATCACTTTAGCTATTAAAGTGAACAAATATTAACCTAGCTAAATTTCAATGGTAGCATAAGCACTATTTTTCTTTAAGTGACAGTGTAATTATTATGGCTTATAACGTCTGCAACGCAATTTTTTTACGATGTGACCCAGATCTTTCTGCTGCAGAAGCTCACGGCTTAGCAACAGGTATGCTTTGCGTCAGTGATCAAACTGAAAGCACCTATTGGTTAGCCGAGTTACTGCAAAATTCAACTCAAGTATTAAATAATGACAACGATATCTTAATAAGATTATTTGAAGAAACAAGACGATTACTCGCAAGTAATGACTTTGATTTTGACCTTTTTCTTCCTGAGGATGAAGTCGCTTTAACTGAACGAGTTGAAGCCTTAACAAACTGGTGTCGTGGCTTTTTATTTGGTGTAGGATCAGTAGCAACTGTAACTAACTGGTCAAAAGATACCCGTGAAATACTTAAAGACATTACAGAATTTACTAAGCTAGATATTGAGGTTGAGGGTGAAGAAGATGAACGTGACTTTGTTGAAATTACTGAGTTTTTAAGATCAGCTATTTTATTATTACGTGATGAGTTAACTATCGATAGCGACTCCACTAACGATTTATGGCGAGAAGACCATGAAACAAACTGAATTTAAAAAGCGTCGTAAACAATTATTAAATCAGATAGGCAAAGGTAATATTGCTCTCATTGCCAGCGCATCCATGTGTGCCCGTAATTCTGATGTAGATTATCCATTCCGGCAAAATAGTGACTTCTATTACCTCACTGGATTTAATGAACCAGAGGCATTAGCTGTCTTTATTCCAGGTCGAACTGAAGGCGAATACCTATTATTCTGCCGTAAATATGATAAGAAAAAAGCTTTATGGGAAGGTGCTCACGCAGGTATAGAAGGCGCGATTAATCAATATGCCGCTGATGCCGCTCACTCGATAGATGAAGTCAATGACTTATTACCCAAGCTATTTGAAAACAAAACTAAAGTATTCTATCCCATGGGACGTGATACTGAATTGGATCAACGCTTGCAAAACTGGTTAAATATTGTCCGCAGCCAGTCCAGAACAGGCGTAGAAACTCCTAGGGAATTAATTTCCCTAGACTATCAACTACATGAAATGCGTTTATTTAAAAGTCCTAATGAAATAAAACTCATGCGCCACGCTGCTGAAGTCTCTGCAATCGCTCATACTAAAGCCATGCAGGCCTGTAAAGCGGGTCGCTATGAATATCAAATAGAAGCTGATATTGTTCATCATTTCATGCACAACGGCTTACGTGCGGTAGCCTATCCCTCAATAGTTGCTAGCGGAAACAATGCCTGTACCTTACATTACACCGAAAATACCGGCCTATTAAAAGATGGAGACCTACTACTAATTGATGCAGGAGCAGAATGCGACCATTATGCCGCCGATATTACCCGTACCTTCCCCATTTCAGGAAAATTTACCGAACCACAAAAACAACTTTATCAATTAGTATTGGATGCTCAAACCGCTGCGTTAGCACAAATTAAACCAGGCATTCCTTGGAATAAGGCGCATGAGGCTTCGGTTGAAGTCATTACAGAGGGTTTAATCACCTTAGGCATACTCAAAGGAAAATTAAAAAAACTCATTAAAGACGAAAAGTACAAGCTTTTTTATATGCACCGCATTGGTCATTGGCTAGGAATGGATGTACATGATGTCGGTGCTTACAAAGTTAATCAAGAATGGCGACTCTTAGAAAAAGGCATGTTACTAACAGTAGAGCCAGGCTTGTATATTCCAGCAGATTGCAAGGAAGTTGAAAAAAAATGGCGTGGTATAGGAATCCGTATTGAAGATGATGTACTAGTCACCGCGGAAGGCCATGAAATATTAACGAATGGCGCACCAAAAACAATATCAGAAATAGAAGCTCTCATGCAGGATAATTAATGCAGCAAGAATATGACATTGTAATAGTCGGTAGTGGTTTAGCAGGTAACTGCTTAGCACTTATGCTTAAAAACACAGGACTACGTATTGCTATTGTTGAAGCGGCTACTCGCGAACAATTATATACTTCTCCTACTGGAGACCGGGCATTAGCTTTGGCAGCAGGAACAGTGCAGATATTAGATGCATTAGGACTTTGGCAAGGCATTAATAAGAATGCAACTGCAATAAAACAGATTCACATATCTGATCAAGGGCATTTCGGAAAAACACGTCTTTCAGCCCAAAAAGAACAGGTAGAAGCCTTAGGTTATGTGATAAGTGCCCGTGACATAGAAACTCATATTGCAAATCTAGTCTCTGAATCTACTATTGAACTCATTACACCTGCCCGTGTTGTTGGCCTGATGTCTAGTGACAATGAAATATTTATTAATCTAAAACAAGGAACTGAATCTTTAAACATAACAGCTAAATTATTAGTTGGAGCAGATGGAGGCTTATCATCAGTACGACAATTAATGGGTATTACTCAGAATGTTACCGAATATGGTCAAACTGCACTAGTAACAACGATTAAATCAACACTGGCAAATAATAACACGGCTTTTGAGCGCTTTACGGTTTCTGGGCCACTTGCCTTATTGCCAATTAGTAGTCATGAATGTTCAGTCGTTTGGACACGTAAAGATGAAGATGTGAATGCACTTATGTTAGGTAGTGAGATAGATTTTATTGCCGAACTACAGCAATGCTTTGGATATAAGCTTGGTCAACTTAGTTTAACAGCACCAAGACGTGCATTTCCTTTGTCTCTGATACGCGCAGAACGAATGTTCGTTGGCCGAACAGTCATTATAGGCAATGCTGCACACCAATTACATCCAGTAGCAGGACAAGGATTTAATTTGGGTTTTCGTGATGTAGTTCAACTTGCAGAACAACTTATTAAACAACATGAAATCAACCGCGATGTTGGTGACGAAGATTTTCTAAAAAATTATGCTAATACTCGCAAACAAGATCATGATCGAACTATAGGATTTACTGACATTGTGGTCAATGTGTTTTCAAATGAATGGTTAGCACTCATCACCGCAAGAAATATTGGATTAACATTACTGGACTATGTGCCTTCAGCAAAAACGTTACTTACACGCCATGCTATGGGTATAGCGTAAATAATAATTTATCTTGATTATAACGATGTATCAGCGGGTAAGATGAGCTTTTTATATTAGCTTAAGAAACTTACTAAGTTGTGATTTGTGAGCATCATAACAATAGTCTATGAATTAACCTTCTATTGATCTCACTCATGTATTTAAATAACCTATTTAGAAGGCAAAAAAAAACCCAAGCACTTGTGCTTGGGTTTTAATATTAAGAGCTTGGCAATTCCCTACTTTCGCATGGCAAACTGCCACACTATCATCGGCGCTAAACGGTTTCACTTCCGAGTTCG
>Ga0118677_10002936_pt1 | contig 33414 bp, 42 predicted proteins | sample AliMusrvi5mmetaG_FD_86154 | JGI IMG/M metagenome (GOLD analysis project Ga0118677, IMG submission 86154) | reverse complement strand
CGGCACCAACGAAGAGGACTTCTTTGACTGCTACCTCCCGAAACGCTGGCGGAAAATCGCCACAGCACAACAGGAAGAAACCCGCCCGGTTCGCCGCAGCGAATTGTGGTAGGCCGAACGCCGATGGTGATGCGTCGACGCGGAAACCGTCGCCGTAACTACTGAGCCCCTCGCCGTCGCATCCACCAACTTGTTCTGAGTCTTCTCACCGTCACCCACCAATGAAACTGAAAGATCAAATCGACCAATGGAAATACAAGGCCCGCAATATCCGCGAGGAAGCCGGGGAAGTAAGCGATTCGCTGGAAGGGAGTGACGATTCCCATCCCTTCAACGTGATTTTCCACGCGGCGGACGAACTCTACGAGGCCGTTAAAGCCTGCGCGAACGCCATGGAAGAGAGTGAAACCGCTGCCGCTGCTAATTCTCAGAACGCCAATGTCTAGGCGCGCCTAGAACAACCCCAAACCAACCAATCAAATGCCCAAGCCACAAACAACCGCCAGACAGGCGTCGCCTACGACGCTTTGTTCGTCCTCTTTGGACGATGCGCTACGCTTCGACCCGTTCGAGGGCGATATGGACGGGGATAGTCGAATCCTGCAAGATAAGATCGTCACCGCCCGCAAGCCAGCGGAGTGCGCCCATTGTGCCGGAAAGATTATACCCGGTGAGCGCATAAGGTCGCGCAAGGAAGTGTTCGATGGAGAGTTCGAGTCCTACAAGTGGTGCGAACCGTGCATCGTACTGATGGCGAAAATGATCCAAGGCGAATATGGCGACGAACCAGTCGATGATTACGAAAGGCGGTGTAGGACGAACAGCTAATTATCCCAACCGCGGTCGGGATATCCGCGAAATCCAATATCCCAACCTAGACCACCACCACCATGAAACCGACAGACGCTATTGCGATATTCAAATCCTATATGTCAGAGCGCCGGCTGATGCGGCGCACTCAAAAATGCTATCTGGGTCATGTCGAGAGATTCTTCAAATTCAAATCGCCAACCGGTTTGACCGCTGAAGAAAAAGTTGTTGCATATCTAGGATGGCTGGCTGACGAGCGCTCGGCAGTCATGCAAAAGCAGGCTCTAAATGCGTTGGTGGCACTTTACAGAGCCCTAGACCGGCCGCTGGGAGATATGCCGGATTGGGTAAGCCCAGTGATCAAACACCGGGTGCCCGTATGGGTTTGCCGGGAAGAGGCAGTCAGGATCATCGAGTTGCTGCCGCCGCCGTGGAACGAAATAGCCTCGCTGCTCTATGGCGGCGGGTTACGGATCTCCGAAGCATTGAGTCTGCGCTCCAAAGATTTGGACTCTCATGCCGGGACGATCACCGTCCGCGCGGGCAAGGGCGATAAGGATAGGGTCACATTGCTGCCCAAGTTTATCGTTCCCGCGCTTGCCGCCAGGTACAAACTCAACCGCACGATCTGGGAAGAGGATCGCGCCGCTGGCCTGCCCGGGGTGGAAGTGCCTGATTCAGTCGGCCGGAAAATCCCGCAGGCCGGAACACAGTGGCCTTGGTTCTGGGTTTTTCCAGCGGCCGGCCAGTCCACGGACCCTCAATCTGGAATCATCCGTCGCCACCATCTCCATGAGGCAGGTTTCGCGAAAGCGTTAGGCAAGGCCGTCACCCGCGCCCGGATCAACAAGAGGGTTACGGCGCATGCATTCAGACACGGGTTCGCAACGAGCTACCTCGCCCAGGGTGGGACGATCCAAGAGCTCAAGGATCTGATGGGCCATACATCCATCAAGACCACCGAAACCTATCTCCATTGCCTGCCGGAACTCGCCAGTCGCGTTTCCAGCCCGCTGGATGCGCCCAATGTCATCCAATTCCGCAAGACCGGCTGAGCTTTTTCAATTCTCACCTAACAATACAAAAACAAGACCACCATGCAAATCGATACCACCCATCCAATCATCATGCGCCTTGCCGAACTGCAAGGCGCGCAATCAGACAAGGCATTTGCCAAGCGCTGGCTCACCGTGAGCGAAACCACCTGGTTCCGCGTGCGCAGCGGATCCTACACAGCTGATGATCATTCCCGCGTCTGGGATAAGCTGAGCGCCGATCTGGCGCGCTTGGAAGATCACCTCGTCATCGCCTCGGGCCATGATCCGGTCGTACTGCCCATGCAACACATCTGTCTCGGCCTCGCTGCCACCCGCTGCGCATTCGGCCAGCCGCGTAACCGGCTGGTGACTATCCTCGGCGATTCCGGATCGGGGAAGACGTTTACGGCGCGCGCCATTGCCGAGGAGTTTCCCGGTGCCTGCGCCAGCGTGCAGGCCAGCGAGCCATGGCGCTCGTCGTATATGGCCGCGCTGCAATCCATCGCTGATGCCGCCGGCCTGGGCAAGTTGCCGGCCAGCGCCCGCGTCGCCGAAAGCCAGCTCATCACCTATCTGTGCAAGTCGCCGCGCATCATCGCCATCGACGAAGGAAATTATTTCGGGCCGGCCACGCTCAACCTGGTGAAGTTGATTTTGAATCTGACGAAATCCACGGTGGTCGTGCTTGCACTGCCGGAATTATGGGAACGCATGGTGCGCTCGCACCGCGCCGAATACCAGCAACTGCGCAACCGCACAGCGGCCAAGCTGCTGCTCAATACGGTGGATAATGCGGGCGTGCGCATGCTCATGAATGATGCGCTGAACTCGCAGTGGAGCACCATGGATGCCACCGAGATCGCCGCAGCCACCGGCAAGATCGTCCGCGAGGGAAATACGTTCGGATTATGGAACACGGTCAGTTCCATCGCCGGGGAAATCCGCTCCGAGGCCGGCGACTCGCCTCTCGATCCCAAGATCATCGATAAGGCAATCGCCAATGTGCGCTCACTCAGAAACTAACCGCCATGACCGCACTATCCGAAATACCCACCGACGATCTGCGCGCGGAGCTGGCGCGCCGGCGGCCTGCGGTACGCATCAGCCCCGATGCCCGCCTGGCACTGGACCTTATCGCCCGCGCCGGCAAATCCTACGGACTGACGCCGGCGCAGGTGATGAGCAAGCGCCGTGATAATCCCCACTGCCACGCCCGCTGGGCGGTGTGGGCCTCACTGGCGCATGCGGGTTGGATTCCCTCGCGCATCGCCGCGGTGTTTGCAGTGGATCCGGGCACCATCCACAACGGCCTGCAGCAGGCCGGCAGGAGAGCCGCAACGGATAATATCTTCCTCGGCACGCTGCTGCTGCTGCGCGCCGATCTGGCCAGCGGCCGCCCATCGGTCTCTCCTCAATCCATCTCCAACCAATAACCACCAAAACAAACACCATGTCAGCCAAACCGACCACCACCAAAAACGAGGCCCTGCAAGGGCAATCACTATTAGTTCGCGCGGTAGCCTCTGCGCTGGAAATCCGCGTACCTGGCAATCTGGACAAGCGCTTCCGCAGCTCCCTGCTGCGGCGCGCCAAGGCAGATATCGCCGCGCTGCCACCGGGCCTGCTCATCCGTCTGTTCGAGGCAGCATGCTCCGCGGACTTTCCCGACCCCGATGTCGTCGAGTTCCGCCAGGCCTGCGAGCGCGCGCTCGCCGGACCGCTGGGTCTCTCCGCCTACAAGACCGCCGCCCAATCCAAGCCCTGAATATTCCCCCTAACAAAACGAAACAAGACCACTATGAAAATCGACCCCCAAATGACCGGCATACCGGCAGAAAAGCAGGCAGCCAAGGCCATCGGCCACACGCTGCAAGTTATCCGTGACAATCCCGCCGTGGCTTACCACTGCGGCCACTGCACCCAAACCTACTCGCTCCTCGTCGAGGCCCATGCCACCTTGTGCGATCTGACGATTCCGGAAATCCAAGCGCGCTTCCAGCCGGCTCAGCCGAATGAATTGCTGGAAGGCGAATTGCGCCAATGCCCGTTTTGCGGCGGCGGCATGTTTGTCCTGCAAGATGACGATGCGCACGTCGTGCGCTGCGAGGATTGCAATGCCCGCGGCCCTGAGGGTGATGACGAGGGAGAGTCAGTCCACAAATGGAACCAACGTGCCACGCTCCGCCAATAACCAATAACCTCTAACCAATAACCACCCAATGACCACCGACACCGAACTCTTCCCGCCGCCGGAACCGCGCTGGGAAGTCGTGACCATCCATCAGCGCCAGACCAAGGAGGAGAGCGCCGCCAACAAGCCCAAATTCGTGAGCCATCACGAGTTGCTGTACGGCGGCCGGGTGCAAAAGAAAACCTCAGGCGTCTCCGGTATGGACGGCTTGCGCGAAATGGCGGCCTTCCTCAACCGCAAGCGCATGGTACCGCGCCCGGCCATCCAGTGCCTGGCTGACGATCCTGGCAACCGCGAGGTTGCCATGCGCAAGATGACCAAGCGCGCCGATGCCATCAATGCCAAAGCCAATGCCGCGAAGTACATGGCGGAGCATGCCAAGCCGGTTAGGTGACGGCCGGCGCAACATTGGATTCACGAGAGCCCCGGCCGCAATGCCGGGGCTCTTTCGCGTTCGGCCGGAGCCGGTGTGCTATGATGTGGCGCATGCCAGCCTCCACCGCCCGCAACCTGTTCGACATTTCGCCTCTGCCCCGCCTGGTGCAGGAGATGTTGCCGTTGGATTTCACGGTACCGGCCGGCGGCTGGGGCGGTGACTGCTACCTGACCACCACACGCGGCACGAAGCTCCGGCGCTGGGGCAGCGTGCGGCAGGCGGCGAAAGTATTAGGTGGCTGCGATCGCGAAAGCATCTACGTGCTGATCGAGGCGGGATTGATTGACGCCTACAAGTTGCAGCCCGGAAAAAGCAACAGCCACTGGCGGGTTGACCTGGTCGGCTGCCAGCGGCACCGGGATTCACAGATGCCGAAAAAGTAGCGGGTGCTAGCGGGGTGTAAACCCGCGGCAAGGGGGAGTTATGGCATAAGGGTGACCGCAACGCGTCACGCCTCGCCAACACCCCCATGAAAAACATCATACTTGCCTACCTCCCGACATTGCTCCGGCATTGTTTCACCGCGCTGGCCACCGTCGGCACGCTGTTATTGACCAAGGGCCTCATCACCCCGTCCGATGTTTCGGCCGTCAACGCCGGCGGATCCAGTATCGCCGCCGCCCTGGTGGTGATCTTCACGCCGATCCTCTCCCGCCTGGCGATCACCTTGTTAGGCAAGCTCCCTCTTAGCGGATTGTCATCCGCGACGGATAAGGCGACGGCATGGTTGCTTTGGATTTGCATCGGCACGGCAGTAGGTGGACTTGGTGGTCTGGGCCTGCTGTCGTGCTCGCCTGCCCAGATGAGCGCGGCCGGCAGCATCCCGATCCACGGCAAGTTGTTTACCAATTACGGCAGCCTCGGCTACGACTCAAAATCCGGCATCGATGTCGAGATCGACGCGCAGACGCTCGCCAAGATCAGCAAACCAGCGCCGCCCGAGCCACCGGCTCCGGTGCTCGCCGCCAAGTAACCTTCAATCGGGAGCGCGAGCGGATCGAGGAGAAATTTCCAACCGCCGCAAGGACCGCTCCCAAACCATCACCCAAACATAGTGCCCCACTGACTATCAGAATTGCGCAGCGCGGAGGTGGATCCGCCGCCGGGTTCAACGCAATTCCAAGAGGTCGGTGGGGCCAGCAATCCTAACCATTAACACATAACCGTGAATACTCCGCACAAGATCAACCTTCCGGCATGGGTGCGGCCATGCCGGAGCGGCGGGAATCAACTTTCCCGATAACTTCCAAATTTCAGCTAATTTCATGTTCACAGCCTTTTGCATCGCCTTGATCCTCTGCGTGATAATCATCCCCCTGGCGCTGCTGTGCCTGGCAGCGATGGAGGCACCCGACAGCACCGGCGGCGCATGGGATGCGTCGGACAAGTCGGACCCGTCCGACGCGTCCGACAAGGACACACTGCAAACCATCGAAGATTGGAGGGCCGGCAAATGATCGCCATCTGTATCGGCCACAGCCGCCCCAATGATGGCGGAAGCACCAGCGTCGGAGGAGTCTCCGAGCACACCTTCAATTCCCGCATCGGGGCAATGGTCGTTTCCCGCCTCACGGCGATGGGCGAGGCCTGCACGATGATCGGAGCCTACCAGGGCACGAGCTACGGCCTGGCAATGACCTGGCTGGCCGGCCGCCTCAAGGATCTGCGGGCAACGGTTTGTGTGGAGCTGCACTTCAATGATGCCGATGCCTCCGCCAGCGGCCACCAGTGGCTGTATTGCAGCGGCAGCCCGCGCGGCAAGCGCCTGGCACAACTCTTCGACGGCCGCATGCAGGCCGCCTTCCCCACGCTCCACGCCCGCGGCACAGTCGGTCTCGGCAAGGACGACAGAGGTTGGGGCTTTGTCTATGGCACTCCATGCCTCGCCGTGATTTGCGAGCCGTTCTTCGGCTCCAACCAATCAGATTGGGATCTCATCAACTCCCATCAGGACCGCCTGGCACAGGTGATCGCCGATGGGCTAACCGATTTCATCAGCAAGCCATGATCGACACCTCTGAAATGACCGTGTTGCGCGGCGACGGCACCTGGCCGTGGCAGGCGTTTGTAGACGGCGACGATATCGTGGTGATCGCCGCCCGCGGTACCTGCTTCGGGGGCGACTCCGATCCCCAGGACAACGGCGGGACCGCCTCCGGCATCAATACCAAGCACAATCCCGATATCGTGGGCTGCGCGTTGCCACTCGTCTACACCGGCCCCGGAAAAGCATTGCAAGCTGCCCTGGGCGGCAGTCCGTTGCCAAAGATCCCCTGGCGCACTCCCGTCGAAATCACCGAGGCCGCCACGGGAAAGGTCATCACCGCCATCCTGATCGATCTGGGACCGGCCAAGAAAACCGGTAACGCCATCGATCTGACGATTGCCGCCGCACGCCTGTTCAATCCGCATGCCAGCGCAACCAACTTCGAGGTTGCATGCCATTACCGTATCCGCGGCGCGGCGAAATTCGCAACGAAAGGCAGCGCGTCATGACAGCCAGATTGATCTACCAGGAAATCTGCACCGAGGATAATCCCGGCACATACATCGGCAAGCTGGGCGATATCCATCTGGCATCGCTCATCAGCCATCTTGCGGACGCCGCCAGCGGCGTTCCTGGTCTCATCCTCGGCATGGCCGAATCCGAATCCTCCCGGCGCTGGCTAGAGGATCAGAAAGACCGCAGCGGCGCGGTGGGGGAGGGCGGGTTATGATCGGCATCCTGGCTGATATCGGAATTGCTCCCGAGATGGTCGGCACCATCATCGCCACCATCATCATCGGCCTGCTTGGTGCGGGCTATCTCGGTAAGAAGGTTTCCGATGTGCAACGCGTGCAACTGGAAATCCCCTTGCGTGACAAGTATCTAACGAGAAGCGAGTTCTTGGAGTTCAAGGGCGACATCAAAAGCGATATCCGGGAAATGAAGGTGCTCTACGAAAAGGCGCTCACCTTCGCCACCGATCGCGACGAGCGCGCGGCAACGGATCTGAAAAACCTTGGCGACCAGCTCCACAAGCGTATCAGCGATGGTGACGAGGCGGGCGCGGAACGCCGGCGCACCATCCACGAGGAGATCAACCGCAACACCAATGCCATCACCCGCATCGAGGCCCACACCAACGTGGGCAGGGACCTCGGCAAGCTGGGTGCCGCAATCATGACGCTCGCCAAGAAAGAACCCGTCTAAGCCATGGCCGCCAATTTCAATCCTCTAACGATCATCCTGCGCGTCAAGGTGCGCGAGGCCCTCAACTTTTCGCCCGGCTATCCCAAGACCGAGGCCATGGTCCTGCAAATCGTCAACCAGCTTGTCGGCGGCGGCGTCGATATCCAGGAGTTGCGCGATGCCATGGAATGGAATCTGACGCACAGATTCATCCGCAGCGAGAAAGACGACGACAAGCAAGTCCTCTGGTACATCACCGAGGCCGGAATCGCCCAACAACGAATCTAACCGTGAATGAGCACCATCGATCCGCGCGCCGACGCCAAGTTGCAAAATCTTCCCGAGGAAGCCTTGCAAGACTTGTGGCGGTTCCGTCACCCGGAAGAGGGCGGGGAGAAATTGACTCTCGAAGCCATCTGCGTCGAGGTGCAGCGCTTGTATCGATTCTCCATCTCGCTGTCATCGCTGCATGGATTTTATCGCTGGTTGGAGGTCAAGCGGCGGATCGACCAGCGCGAGGACTTGGTGAATCAGGTCAAACAGCGACTGGCGGAGAATCCGGAAGTGAGCGACGCGCAAATCAAGATGGCCGGCCAGCGGATCTTCATGGCCGAGGGGATCATCGAAAAGGATGCCAAGATTTTTGCCGACATGGTGAAGATCGGCCAGGCCGATGCCAAGGGCCGGCGGGAAGATGCGAAGCTGGAACTGCAACGCAAGGGTTTGAAGCTGGACGAACAGAAGTTCGCGCTGATGGAGCGCAAGGCCAAGGCCATGGACGAAGCGGCGGAGCAGATGAAGCTGCTCAAGGCCGGCGGCAAGCTGATGCCGGACGCGGAGCGCACGGCGATCCTCGACAAGATGGACGAAATCCTCGGTCTCAAGAAATAATGGCGGCCATCCTTCCATCACTCAAGATCGACTCGGACGCGATGCTGCTGAAGTATTTCATGAAGCACCAGGCGACGTGGATCACCGACGAGTCGCGGATGTTGCTGGCTGAGAAGTCGGTGCGGATCGGCTGGACGTATTCGGATGCGTTCAAAAACGTGCGCAAGCGCCTCCGCCATCCCAACCGCCACTACCTGTTTTGCACGAAGGACCAGCGCTCTGCGATCGAGTACATGGAGACGTGCCTCAAGTTTGCGGAAATCTTTAACTTCGCGCGCTCGATCGTGAGCCACGGCATGGATAGCGTGAACGTGGCGGCCGTGGACGATGCCGGCAAGAAATTCACCGAGGAGGTGAAGTTCGCGGTCATCAAGTTCGACAACGGCAGCAAAATCATGGCGTTCAGCGCCAACCCGTACGCCATGGCGGTATTCGAGGGCGACGTGGGCCTCGATGAATTTTCCAAGCACAAGCAGGCCGAGAAACTTTGGGAAACGGCACAGGGCCGCATCACCTGGGGCTATGACGCGGCGATGTGGTCGGCTCATGACGGTACGGACACCCTGTTCTACCAATTCTCCCGCGAGGCGACGGCCGGCAAGGGCGGATGGGTGCATTACAAGGCGACGATCGTCGATGCCATCGAGATGGGGCTGGTTGAAAAAATCAACGAGACGCGCGGCACCAACTACACCCGCGAGCAATTCCTCGCCGATTGCCGGACGCGCGCCCGGCTGCCGGAAATCTTCGAGCAGGCGTACATGTGCAACCCATGCGGCAGCACCAGCTCGATAGTCTCCTGGCCGACGATCCTGAGCTGCTGCTTCGACTACCAGATTGCACGCCTGCACCTGGAAGCCCACCAGGTGACGGAAATCTTCGGCACCTATGAGAAGGAAACCGCGCCGGCGCGCGAGCGCTTGATCACGATCTATATCCAACAGATCTTCGGCAAGGTGTTCGCCGATCCGCAGCGCTACCGCCTCGGCTTCGATGTGGCGGCCAGCGGCCAGGGCGACCTGGCATCGATCTACGTTGATCGCAAGATGGGCGATGACTTCCGCCTTGCCGCGCTGTTCACCTGCCGGACCGATGACTGGCATTTCCTCAAGCGCGTGCTGTGGACGTTCCATGAGAATCTGTCGGCGCTCAAGGCCGCCGGCGACGAGACCGGACTCGGCCGCCAGATTTGTTGGGAAACCAAGGTGCAATTCCCCGGCATCTTCACGCCGGTCAACTTCCGCGGCAACAAGCACAAGATGGGCCTGTCGCTGATGAACCAATTGCAGGTCGCCGAAAAACAGTTTCCGCGCGACCAACCGGACATCGCCCAGGACTACTTCGGACTGCGCAAGATATGGTCTGCCGGCCAATGGGTGTTTTCCGAATCGCGCAACATGCTCAACACCGCGAGCCATTGCGACATCGCATGGAGCGGTGCCCTGGCCAGCTCGGCCGACGAGGGCAGCGCCCCGGCATTCACCTTCCCGCCGCGCCCCACCGGCAAGCGCAGCCGCCAACCGGAAAGGAGCTGGCAATGACCCCTGAAATCCGCCACGCGCCAATTTGGCCGCCGTGCTCACAAAACCGCGATGTGGCACCAATGGGCCTGATCGCCGTCCAAATCGATTTGCAGCGATTTGCAGGGGGTTCGCGACGCCTTTCCGTACCTTTAGCCAATCTTAATCAGCCGGGAGGTGCCGCATGAGCCACAAATCCGGATTCATCGCCCGCCTGGGCGCGATCATGAACCGCGCGGCGCTGGCGGTTTCCCATGCCCTGTGCGTGGCCGCCGCGAACTCATGGCGCGACTACTACAACCCGCTGCGGTCCCTGACGATCGCCAGAGCGGTTATGCTTTTGGAAGCCGGTGAGCGCGGGGCTTATGCGGAGTTGCAGTGGACATACAGATATATCGAGATGCAGGACGCCACGCTCGGCGCGCTGATCGAACGCCGCACCTCGGCGATCCAGGAGCTGGACTGGAACATCAAGATCCGCGCCAAGATTCCGGCCGGCAAACAACAGGTGGCCAAACGCCAAGCCGCGGCCTTGCAGGATGCGTATGACAAGATCGGCAATCTGTCCGAAGCATTCGAGGCGATGGCGCTGGCCACCTTCCGCGGCTTCTCCCGGTTGGAGAAAATCCGCGATGCCGACGGCAACCTTGTCAAGCTGTCGCCGGTGGACCAATGGTTCTGGTGCCGCCGCGGCCTCTATGGCGCGTGGCAGTACAACCGCAACTCCGCCATCGGAGCGATCGACGGCGAGGAAATCGACGAGAGCCGCTTCGTATCCCGCGAGGTGTCGCGGCCGGTGAACCGGGTGGCACTCATCGCGGCGGTTAGAAAGGGCGCCTCACAAAAGGACTGGGATGGCTTCATCGAGACTTTCGGGATTCCGGCGGTGTTTGTAATCATGCCGGAAAACCTGCCGGAGGGCAAGGAAGAGGAATATCTGTCCACGGCCGAGCAAGTCACCAGCGACGCACGCGGCGTGCTTCCGGCAGGCGCGGACATTAAAACGGTGGACAACGGGGCGCGCGGAGTGAATCCCTTCAAGGATCACCTGCAGTACCAGGACGAGCAGGTGGTGCTGCGCGGCACCGGCGGCAAGCTCACGATGCTTGCCGAGAGCGGCAGCGGCACCCTGGCAGGCGGCGCGCACAGCGACACGTTCGCTGCCATCGCCCGCGCCGAGGCCAAGGAGATTTCCGAAATCCTGCAACAGTGCATTGACGCGGAGATCATCGAGGCTGTCACTCCCGGCGAGCGCGCATTCGCGTACTTCGAATTGGCCAACGAGGAAACCGATCCGGCGCAATTGGTGAAGGACATCACGAGTATGGAAGCGGCCGGCCTGGAAACCGATGTGGGCTGGATCGAGGAAAAGACCGGCTATCCGGTCACGCGCCGCCTGGTCAACGCCGCGACCATCCGCCTCAACGAACCTCCCGGCCCCGCCGCAACGCAGCAGATCGATGCGATCGAGAATCAGGCGATCCACAACTCCATTCACAACCGCGAGATCACCGATCTGTTAGGAGACTGGATCAACAACATCGTGAAAAACCATCCATCCGTCGCCAATCGGGAACCCGCTGTTGAACCCGCCGTTGATCCCGCCTTGCAAGGACTCCGCGATGCGCTTGCAAGCGACCTGCAACCCCTTGGCGACGCGCTGCATGCGGCCGTGATGTGCGGCGACGATGCCGCGATGCGCGCCGAGCTGAAAAAAATCTCCGCCCGCATGCCCGACTTCCTGGAAAGCCCCGCCCTGACCAAGTTCCTGGCCGAGCAGAATGTCACCGCCCTAACCACACCCGCCAAGATCCCCGCACCATGAGAGCGAAAATACACAACCGTTCCGGCGAGATCCCGGCCGATGGCTGGTTCCAAATCGAGGTGACCGGCGAGCATCCCGCCGGTGCCAACCGCAAGCAGGTCATCGATGCTGTGGCGCTCGCCGCCATCGTCAATCGCTTCCAGGCCGATGCGGCCGATGAGAACTTTGCCGGCATGCTGGTCGATAACGATCACCTGTCGCACGACCTGACACAATCCACCGAGGCGCTGGCATGGGCCAGGGAGCTGGCCATCCGCAACGGCGAGTTGCATGGCCGCCTCGAACTGACTGATACCGGCGAGGCCGCGGTCAAACACAAACGCTTCAAGTTTTTCTCCACCGAATACGACCCCGAGGATCTGCAAGACCTCGGCGACGGCCGCGTGCGGCCGTTGCGCCTCAGCGGCCTCGCATTCACGAACCGCCCTAACAACAGGGGCGGCAAACCCATCTCGAACCGGAAGACTCCGGCGACGGAACCCGCATCCCCAAAAAATATGAAGAACATCGCCAACAAACTGAGTCTGCCTGATGACGCCGATGAGGCCGCCATCATCGCTTCAATCGAAACCCTGCTCGGCAAACTCAAAGCCGCCGAAGCCGCCGAGGCAGGCACCTCCGCCGACGCCATCATGAACCGCCTTGGCAAGCGCGTCCCGGAGGCCGTCCGGCCGCTGTGGCGCGAGAAGCTCATCGCCAATCGCGCCGAGACCGAGCCGCTGATGGAGGCGAGCTTCCCGGCCGTCGCCGCTGTGACCCCGCAAGCGCCCATCCACAACCGCAGCGGCGCCGTCACGCCCGAGCCGGTGAGCGACGGCACGTCCGACGCTGCCGCCGCCGATGCCAACAAGAAGGCTGCCGCCATCCGTAACCGTGCCGGGGAAATTTCCCGCACGCAGAAAATCCCGTTCAACCAGGCTTTCAACCTGGCCAAATCCGAACTCGCCTGATCTCCGCCAGCAACTCCTGAAACAAAACAACTGATAGACCTATGAAATCAATCTTCGAACAGCAATCCAACACCATTGATGGTGCCGTCTCCATACTGGTGGGTGCCACCACTTTAGTTGGCAAAGAGGGCCTGCTCTGCGTGCTCGGCTCGGCCGGCCTTGTCCCCGTCGCCGCCAAGAGCGACCTCGCCCTCTACCTGATCCTGGAAGGAGCCGCCCCCGGAGCTCTGGCCACGGTCTGGCCGATCACCGCCGACGGGCAGGTACGGATCAAAGCCAAAGGGACCGGCAGCAAGGGCGACACCCTGGTGCTCGCCACGGGGGCGGACGTCGGCAAGGTCTCGACCTTCGCCGCGCAGACGGACCGCAATTTCTCGCCAGGCATCGCCGAGGAAAACTATGTGGACGGCCAGCTCGTGCTGGTGCGGCCGTTGGCATCCTACGTCTACGGAGCCACTGCCGCCGTCAGCGCCGCTCCAGCGGTTACCGCCGCCACCAATACGACTCCCTACGGCTATACCACCGCCGCCCAGGCCGATGCCATCCGCGCCTGCGTCATCGAGATGCGCGCCGTGCTCATCTCCAAAGGATTCATGGTCTGAATCTAACCGAATCAACAGCAACCCGAAACACAACAACTGAACCAACAATATCATGAGCAAGCTTGCTTCAATCTCCTCCCTGCCGATGCTGCGCCAATACGCTCAGGGTCAGGCCCAAGACATGACGTCCGCTGTTGCGGACTTCCTCGCCCCCACCGTGCCGGTTGCCACCTCGGCAGGCCGCTTCAAGGTCTACACCGAAAAAAACAAATTCCGGATTCCCAATACGGCGCGCGCGCTGGGCGGGCAGGCCACACAGCTTGGCTTCGCCGCCACGGATGCCACCTACAACTGCCAGCCAAATGCGCTGGATTTCCCTGTCGACAATCTCGAAAAATTGGAAACCTCCGATCTGGAGAACATCCTGCAGGAAGGTGCCGACCTCGTCGCCCAGGCCGCCGCTCTCGCCCATGAGAAGACGGTGCTCGACAAAGCGATCGCCGCGGTGGGTTCCGGTACCGCGCTGTCCATCGGATCGACCGATGACGTCATCGACCAGCTCGACGGCGATATTCTATCGGTCATCAAGGCGGCCAAATTCGGCGGCCTGATGGGCGTTGGCGTGTTGATCGGTGCCGGTGCCTGGCGCAAGGTCAAAAATCATGCCAGCGTGCGCAACCGTTTCGTCGCAGGCGGCAAGCAGCAGTTCAACAACCTCGGTATCGCCGATCTCGGCCAATTGCTCATCACCAATGCCGAGTGCAAGATCTCGCTGCTATGCTACGACACCGCGCCGGAAGGTGTCGCCGAAAGCATCAGCTTCATGCTCGACGGAGATATACTCATCTTCGCCAAGCTCGCCACGCCGACACGGCGTGACCCGAGTTTCATGAAGACGTTCCGCCTGCGCGGCCAATGGATGGTTCCGGGATCCTACATCACGCCGGACGGCCGTGGAGAAGTCGCCAAGTTCGATTGGAGCGAAGACGTCCAGGTCACCAACTCCGCCGCCGCCATCCGGCGAACCGTGGCTCTCTCCTGAGTCATCTTCCGACCGGGAGGCGGTCCGACCCCGCCGACCGGTTTGGAATCCACCAAACACATATCTCCGTTTCTCCCGCAAACATATATGAAAACGCAACACTGCATCCTGACTGTCGCCCTGCTCTGCATCTCCGCCCTCGCCTGTCATGCCGCCCCCGGCCTCGACGCGCGCGCCGCCATCCCGCCCGATCCCGTGTCAAGTTGCTTGACCCCGGCCAAGGACTTCGCGCCCATCGCAATCAGCGCCGTCCCGGCCTGCGACGTGCTGTGGATCCACACCGCGCCCTGCACCCCGGACGTCCCCGTCTACCTCATCACCGCCGATGACCTCCTGTGTGAGCGAACGGCCGCGAGTGTGGCCGGCGAGCCGCGGCACGAGCCATACGTCACGCCCTTGCATGAGCACGGATGGTACGGTGCGGCAGTCATTCATCCGGCCGCCGACTGGCGCTGGCATTCCACCTGGCATCCCGCCGGCCTCTATTGGTGATTCACGTCCGCAAGACGCATAACAGCGGCGGGTGGGTTTTTAGGGTTATTCTCCCGCCCGCCGCTCTTCCTCCAGTCTTCTGTCTTCTGTCTTCCTCTCTACCATCTTTCCCCCATGCTCTGGATCACTCCCGTCGCCGCCGATCTCGAATCCGTCATGACCTCCAACGAGGCCGCGATCGCGCAACGCGCCGTTTCGGTGGGTACTCCCGACCGCACGCCGGAAATCCTGGCCAACCTGATCGCCGAGATCCGCGGAATGATCGCCACCTGGGTTCCGAATTCCATCTCGGCCGATCCGACTAAAATACCGCCGTCCTTCAAGGCCCGTTTTCTGGTGCTTGCCCGTGGCCGGGTGCTAACCGGACTACCGGGATACGCCCAAAGCGATGAGCGTAAGGCGGAAGCCGCCGCCGCCGAGGCGTGGCTGCTGCTGGTCGCGAAGGGAATAATCCGGCCGGAGCCAGCCGACGATGCGGTAACCACCGGAGTTCCTTCCGAAAAATACGCCCCCAAGCCTCAAATCAATGCCCGCGAGCGCTATTTCCAACGCGACCAACAACAAGGGATCTGACATCCCCGCCGCGACACCTTCCGAACCATAATATCTGACTATCTAACATCATGGCCAATATCGCACTTTCCTCCGGCACCCCCACCGTCACCACCACCGGCCTGACCGCCGGAGCCGGTTACTCGATCCAACATATCGGCGGCATCAAGGCCGAGGTGCAGGTTGGAGCAAGCGCCGGATGGTTGCTCATCTACGCCGCCGGCAAAGGACCTGGATGCTATATCCCGGCCCTATGTGGCACCACCATCCGCTGGAGTCTCGACGGTTCCTCTGCGAGCGCCGAAATAACCCTCACCGCCTCAGCATGATCCCGGCCGTACAATCGATCATCCCGACTGCCGTCCTGCCCGCTGTCCTGCCCCTGGATCAGGCAGAGATGGCGAGTCGTGGAGCGGCGATCGATGCGACGGCCAAGGCCTATCAGACGACGACCGGTATTTCCAAGTCAGCCGCGAGACGGTGGTCCAAGTTTTTGCTGGGTCTGGATGCTTTAAGCATCCGCACGTCCCTCATCGATGCAGTCGTGCTGCGCGCCGACATGCAACCCACCGGCGGCACCACGGCGTACAGTTTGCTTGGCACCTCGAACCTGGCGATGAACGGAACCATCACGCGTCACAAGAACGGATTTGTTTTCGGCAATGATTCGGACAGCTCCCCCACCGTTCCAAGCTATTGCACCGGATCCTTTCCGGTCACTTCGGGGGATGTGACGATGATCTTCGCATCCTTCCGACCGAGCGAATCCAACATCACCCACACGCATGCTCCGGTGATGTTGTACAAGCCGGCAAATTCAGCAACCCCGCTGCCGGCATGGACGGTCAATAGCCTGTGGGCGCAGGCGGAAGGCTCCAATTTTCTGGCCTATACCTATGACGGGATCGGCAACTTTTCGCCGTTTGCCATATCCGCGCACAGTCCGGCGGAGACGCGCTACATGCCGATTGCCCTGAGCAATGCGGCAGTGGGGGCGGCCGGATCCCTGACGGCGCGCATACCAGGGCAAACCACCGCGAGCACCACCGGAACCGGATCGAAAACGTTCAACCGTTTGGAACTCGGCCGCTACTCGGATTCCGGTTACGGATCATGGAAAAACTATGATGACTCGCTGGTGCCGTTTGTTTTTGCCTTTTCAAAAATTCTGAGCACCACCGAGCTCGCTGGATTCAATGCTCTCGTCGATCAATATATCCATCCGAAATACCGGATCGTGGCCGAGGGAGACAGCATGTCGTCGTCGACCGTTGGCCTGTGCCTGTTCTTCCGCGATCGCGCCGGGTTTTTCGGATCGAACATGGATTTGGTCGAGGTGGCGACGGGCGGGGAAACCACCACCCAAATGGTGTCTGAAATCGGCACTGCGGCAGGAATCAATGATCAGGGCAGCAGCAGCTTCCCGGTGATCTGCACGATCTGGGGAGGGCAAAACGACCGCGCCATTGATGGCAACCAAACCCATGCCAATCTTCGTACGCTGTGGGCCGCGGCTAAATCCCGCGGAATGAAAGTGGTTGCCTTCACGATAACCAAATCGAGCTCCATCACCGCCGCCGGATGGGAAGCCGACCGGCTGCTGGCAAATGCCGCGATCCGGGGAGATGCCGGACTCGGCTATTATGACTATCTGATGGATGTCGATGCCCTCATCGCCGGCGCATCGAGCTACAATCCTTATTACCTGGATCCGGCCTGGTACAACCAGGTCATCCCCGACCAGGTCCATCTGACCAGCACGATACCAGGCGGCAATACACAGCTGATGGATGCCCTCTATACTCTCATCTCGGCCGAAATTCCCTGACCCATGCCCGACGCAACTCTCACCCAGATCACCGACGCGCTCATCGCCGCGCGCGATCGCGGGTTGCTGCCCACCACGCTGGACAGCGCCGGGCTGCGGGAGTTGGGTTCGGAACTTTTGGCCAGGTCGTTTTTCAGCGCGCACGCTGCCAATGCGACATATATCTCGGATGCGAAGGGCTTTGTTGACCAACTCGCGGCCGGCGACATTGGTGAGGGGCAGACCCGCACGGCGATCTGGGAAGCGCTCAAAGCGCAGGGCTACACGCCCGAGGGCGGCTTTCCCGACACGCCGGTCGGCCAGGTGCCACCGGCCGTTGCAGGGAGCCTGCAAGACCTCAGCAGCCATCGCCGCATCGACCTCATTGTCCGCACGCAAAAAGACCTCATGACCGGGGCCGGCCAGCAAGCCCGCGGCATGATTCCCGAATATCTCTCCGCCTATCCGGCATACGAGCTCATTCGGGTCGGACGGGTCAAGGTGGCCAGGGATTGGCCGGCTGACTGGCTGATCAGCGGTGGCAAGCCCGCAGGCAAGGAATTCAATCCGCTGGCCTATCAGTTCATCGGCGCATCCACCGGATGGTTTGCGCTGAAAGGGGATCCGCTGTGGGGAGAGCTTGGGAGTTCGGGTAACTTTTCCGATGCGCTCGATACGGACCATCCGCCGTTCCGGTTTAACTCCGGCATGGGCTGGCGGCCGGTGAGCGCCGCGATGTGCCAGCTCCACGGAATCACCGGGCCCAATGGCGAAACGCCCGCGGAATGGGCCGCCTCGCGTCCCAATGTCCTGGGCGGAAAAATGCCGCTTCCCGAGCCACAGGTTTCGCTGAAAGGCGTGGATCCGGCGATCATCAAACAATTCATGGCCGATACCCGGGCCACAGCCGACCCCACCAAGCCGGGGGTGTTGAATTTTTCCGATATCCTTGCCAGGGGACTCGCCGAGGCCAAAGCCGCCTACCTCCAATGAGCGACTCCGTCATCACCATCACGGTCACCGGCAGGGATGCCGCTGCAGCGCGGGTCAATTGCCTGATCCGCGGTCTCACCAGTCGCCGCCCATTGCATGCGCAGATTGCCACCGATGCCGTCACGGAGACCGGGAAACGTCTCCAACAACTCAATCGCCACAATACCGCGACGCGTCTCGGTGCCGAGCCCACCAACTTCCGCGACCGCAACGCGCTCTCGCTGCAACCCGTCAGCGACGATGACGCGGCATACATGCTCATTCCGCGCAACACCGGACTCGGCCGCGCGTTTCACGACGTGCTGATTCTTCCCGGTACCGGCAAGACATACGTTACTTTATCGGCAAGCCCCCGTACCTATGGCCTGCATGTGCGCGACTTCCCCGAGGGGACGTTTGACTTCGCCATCATCCATACCCACCGCGGCCCCTGCCCGGTGATGATCTTCAAGGATACCAAGGAAATCGGCTACTGGCTGCGCCGCAGCGTCACCCAAAAACAGGACCGCACTCTGCTACCCTCCGACGCCGACTGGCGGGACATGGCCCGCTATACCTCGGTAGAATATCTGAAACATCTCATCGAAAACCAACCGTCATGAGCAAAGCCCTCGACCATGCCGACCTGATGGCCCTGCGGATTGTCTCCGCGCCGGCCTCCGGCGAAGAGCCTACCACCATCGACATCACCACGGTGGCCTGCGTGGTGGACCGCCAAAAGGATATTAATTCGGTGATCGCCGAAGCGGTGGCCAAGGACGCCGGCACGGCCATCGTGATTCTGTGGCAGGGCTTCACCACCCTTGACCAGGACTCTCCCAATCCGCGCCTGGCCAACCGCTACACCGTGTCGGTCTATTCGCAGCCGGTGATCGCCGGGGAAAATCTCGCGGCCGATGACGTGATGGAATCCGTGATCCAGCGCCTGCTGGGCTGGGTTCCCGCCGGAGGCAATTACAGCGACCGCGCCCAAATCAACAACGGCGGCATGATGCCCGACCGCACCTGGCTCATCTACGACTGCGAGGTCGTCATTCCCGCGTCCCTCTGATTCTCCATCTAACACCAAACTCCAACATATATGAGCGCAACCCCCCCGATTGTCATCCGTCGCGAACTCTTGAACGTCCGCGGTTATTTCATCCCCCAAGGCGACCTCGTCGATGGGATCACCGTCGCCGCGGAGGCCGCCAGCGGCCAAGGCTGGCCGGACAACGCCCCGACCTCCAACTACACCGCGTATGAGTTCGTGCAGATCGAAAACGCCAAGTCGGTCAATACGGTGGTGAATGAAGTCTTCAAGATCCCCAATCCGGCGGGCGGTGGTTACGTGGATGATGAAGAACAAATGGTGACCAAGAGGTCGTGGGAGATGGAAAGCCACGCCACCAACAGTTACTTCAAAAAACTGGAAAACGGCCTGGCATCCCTGCCGGTCGCAGGCACCGCACAAGCCATCGGACAAAACCTCGATAACTATATCGACGGCGTGGCATTGCTGGTCTACACGACCAAGGGCTCGACCGTGGTCGAGCGCCGCCAGGTGTGGGCGCGGCTGCGCCTGAAAGCCGCGCCGGATGTCGGTCCCGCCACCGGCAAGGTCGCGTTTTCTCTCGAGATGCGCCCGAGCACTCAAAACAGCTATCTGCTCGTCGCCTGAGTCTTCAAAAAGACCGGACTGATCCATTGGGTCGGTCCGGTCTCTTCCGCAAGTCTGCTGTCTTTCTGCTTCCTCTCTATCATCTATCGCCATGCCATCCTCCCCCGCCGTGATTTTCACGCCTCCCACGCTCGCTCCTGCCACGCCACCGGCGCTTCCCGTGCTGCCAAGTGCAGCACCAGTGCAGCCGGCGAGCATCGGACCTGCCGCAGCCGCGCCTGCCACGCCTCCAGCCGTGTTTGTGCCGTTGACGCCGTCGGCAATGGTGGCGGCGAGTCTGACGGCTGGCAATATCCTGTGGACCGCTGCGTCCCCCGGCCCCGAGGGAAATGCGATCACGCGCGAAGTGGCATCAATCACGGGCAAGCAAATCAGCATCGCCGTCGCTGGGAAAGCCGTGACAGTCAGTGCCGGCACTCAATACAACTGCGTCGTCTCCGGAGCGCTGACGGACGGTACCAACAGCATCGTGTTCCCGACCCTGGTTTCCAATGACTTCCATTGGTCCAATGTCGGGCCGCTCAACCCATTTTCCAACAACGGGTATTATGTCAGCGGGGCGAGTGGTTCATGGCAGGTCGTTTACAATCACGAGTCTAATGTCATCGCGGAATGGAATTCCGATGCGGCCGTGACGACTCCTGACCAGGTGCCCGCAGGACTATGGAACGGCAGCACCAACCCGCATGCTTGGAAAAAGGTCTCAACGGAAACGGGGATCCCGGTGGTAACTCTCTCGATCGCCACTTCCGCCCAGGTCATCTCCGCGGTAAACGCCTCGGCCGCCGCGGCTGCCGTGCTCAGCGCCGCGGCTTCCGGATCGGTGACCGGAGCCGTCACAATTTCCGTCGCTACCAATCTAACGGGAGGATCAGGACTGGCCCGTCCGGCTGAGATCTAACGCGATGATTTCTTCCAACTTCAAACTCACTTACGATCCTGCCGGATCCGCTACGGTGATTCTCAATTATGGGGATCGCATCGGCGATGAGTTGGAGCCGGCGCTGGCCAAGACCGTCGAGGTGGTGACGTTGGTCGATGCCGACGCGCCGTTCATCCGCATCGGCAAAAACGCGGTGACGACATTCTCCGTCATCGTGGCCACCGACAAGACGACCGACAAGGAGGCGCGCGCCGCGATGCTCGACAGCATCATCGCCGCCCAGGCCGCCACCAAGAAGCCGCTACGCATCGAGATCAACGGCTATGCCGACGGACGCTACTGGCAGTTTTCCAACGCGACGATCATCACCCACAAGCCAAAGCGTTATCTATCCACTCCCGCCGCCAGGTGGCAGCGCACGATGGACATCGTGGCCACCGGCCTAACCTATTCCCCGCCGCCCTAACTCTTTGATACAATGGCCGGAGAAGACCCCAACATCAAGATCACCTTCCTCACCGACGCAGATACCAGCGGCGCGGAGAAGACGGTGGACGCGCTCAAGAAAGTCGAGGACGAGCAGCTCACCTTGCAGCAGCAGCGGGACGCGCGGATCAAAGGCGTGCGTTACGACAACCCAACCTTCTTCGATCCCGAGAAGGAAGAGGCCGCCGCCCGCCGCGCCGCCGCCGCCGCGTCCAACGCCGCCGCCGCCCAGGAGGCCGCCGCCAACCGCGCCGCGATGGCAGCCGCCGAAAAGGCCGCCGCCGAGCAAGCGGCAGCCGCCAAGATCGAAGCCGCACTGGCAGAGGAAACCGCAGCGGCGGAAGCGCAGGCCATCGCCGATGAGGCCATTGCCGCCAAAAAGCTAGCTAACGCGACGCTACGTGCTCTCACGCCACGCAACCGGCAGTTGTCGGCCGCAATGTCTGTAGCCAACAGCCCGCAGGCGATGGCGATGCTGGCGAATCCCTATGTATTGGCGACGGCCGCAGTGGTGACGCTGGGAACCGTTGCCTCAAAAGTTTTTGAAGGCGTCGCCAAGGACATGGATGAGGCGACAGCCGCTGGCGGGAAGTTTGAAGCGGAGAACGAGAAAACAGCAATCGCAATCCATGCTATCGGCTCGCCCTGGACGACAATCAAACTTGGATTTTCATCCATGTTTGAATCCGTTCAGCAGGGTGCCAAATCGGCTACCATGTCGGTTATAGGACTTTTTGATGGTGGTGCCGCTGCCGCTGAGCTGGCCAGTGAAAAGCAATTGGTGGCCATTGCAAAGACAGCCCAACAGGATGCTGATGCGATGTATAGACGCGTGCAGTTGCACGCGGAGACAACCGAAAAGATTTTAGCAGACGAACTGAAGCTGCATGCCGCTTTGGACAGTCTGGCAGCCGGCCGTGAGAAAAGATCAGGGGCTGCTGGCGATGAGGTGGCTGCAAATGAAGTTGCGCGCCAAATCCAAAAAAGCGCCCAAGAGGATGCGCTAATCATTCAGAAAATCAATGATGCCCAAGCGGATAAGGATGCGCTATTGACAAAATTGCACGCGGCGGGAGCCTTCCGCTCAGACAAAGAAAAAGAGGAAATCCAAAAACAGATCGATTCCGATAGTGCGAATCTTCGGAAATGGGCAGAAGATCTCTCGCAAAAGCAGAAGATCGATGCGATCAATCTAACCAACAAGGTTGAGGAATCGCAGGCGGCGGTGAAGGACGCGCTGGAAAAGAAACTCACCGATAGCGCCAAGGAACTCCAAAAGAACTTGCAGGCAATCGTGGATTCAGAGGGCGGAAAGGCGTCTCCGATAACGCAGCAGGCTTTGAAGCAGGTCAATGCCATCCTGGTGGACGACAAGGTGACCGCCGACCAGGCCGGGAAACTCAAGGCCGCTGCGGAGCTTTTCAGATCATCGGCAGATGCGCGATCGCGCGAACAACAGGCGTGGATCATCGACCTGCTGACAACCGACAAGGATGCCGTTGCGAAAGCCACCAAACTCTCCGGGCAGATCGATGCCTCCACCAAAGCGGTGACAACGAGCGTGGAGACGATGACGGCGGCGGCAACCAAATCGACTGCCGACACCCAGGCGGCGCTCGCCACCCATCACGCTCAAACCATCACCTCCATCCAATCGCTGACTCCGAAAAAAGAGGAGACGCAGGCGGTGGTGCAGGCGGTCAATGACGTGGGGGAGGCTTTCGACGCCAACGCCAAGGCGATTATTTCCGCGCTCGGTTCGCTGGCCAAGAAGGTCGCGTCCTTGCAGCAACAAATCAACCAGATGGCATCTGCCAGATAACATGGCATGGATCATCAAAGGCCAGAGTGGATTCAAGACCGGCACCACGCCGTGGGCACTTGACGCCACCGCGCGGAGTTTTTCGGATCTGAACCTTTCCGCTTGCGTGCTGCAATTCCAGTCGCTGGCGCAAGACACGTTGACTTGGACGGCCGAGGCTTCCGATGCCACCGGTGCAGGGACAATCGTCCCTGACTTCGGTCAAACCGTGGAACTGTGGTGGGATACGACGCGGAAATTTCACGGCCATGTCACCGGCGTCAAGGTGGGCATGAAGCAGATTCAAATCACGGTGGACGGTCCGTGGTGGTGGATGGACCGGATCAACCTGACGTCGGATATTTTGCCTTACGTTGGGGCCGATGGGGTGAGCACGGGTCAGACGTCGGCGACGCGGCCTACCTATATTTTCGTCACGCAATCGCTGGCCACTTCCATCGCCGCATTGATCGCCCGCGCCATCGCCAACGGCGTGCCGCAGGCGGCCGGCAGCGTGGCAACGATGTACGACGTGCCGCAGATGACACTTGCGGAGCAAACCTGCGCCAGCGCGCTGGCGACGCTGATGGCATGGTGCCCGGATTCGGTGGCGTGGTTTGACTACAGCGGAAGCGGCGCGCCCGTGCTCAATGTGACGCGCCGCGGGGTGATGGGATCGATCACCTACACCATCGCTGCCGACTTCGTCGAGATCGGGGAAATCACCCCGCGCATGGACTTGGAGGTCGCCCGCAACGAGCTGCATTACGTGACCCGCAACGCCACCACCGGAAAACCCGCATGGGCCTCCCAGGTGAGCGGCAGCGATCCTGGTGGAAAGTTGCAGATCGTGACGGTGAGCGGCCCGGAAATCGTAGACTTCCTGCCGCGTGACGATTTCGAGAGCTACGCGCTGCAAACGCAGTCGCTGAGCACCCTGTTCGCCGGGGGCTTGTGGCAGCTCGACCCTTCGCTGATGACGCTCTTTCAAACGTACGGCTACGGTCGGGATACGTACTACTATGCTCCGGTTCCGATCTCCCTGTTTTATACGGGCGGCCAGCCGGCCTACCAAAAGACGCACGCTTTCCCCGGCGGCATGTGCAAGGATTCCAAGGGCGTGATCCTGGCTCCCGGAAGCTACCATCTGATCCTCACCGCCTCGCCGCCATCATGGCTTACCGACCAGGGGATTGCCGTGACGGTGAGCCAATGGTTCGTGATGTTGGAGGCACCAGTAAGCCAGGGTTATTCGCCGGGTTTCGGGGCATGGCGGCAGAGCTCGACGGATATCGGAGTGGACACCGTGAGTTTTTATTCGTCCGGAAATTACAATTGGGCGGCGCGCGAGGTTCTCATCAGCGGCTGGGCGCTTCCCAACGCCCTTGGCCACACCTCCCTGACGACGGTTTACAAACCGTGGGAATATACTTTTCTGACGCCTCCCGCCGGACTCGCCTCGGCATTGGTGGCCGCGCAAGCGTGGGTGCCGTGGGAAGGCCCGATCACGCTGGTTTCCGACGAGTGTTCGGGCGACAACCTGCTGCCCAACAAGTTCAATCTGGCCAACGCGCTGCTAGCCTGTGCCAACATGGGAGCGCTGGCCAAGAGCGTGACCCACGACCTCATGCAAGACCGCACCACCATCGAGCTCGGCGCGCCGGCGCGGGTGGATTTCGGCACCCTGGTTTCCCGTGTAAGACAAGACCCCAAAGACAACATTGTGTATGTATGAAAACTCTATCCGCCCTCGCCCTCTGCCTCTCACTTTCCTCGTGCGCGCAAACCCTGTTCTATGGCACGACCGGCAAACCGGTCGCGCGATTTCAGGGCGACATGCCCAGTGGTACGAATTTTTCCTATACTCCGGGCGGGGCCATCACTTGGACGGCCGGGGCCGTCAACCACAGCGCAGCCACGCTGGCGCAAGGCACGGCAGCGTCCGGTGTGGTCTCCACCGCCGGGACCGCCACCGCGATCGCCGGCCTCAGCAAACTGATCAAATGAAACGCCTTTTGTTGCTCGCCATCTGCCTCGCCCTTGCCGCCTGCGCGAACCAAGACCAGCGGCGGGCGGATTACCATCCGGTTTATTTCATGTACACAGGCCAATGAATCCTCCCGTCTATCATTTTGAATGCGTCTGGATGACTACGAACGTCACCGGCACGCCCCATGCGGCGGCGCTGCAAGCGGCCAATCCCGAGCTGCGGGTGCATACCTGTTATTCGCCCCAGGGCGAGACGCCGGAGGATAGTCGCCACCGCTGGCGCAACTGCGACCGAAACATTCGCGGCTGGTGGGATGAAAACCGCGCGGAGGTGGCCACCGACCAAGTGTTGTTTTTGGAGTGGGACGTGTTCGCCAACGTCAATCTGCCGGACCATCTGCCTAGCCTCGGTGGCAACTACGGCATCGCCGGTCCGCGTATCCTCAGCCCGATCAGCGACCGGGCATTCTGGCCGTTCCAAGAGGACCTGCCAAAGTTACCTCGCGAGATGGAAGCGCTCGCCTGCGCCACCGCTCCGCTGGCGGTGCTGCTCATCAGCAGGGCCGCTCTGGACGCGATCCAAGCGCCCTGCTATGACGCGATTTTCGCCGACGACATCTTTTGCGAGACCCGCCTGCCAACCGTGATCAGGCATGCCGGTTTCCGGGTGGTGGAAATGCGCCTGCCTGATGTCGGGTGCAAGCCGATGATTCCAGGGCCGGCGCGCGGCATCTATCACCCGGTGAAACAACCCGTTTATTTGTCGTCATGATAGCCGGATTTCAAAGTTTCTCGGACAGTAACGGCAACCTTTGGGTCGCCGATGGGTGGGTGTCGCAACTGCGCAGTGGCATGCGGATCGCGGTGGGCACCGGGCAACCTTTGCCACCGCTTTTGCGGGCTCCTGATGGCTCGCGTTTCATGGCCTCGGCGGCTGCCTCAGGCGGCACGTTCGTTGGCGGCAGCGGCCGCAACCTGACCAGTACAGGCCTCACGCCATCCCTCTCCGGCCCGCCGCTTCCGGTGGGCATCTGGACGCCCCGGCGGCCCAACGTGTGGGCGCTTTCAATCTTCACTCTCACGGTCACCGGGCTGAGTGCCGCTACCATCAGCGACGGTACCAACGATGTGGCCATACTGACAGCAGGCGGCACGGCCCCGGTGGGCAGCTTCGTCGCCACATCGTACGGCCAGACCACCTACAATTCCGGCAGCGCGTTCACCCTCGCAGTGGCGGCCGAGGCGGGCGGGCCAGGCATCGTCCCAAGCTATGCGGTGAGCATCTCGGCCGGCACCGCGCGAGCCGATACGTACGCCCCATCATCCGCCATCGACTACGCTGCCGCCGGCGATGCCAATTGGACAATTCTCGTCAATTCCGACGGCAGTGCCGATCTCAAACACAGCGGTACCACCATCGCCACCCGAGCGGCCGGCAGCGACTGTGAGCCCGGTGGCGTCTTTGAGGCCAACTCCACTGGCCAGACCACCTACAATTCCGGCAATCCATGGCGCGCGTTCGTCCAGGTCATGCCCGCCGCGGTGCGTGCCGGCTTCGGCTATCTGACCGTCACCGAGGTCGCAGGCGTTCTCTCTACCGTGGCTGGTCCTTTTTTTGCCACCGCCCTGCCCTCTGACACCTCCACGGTATTTCATCCCGCCATCGTGCTGTCGGATGGTTTGGGTGGCATCTCCCAGATCATTTCCGGCCCCCTCATTTGGCCAGGCTGAGGATTTTTATCCTTTCTGAAAATCGGCAATTAACCCCTCATGCAGCCTCTCTGCATTCATCCCGCAGGGTCGATTTTTTTCCATTCTTCTCATTTCTCTGTCCATTCTTCTCATTTCTATTGTCCCTCTTAGCACGCCCACCCGCTACGGCCTGCTCACCGGGCGCTATGCGTGGCGCACCGTACTGCAGCGTGGCGTGTTGGATGGAACCGACGACCCGCCGCTGATAGCCGCCGGGCGTCTCACCGTGCCGGCCCTGCTCAAGCAGCACGGCTACGCCACCGCCGCGCTCGGCAAATGGCACCTCGGGTTCGGCTCCGAATTGCCGGCAGCCGCGAAGGTGCCTGACAAGAAATCCCAGAAACGCGAGAACGCAGGCAAGCGCGAGCCGGGCGGGCTCGGGCTGCCGGCCGGTTCGCGCATCATCGACGGGCCGATCACGCGCGGCTTCGATTACTTCTGGGGTTGCTCGAATGCCCGCACCATGTCCGGTCTGATAGAAAACGACAAGGTCATCGAAACCATCAAGCCCATCACCATGCTGCCGCGACTCGGGCAGCGCGCGGTGAGCTATGTTGCGGAGCACGCCGCCGACGCTAAGGCCGGCAAGCCGTTTTTCCTCTATCTGGCGCTCACCTCGCCGCATGCGCCCATCGTGCCCACGGCCGCATGGCAGGGCACGAGCGGGCTCGGTGCCTACGGGGATTTTGTGATGCAGACCGATGCGGTGGTCGGCGCGGTGCTGGCCGCCCTCGACCAACACGGGCTAAGCGACAACACGCTGGTCATGTTTGCCAGTGACAACGGATGCGCGCCGCAAGCCGGCGTGGCGGATTTGGAAAAGCAGGGACATTTTCCCAGCGCGCAGTTTCGCGGCTACAAATCCGACATTTGGGACGGCGGCCATCGCGTGCCGTTTCTGGTGCGCTGGCCTGGCATGGTCAAACCCGCCTCCGCATGCACCCAACTGGTTTGCCACACCGACCTGATGGCCACCTGCGCGGATATCCTCGGCACCAAACTCCCCGACACCGCTGCCGAGGACAGTGTGAGCATCCTGCCGGCTCTGTTAGGAACCGCCGCCGCGCCGCTGCATGAAGCCATTGTCCACCACTCCATCAACGGTATGTTCGCCATCCGCCAGGGCCCGTGGAAACTCGAGTTTTGCCCCGGCTCGGGCGGGTGGGGTGCTCCCGCCGACCCCGCCGCCCTCAAGCAAGGTCTGCCCGCCATCCAACTCTACGACGTGAGCACGGATGTGGCCGAGGCCAGTAATGTGCAGGCGCAACATCCGGAGGTTGTCGCCCGCCTCACAAAGTTGCTAGATAAGTATGTCGCCGAGGGTCGCAGCACGCCCGGTGCGCAGCAGGCCAACGATGTTAGCGTCAGAGTCAGCAAGACCGACGCGAAGAATGGGAAGGCCGCCATTCGCTGACGCTCACCCTCAGGCGAAGCCAGGCAAGGTTGGACGGGCTCGTCCAACCAGCAGAGTAGAGCCCCGTCCCGGCTTTGTCTCCCCCCACAGCCAGCGCGCCACGAAGGCCCGGAACCTCATCCGGCCAAAAAGCCCATGCGCCCTGGCCCCGGCAACCGTGCCCAAAATCCCAACTCAAAAAAACGTAAGAATAATTCTTGATTGAATCTGATACTACTGACCCCAGCGCCCAGCGCTGCGGGGCCTGGATCAAGGCGCCTTGACGCAGCGGAAACCGAGGTGGTTGGAGGCGGTGGTCACTTCGCCTTTGCCGCGCGAGCCGACGATGTAGCGCGTGCTATACTGGCTGGAGCACAGGAACGAACCGCCCCGGTGGACCCGTTTTTTTTCGTTAGGCTCGGCTGGGTCAAACGGCGTGGCGGGTCCTTGCGGGTTGTGTGCGACCCCACCTGCGGCGGCGAGTTGTTGGTAATAGTCGGGGCGATACCAGTCGCTGCACCATTCCCACACGTTGCCCGCCACGTCATGCAGGCCATAATCGTTAGCCGGGAATTGGGCCACCGGGGCGATGCCGGCGAATCCGTCGGCACCGGTGTCCTTGACTGGAAACGTCCCCTGATAGGTATTGGCCAGCCATTTGTCGCCGGCTTTCAGGTCGTTGCCCCACGGATAGATCGCGCCGCTGCGGCCACCGCGCGCGGCAAACTCCCATTCCGCTTCGGTGGGCAGGCGCTTGCCCGCCCATTTGGCGTAGGCCACCGCATCGGGGTAGGCGATTTGGACGACCGGATAATTTTCGCGGCCTTTGATCGAGCTCGCCGGTCCTTCCGGGTGACGCCAGTCGGCGCCGGGTTGATAGCGCCACCATTGGAACATGTTATTGAGCGGCACCGGGCCGGCTGTCGGCGTGAACACCGTCGAGCCGGCGACGAGGTTCTCAGGCGGCGCGGTGGGAAATTGCTCCTGGGTCGGCGCGATTTCGGCAATCGTGCGATAGTGGGTCGCCGTGGCGAATTTTTCCCATTGCGCGTTGGTCACCTCGGTCTTGTCCATCCAAAACCCGTCCACGGCCACCCGGTGGATCGGCCGCGCGTCGCGCATCGCATCGGTGCTGCAGCCGGGCACGCTGCTCACGTCCTGGCAGCCCATGGAAAACTCGCCGCCGGGAATCCACACCATGCCGTCGGGTGCCGCGCCGGGCGCGCCGGTTTTGTTAGGAAGGGTGGGGGCAAAGGTCGCAGCTGTCGCCGCTGCGGCGTCCTTGGCGGCCGGGGTGGGCTCAGCCGCGCTGAGGCCAACGTTGGCCGCGCCGGAGGCAAGAATAAAGACTGCTAGAAACGGATAGGTCTTCATGAGGTTGACGGTTGTTGGGATTGCCACGGGGTTGCAGGGAAAGCGGTGGCTGCGGGCTGGTCAGGCCAGGCCCAGCGTGTCGCGCAGCACTTGAATCGTGTGGAGGGGTTTGAGCGGGCGGCCCTGGGCTTGGGCGAGGCCGCTGAGGTGCATCAGGCAAGACATGTCGACGCCGACGAGGAGGTCGGGGTTGCTGTCGAGGATGTTGTCAAGTTTGAGGGTGCCCATGCGGCCGGAGATATGCGGGAAGGTGACGCAGAAAGTGCCGCCGAAGCCGCAGCATTGTTCGGCCTGGCCGAAGGGAATGACACTGGCATGGGTGATGGACGCGAGCAGGGCGCGGGCTGCCGCACCGGTGGCGGTACCGCGGCTGTGGCATGAGCGATGGAACGCCAGGCGCGTGGGTTGGGCGAATTTGCCGGGCCAGGTGGTGATGCCGAGGCCGTTGTGGATGAAGTCGATGAGTTCCCAGGTGCGCGCGCCAAACGACGCGACGGCAGGGTCGGGATGTTCTTCAAACTGGAGGGTATTGCCATGGTTGTTCATCGCCGCGCAGGAGCCGGAGGGCACGATGATGGGCAACTCGCCGGCAAACACCTTGGCACAATGGCGCGCAACTTTGCGCGAGGCGTTCCAGTCGCCGGAATTAAACGCGGGCTGGCCACAGCAGGTTTGATCCTCGGGGTATTCGACGGTGATGCCAAGATGTTCGAGCACTTGCACGGTGGCGCGGGCGACATCGTCGTAAAAGGCATCACACAGGCAGGTGCCCATCAGGAGCACGCGGTTGCCGACGGGGCGGGAAGTGGGAGGGGCGGACATGGGGGAATGGTTATCAGTTATAAGTTATTGAAGGAGGGACAGACGATCGCTGCGCTGCAAGACACACGACAGAAGACAACAGGAAGAAGTGTGCTATCCAGTCTTCTGTCTGGGAGCGCAGCGCTCTTCTGTCTTCTGTCTTATTCATCATTCGGCGCGATAGAGGCGGGGGATGCCGCGCTGGAGCAGTTGGGCATCGACGGTGGTGGAGCTGGTTTCATCGAGATAGATGGTGAATTTTTCCTCGTCGAATTCGATGGAATGGAGCTGGCCGAGGTTGCTCTTGAAGGCGTCGATGAGGCCCTTGAGGCTGCGAATGTCCTTGCCGTTGACCTTGCGCACGATGAGGTTGCGCAGCGATTCGTAACCGACGGTGGCAGGCGTGGGAATCACCCCGCTGAGGAACACAATGCGCTCGGCACGGTCCTGGTATTTCTCCGGGTTTTGATAGACATCCAACAGGTTGAGCGGCGCACGGGCACTCCAATCCTCGCCGAACGCCTGGAGCATCGGCAGGGTGAGTTCCTGGAAAATGAAACCGCCTTTGACCAGATAGTTGGGGGCGTGGTCGAACATGTAGTTAGGCACGAGGCGGGTTTGTTCCTCCTCGCGAGTGAGGGTCGCCTTGACTTCAAGCGGTTGGCCGTCGCGAATCAGCGCGAGGGTCACCACGTCGCCCACCGCGCGTTCGCCGCGGGCGAGGTGGCCCCAGCCGAGGCTGCCGTAGCTGGCATGCTGATAGTAGCCGCGGCGGTCGATCTGGTGGCCGTCGAAGGCGAGCAGCACGTCGCCTTTCCTGATGCCGGCGGCTTGCGCGGCGCCGCCCTTGCGCACCGCGCTGATATAGACGCCGCCTTGGTCGTCGGGCAGTTTGAGCCACTGGCGGAACGACGGGTCTTCGGTGAAGGCCACCGCCACGCCGAGGCTGGGAAAGCCGGTGTAAGTGCCGGCGCCGGCTGCTTTGATGAAACGCGCGACGATGTCGGTGGCGCAGACCTCGCAGATCTGGTCTTTGGAGTTGTAGCTGGAGAGCAGTCCGGCGAGTTTGCCATGCTGGAGCACCGGTACGGTGTAGCTGTTGGCGGCACTCTGCATCGAGGCTTTCACCATGTAGGTCAGGAAGTTGTGACCGGGCAGAAACGTCGAGGACACGTCAATGCTTTGCAGCGCGCCGCTGGTGCGCAATGCGACGCCGTTGTCCTCGATTTGATAGATGTCGAGGGTTTCGCCGAGGGCTGGCGGTGGGGCGATTTCCAGCGGAGTGGTGGTGGCAAACAATTTGGCTCCGTCATCTGCGGAGACCGGGCCGAGCAGGGCGAGGTTGGCTTCGTAATCCACGGCGAGAACCTTGGCCGGGGCGAAGCGGGTGCCATCCGGCGATTCGAATTCCAGGTAGGTGGCATCGGCGACCATTTCCGAGGTGGTGATGACTTGCTGGGGGGCGATGATGGCGGCGAGCGCGCGGCGGGTGGTGGGTGGCGCCTTTTCCCAGGGTTGGCCGGCACTCCATGCCTGCAAGGTGGAATTGAGCCGGACCACAGAGGCTTTGAAATCCAGGGCGGCGGGATGCGCCGCGGCCGGTTCGTCGGCCAGGGCGGCGGGCCAGGCGGCGAGCAGCGGGATGGTTAGAAAAATGATGAGGCGCATGGGTGCGGTAGAGTTATCAGTTATGGGTTATCGGGGGAAGACAGAAGATCGCTTCGCTGTGAGAAAGAAGACAGCAGACAAGAAATCGAGGTGCCGCGGCGTCCAGTCTGTTGTCTGGGAGCGCAGCGTTCTTGTGTCTGCAGTGTTCTTCATTTGAGTCCGAGGACGTCTTGCATGTCGTAGAGGCCGGCGGGCTGGTGGGCGAGCCACAGCGCGGCGCGCACCGCGCCGGCGGCGAAGGTGTGGCGGGAGGAGGCTTTGTGAGTGAGTTCGACGCGTTCGCCATCGGCGGCAAACAGCACGGTGTGATCGCCGACCACATCCCCGCCGCGCAGTGAGTGCATGCCGATTTCACGTGGCGGGCGCGGGCCGATATTGCCGACCCGGCCGTGGATGACGTCCGCGGCGTAAGACGTGCCGGTGGCTTCGTTGAGGATTTCCAACAGCGTGCGGGCGGTGCCGGAGGGGGCGTCGATTTTGTGCCGATGGTGCATTTCGGTGACTTCGATGTCGAAGCGGTCCTGGCCGAGGATGCGCGCGGCGTGGCGGGTGAGCCAGAACAAGGTGTTGACGCCGACGGAGTAGTTCGATGCAAACACGATGGGCAAATGGACTGCGGCGGCCCGGATGGCATCGCGCTCGGCATCGGTGTGACCGGTGGTGCCGATGACCAGGTGGGTGCCGCCTGCCAGCGCGGCGGCGAGCAGTTGGGGGGTGAACGAGTGGACTGAGAAGTCGATGACGCAGGCAACGCCGGCGATGGCGGCGTCGAGGTCTTCGCCGGCATCATGGGTGGCGGCGACGGTGACGGCCGGTTCGGCGGCGGCGGCTAACAGGACGGCCTGGCCCATTCGGCCTGAGTTTCCGGTGACGAGGATGGGGAGCATGGGGGTGGTGGTTAGAGGTTAGAGGTTATCAGGGGACAAGACCGAAGACCGCTGCACTGCAAGACAGGAGACAGAAGACAGGAGGAAGAAGACGCTTTCCAGTCTCCTGTCTGGGAGCGCAGAGGTCGTCGGTGTTCTGTCTAATTTATCATTCATCTTCCCAGACCATGTGTTTGAGTTGGAGGGCACGGGCGCGGGCAGCGGCTTCCTCGGCGCGGGGGCCGTTGAAGGAGGCGATTTTTTTGGCGATGGCGATGGCGGGCTGCCAGCGTTGGGCGGATTCGCACAACTCGAGGGCGCGGAAGCCGCAGCGCTCAAACCATTCCCATTCAGCGGGCGGTTGCTTGGCGGCGGATTCGAGCACGGAATAGTAGGCTTCCAGGGCCTCTGCCACGCGCTTGACGGCTGGATTGGTGGGGCTGGGAAGTTGTTCGAGGGTTTGGCCGCGGAGGTATTGCAG
>Ga0118677_10002934_pt1 | contig 33420 bp, 21 predicted proteins | sample AliMusrvi5mmetaG_FD_86154 | JGI IMG/M metagenome (GOLD analysis project Ga0118677, IMG submission 86154) | reverse complement strand
CATGATTATAAGACGCCAGGAAGGCGAATTCGTCCCGCTTTTTCGCGGTATATTTTCATAATATTTTCTTGACGGTTACTTAAGGTTGGTTTTTGAGATCAGAAGGGAGGACTGGGGGACTTGGAATAATTTATAATTGACAATTGACAATTGACAATGGGGAAGGGAAGATTTGGCTTTGGGGGTTGGGAAAGGATAATATGCATTGGTATTAGAGCGGAATGGAACACAAACCAGCGTGTCCACCTCACCAAACTCCCCCCAAAGCGGCGATGCACTTGCTGCCTGCGAAGCACCACCGCAATTTCCCCCTGGCGAAGGGGTCAGGGGGATTGGTTCCGGGATCGGCAATCTCCTGATTTATTGTTTCGGGATACCTCTGTCTCCAAACAGCTGGTAGACCCGACAGGAGTGTCGGGTCTACCAGGATTATCTTTCGTTACTTCGCTTGAACGCAGCATGTTCGTGTAAATCCCTTAATCATTGAAATCCTGTTCAGAAGATGCGATACCAGGATTCACATTCCCAACATTTAGTGATATAATCCATCAGACTGCATATTGTATATTAGGCACCATGTATCGTAATATTGAATCACTGCGTTAATTTGTGTTACATATGCACAGTTCCCAGCATTAATTGGGAATCGTGCCATGAGTCCTCTCGATTTTCGCTTGCAGCGAAAACCTGCCGGACTCGTCACAAAGGGTCGAAAATATTCTATTTTCGATGGAGTGTGAAAGTAATGAAGAAGATTCATTGGTTGATAATTTGCATTGTGATGATTCTCCTGCCTTCTTTGTCTGCTTCAGGTAAAGGTAGAGGCAGGAATACATATATCTTTACGCCACTTCCTGGTATGGATGCTGTGAAAATCAATGACCAGGGAATCGTGCTTATGCGCAACATAGGAAAAGGCAGCCGTGGCGTTGTATGGATCCCGAAATCTCCTAACGGCACCAAAGGTAAGTATTATACGCTGGGTTCTGATATTTTCGATATCAACAACAATTGTGATATCATTGGCATCTCCGGCACCGATTTCATCCGCGATCAAAATTCCAGGGCATTCAAGATCAAAGCAGGCCTGTCTTTCAGTAAAGTAACATTTTTGGATAGAGGAATCAATACATCCCCGAAAGCAATAAATAGTCAAGGGACAATAATCGGCAATCTGACTACCCCCGAAACGAGCGTGGGTAATACCCGTTTTCGCGGTTCTACTCAAGCAATAAAGTGGACAAGCAATTCAACTTATGTAGCCCTTGGTCGTGCAGAATGGGGAGCCCGTGATATCAATGACAAAGGGACAATAATCGGAGACACTTATAACTATGCCTGGATATTCTCCGGTAATCGTCTGATTAATCTGGGATTCGGGAAAGCCAATGCTATCAACAATCAGGAAGTTATTGTTGGAGAGCACAATGATAGAGCATGCAAGTGGATCAATAAAAAGCCAATTTTCCTGGATAAACAGCTGCCAGGATGTAAACTACGAGTTGGTTCATTTCATTCGAGTAAAGCACAGGATATAAATGATAAGAACCAGATTGTTGGCAGCGTTTTGTACGCAGATATGGGAGATGATCTCCATTATTTTAAGCAAGAAGCCGTCATATGGCAAAATGGCAAACGTACCGATCTCAAGAAATTGGTAAGACTCCCCAGGGGCTGGGAAGACCTGATTGAGGTTAGGGCAATAAACAACAAAGGCCAGATAATAGGCACTGTCCAACGCACTACCCCTATCAAAATACTCGAAACCCGATCATACCAGCAAGCATTCTTACTAACACCGGCGGTAAAGTGAATGGAGAGACTTTGGGCTTTAGACTTCAGGAAGGGATCATATAGTAATAAAGCCTCAATGATTAACATGCATCGGTATTAGAGCGGAGGGGGATTATTGGGCAGGCAGATTTTGCATCAGTCCTATTCCCCCGGAGCGGCGATGCCGATGCACTAGTTGACTACGAAGCACCACCGCAATTCCCCCTTGGCGAACTGATCCTTATATGCATTGTCTAATATGTGGCCGTATTCAAGCCTTATTCGCAATTATTGTTCAGCAACAGTTTTGATATGCACGATAAACCGCATTTTTGCAGTTTTCATCTAGCAGAATAACTATTACTGTCGAATATTAGACGGTTCTCAAACTGTAAATATTCGCTAACATCACATATATTTTACTGTTCCCGGCAACACCCGAGATCCGTATAAGGATCAGTTGGCGAAGGGGGTCAGGGGGATTGATTCCGGGATCGCCAATCTCCTGATTTATTGTCTCGTGACACCCCTGTCCCCAAACAGCTATTAACCCGACAGGAGTGTCGGGTCTACCAAGATTATATTTCTTTTTTTTCGGTAGTCGAACGCAGTGGAACTGCCGAAACCCAAAGCTATTTACCATTCATTCTACCCGAAGCCTATCTCCTTGACAGTATTCCAAGCTCGCAGTATACTCCGACTATTATGGCGACAAGCAGCAAATGTGGAGCAGGAAATAAGTAGTAATGAAATAACAGATCGAAATCACTGATCGACAGATTGATGCACTGGTTTATGAGCTTTGTGGGTTGACTGAGGAAGAGATTGCGTTGGTGGAGGACAGAGACTAATGAGTAGCATGAGTTATAAACGTCATGCATCTTGGGAAGATAAGTGGAGAAAGATAGATGGTGGGTTCAAATCAGGTTCACAAGGTAGCACATTTGTTGTAAATCCAGTCGAAGCACTAGATACGAATGACTGCTATATTCTAAAGGTATTGAACCGGCAAAATGACCTTGAAAGACGCAAGAGAATGTATCGTGAAATGGCATCTCTCAGAACGTTATCCCATACTGGGATACCTGCACTCGTCGACTCGAACGCAGAACAATTCGACAAATTGGATGAGCAGTTATACATTGTAATGCAATATATCCAGGGTCCGACACTTGAAGACTACGTTCAAACAGGAAACATTTCATTCGATTCTGCAAGAACTATAGTAACACAATTATGCAATATTCTTGAATATGCCCATGAAAATGACGTACGTCACAGAGATATAAAACCATCTAACATTGTTCTTCGAAAAGCTGATCCACACGATCCTGTACTTTTGGACTTTGGGCTTTCTTTTAACGAACGATTAAATATATATCAGGAACAGCTTACAGATGCTGGACAACAGCTTGGAAACAGATTTTTAGCGCTTCCTGAGTTCCAAATTTACAGTTCAGCCAAGCATGATCCAAGATCGGATATCACCCAGACAGTAGGTATATTATTCTACTTGCTGACGGGTCTTCAGCCATATACACTAATTGACCATATGGGCTATAAACCTCATCAAAGGACTGCAGCGCAAGATATTTTTACTGCGTTGCCCAGTGATGTGCTAGATAGGCTCACAATCCTATTCGATCAAGCTTTTGAAGTGCACATTGATAAGAGGATTCAATCTGCTAGTGGACTCCGTATCCTTCTTAACGATTATACCAGTAAGTCCGAAACAGCAATAGACCGGATTATGGCAATTAACTTAGCCATTCAATCCAGTAATGGTTACAAGGAGCGCGAAGAGATTCTACAGCTCTTTTTTGCTGTCAATGAAAACACCCGTAATGCATGGGAAAATATCTATGAATTACTTGGACCATCGTGGGCTACAATTCAGACAGATTTTGAAATGGATATTCAAAACTTAGCATGGAGGAATTCTCTCGGTGTCTACCCGGAAACACATCCGGAATTCAAATTCTTCGCACACCTAGAGGCATCGATAAACGGCGAGGAGCTGGTGGTTACTGCTACTGATGGTACCCATATATCTAGAGAACTACTACGCGCGGTACTTAACGGTCCAAAAGACTGGAACCTTCTACAGAGAAACCTAATGGAATACTATCTAGAAGGCTTATCTGTGAATACAATAAGGGGATAATTGGACAGACACCTTTTCCTTATAGGGAGATAACGGTTATGTCCGTGTAGCTATCGCAGGTTTTTCCTGATATAATTTCGCTTTGATGGCGGTTTCAGGACAGGATGCGCCGAAATCACTGGGAAGGGTAGAAGTGAGACATTAGAGGAAAAGCCTGTTAATCGACCACTGCCTTATATCCTAAACGAATGTGGTATGAGCACGTTGCTTAATAACGATGAAAAGGCTGTAGTTTATTATACCACGCAAATATAGCAGATAAAGGTGAGGAGATGATATTTCCAGTTAATATACATCGTCATATATATACCTGGGCAAAGCCTTCATTTGATTTTACTATGAGATGGATTACTTATGTTGACTCGATGTGGGGTGAATACGGGTTCGTCGCAGTGAGAGAGATAAGAAGCGGATTTCCGATGGATGAAAATGAAATTGAATTATTGTCCAAACCATATTTTACGGTAGAGACAAATGAGTTTTTTTGCAATGTTCAGGATGCAATTGTCCCGGTAGATACATACAAAAAAATGATATCAAAATTAGCTCGGTCGCGCATTCAACTGCATGGTTTAGAAAGTGGAGCCGGATTAGATGGAACCAGATACGGAATTGACTATAAAGTAAATTACGGACATGTGCACCTGGAGTGGTGGGAGAATAGACCAAAAGAATGGCTGACATATACAAATGCAGTGCATGAACTCCAAGACTATCTGCATTCATGTGTGGAGGAAACCAATAAGAGAGCAATGGAAATGTAGTTGATTGCTCTTGTCACCGATTTGTCAGTATGAACTACGGGAACTCAACGAGTATATTCCCTTCACTAGACAGAATAAATGTTCCTGCATACAAAGCACGAGCTACGATAGTGTAACACTAACAGCTTGCATACCAAGTCAGGTATATTTTGTCGCCTTGACAAGACTCTCAAATTGAGATCTAATCTCTTCAATTGATGCTGGCGCATAACCTCGTGCAGGCACAGTCAATTCCTCCATCGACCACCTTAACATCCTGCGTTGACGAGTCATATAGAATCCGACACTGCGTATGCCATATGAATCGGAATAATCGAGTAAAGCGTACCCCAATACTTGGTAGAGCCACTGGATAGGCAGGTTCGTTTTAATACTCGATTTTATGTCTATCAGAGAGTCGTTAAGTATCAGGTCACCATCGGCTCCGCCAATATCCCGACTGCCGTCAAAAGATGGGCTCAGAACAACATTCGTATAACTCTGGATAACCTTATGGAATTCCTCCCAGAACGCATAGGACATCCTGCGAAGGTCGCGAACACATACCGGTGGCGCAAGTTGCATCAGTTCATCTATCGACCGTTTCGGTTGTCCAAGAAGTGGTGTCGTATATAGAGCGTACTCGCTTCCTCGGTAAACCTCCTCAAACAGTGCCAGAATAAGACAATACTGATCAAGCAATTCTTCCTCGTCACGCTCCAGACGTCGTTTCATGGGTTGCAATTGCTTTATCACTGTGTCAACATTGTCAAAGAATTCCTCGACCAGAGTTGGTGAAGGCCATTCTATGGCTAGACCTGGTAAACACTGTTCATCCCTAGTGTAGCAATCCGCTGTAGCACACGCACCTATGTAAGCAGTTAAGTTGCGCGAATTGGTTGGCTCAAAATAGTAACGTACTCGGTAGTCGATTGCGGTACCCAGTAGAGTCCATGGCAGCTTACGTGCTTGTGCTATGGTTTTAGCGTCGGCAATCTCATTCCGCCCTTCCTTCAGCGCGTGATGCATGCCGGGGAACATCTGCTTTAGGAATGGACGAAGTTGGTTCCCTGGAGTTTCCAGTATTTTCGTTAATGACATTGCATTTACTCCTCACTATGTATGTATATCCGTACTTAAGGATATCTGTGCAACACATTTACGGTAATGAAGTACATTCTGTAATCTGTATGCTGGGCGATGCTGGTTTGCACAGTGCTTTATATTTCAATCAATATGGGTTCCCGCAGCTAAGAACAAGTTGAATGTGTACATATTTCTCTTTGTTAGCTAAAAATAGAAGCAAAGTTAGGTCTTTCGGGATTTGATGAGTGCATGGAAAGTGATCATTCACTCCGGAAATCCAGGATTATTCCGTCTTTCGGGACTTCCAGGTTGGATGTTAGTTTTGTTTGTTGTTTCGGGACAGGGTGTCGCGAAACAACTGGGAACACTATACGCTGAATCCCTCCGCAGTCACCCCCTGCATCGGCATCGCCGCTCCGGGGGGATAAAACTGATGTAGATTCTGCTTAGCTTGTATTCCCCCTCCGCTCTGATACCGATGCATATTCATCAGGCAGTCCAGCTCGAAACTTAATAGCTGCCTGAGCCGAATGAAACACCCCTGACATCCTACCAACCCGCAATCACCCACGCCAATCAGGAGATTGGCGTTCCCGGGAATCAATCCCCCTGGCCCCCTTTGCTAACTGATCCTTATATGCATTGTCTAATATGTGGCCGTATTCAAGCCTTATTCGCAATTATTGTTCAGCAACAGTTTTGATATGCACGATAAACCGCATTTTTGCAGTTTTCATCTAGCAGAACAACTACTACTGTCGAATATTAGACGGTTCTCAAACTGTAAATATTCGCTAACATCACATATATTTTACTGTTCCCGGCAACACCCGAGATCCGTATAAGGATCAGTTTGCTAAGGGGGAATTGGGTTGGTGCTTCGGAGCAGGCTTTTTTGTTTTTATTATGCAGGGCAGGCTGGAAGCCTGCATCACAATCCAATCCCCTTTTGATGGTGCGCTCCGGCACAACTGGAGCATTGGCATCGCCGCTCCGGGGGAATGGGACTGGTGTAGAATCTGCCTGGCCAATAATCCCCCTCTGCTCTGATACCGATGCATATTCATCAGGCAGTCCAGCTCTAAACTTAATAGCTGCCTGAACCTAATGCCCCACTGACATCCTACCAACCCGCAATCATCCACGCCAATCAGGAGATTGGCGTTCCCGGGAATCAATCCCCCTGGTCCTTTCGCCAAGGCTCCCTTCCTAAAGTCTAAAGCCTCTCCCCTTTCACAGTTTCCAATATCAGCTCCTGGTAGTATAGTTATATGTAAAATTGCAAAGGAATTGAGCGCCTGATGTTTGAGCATGCTTTGATCCGAACCTGTTTATTAACTGCCCTGCTGTGGTTACTCTGCGCTGTTTGTGCTTGTGGGGAGACTGCGTTTTATGTTTCACCATCCGGCAGGGATACTTCACCTGGAACTAAGTCTGCACCGTTTGCTACGCTGGCGAAGGCCCGTGATGCAGTGCGGATTGCGAAGGATAGGCCGGGAGTTGGGGCTGTTCGTGTGTATTTGCGCGGAGGGGTGTACTATCTGCATGAGCCCCTGGTGCTGACTCCTCTGGACAGCGGGACTGCTCAGCGTCCGATCGAGTGGTTGGCTTATCCGGGTGAAAAACCTATTATCTGCGGCGGTGTGGCAGTCTCGGGTTGGCATAAAGCTAGTGGAAAACTCTGGACGGCGCGTGTCCCTGAGGCCATTGGAGGCAAGGACGGTTTTACTCAGTTATTCGCCGGTGGACAGCGTCAGATTCGTGCAAGGTATCCGGACTTCGATTCTAAAGCGCCACTGACCGGTGGTTTCCTGTTCGCCAGGCAGCCGAAGCACTGGGAGGGTGACTTCGGTTCCCGGGTCGGATCTATCCACAACGCCGGGGATTTCCTGGAGTATGAGATCAATGTTCCAGTGGATGGTCAGTATCTGTATTGGCTCTATTATGGGTCATTTAACAAACCCTTTGGCAGCGAAACCATGAATGGCAACACTCAGGTATCAGTCGATGGGGGTACACCTGTGCCTCTGGTAAATCTGCCGGATACTGGAGCTTGGGATGCTTTTGCCTGGGCCAATTGCGCGAAACTGGACCTGACAGCCGGCAGGCACACTCTACGCTGGACGAATGCAAAAGGCGGCGGGTTGAACCTTGATGCATTCATTCTGTGCGATGATCCCCAGTGGAAGCCTGTGGGCACTGAGAACCTGACTCCCCCACCCGGCAAACACATAATCATCACCCAGTGCGAAGCCTTTACAAAGGCAAATGGCAAACAGATGACGACAGATGGGTTCGTCGAGAAGACTGGCACGAAGCTGTATTTCGACAAAGGCAAGCTCCACGCCTGGCCGCAATCTCCGGATAAGGAACTGCATATTTTTGTCTATGAAGGTGGACTCTGCTCGAATGCCATCGTTCCTGTGACCAATATAGACGAAAACCAGTCCCTGCTGACAATGGCATATCCCCCTGGCGGTTATCGGGCAGAATTAGGTGCTCGCTTCTTCCTCGAAAACGTGCGCGAAGCCCTGGATTCACCGGGCGAATGGTTCCTTGACCGCGTGACTGGAATACTAACCTACTGGCCAGTAAACCCCAAGTTCAACAAGACTCCTACAGTGCTTTCATGTGTTGACAGGCTCATTGAACTCCGCAGCAATTCCAATGAACCGCCGGTCCAGTTTGTCGGATTCGAGGGATTGTCATTCGAATGCACAGACTTCACGCGCCAGAGACAGGACTGGTATCACAGCGACGACTCAGCTATATGGTTCCGCGCCGCTCAGCACTGCCGGGTCAAAAACTGCAGCTTTACCAACCTTGGCGGATCGGGAATCGTAATGGCCGGCAACTGCACAGACAATAAAATCCTAAGCTGCAAGTTTGGATACCTGGGTGCGGGGGCTGTCACGATCAATGGCAATCCGGGCAATCAACATCTTGCAATTGCAGAACCGGGCAAACCAGCCGAACACAATACCGTTGCAGGTAATACTATCCACAATACGGGGTTGATCTTCAAGCACGGAAACCCAATCTGTTTGAACTCAGCTGAAAACAATACAATCTCCCACAACACAATCCGGGATCATCCTAGACAGGGGATTGTCCTCACAGAAAAATGCGGCGGGAACGTTATCGAATACAACGAACTCCGGCATAACTGCCTTGAGACCGGAGACAGCGGAGGGATCTATACCTATGACACAAACAAACTCCCAACCCCGAATATCATCCGGGGCAACCTTGTTGTTGACTGCCGGGGGATGTGTACTACCCAGGAAGGCAAAATCGTCACGCCGACCTACACCTGGGGCATCTACATAGATGGAGAGTCGAGCAATTGGATCGTGCAGGATAACGTAGTTATCGGTAATGTTTTGGGTGGAGTTTTTATCAATGGCGGACACAATAATGTGATCGAGAACAACATCCTACTGAATGGCTTACAGGCACAGATTGCATACAGCGACTACGCCCAGCACGGTGTAGACAATGTGTTTAAACACAATATTGTTATGTGGGGAGATCCAAAGGTAAATCTACTTTGGAGCCGGGACTGGATAAAGGACACAAAACACATCGATGCGGACAACAACTTATACTGGAATGCAGGTAAGGCGATACCGGAATTGGTTGATCTGCAGAAAGCTGGACTCGACAACAATTCAAAAATCGCCAATCCGCTGTTTATGAATCCTGCAAAAGAAGATTTCCGTCTAAGACCAACTTCCCCTGCTCTTCAACTGGGAATCAAATCAATCGATCTGACCAAAGTCGGCGCTAAAGGATGGAAACCAGAGAACTAATTATGAATTATGAATTATGAATTATGAATTAGAAGGGAAAGATTTGAGTAACTATTAATTTTCAGGTGGATACTACATACTATGACACAACGTGATGCATTGAAAGAGATACTGCATTTTGGTAAGCCTGCTGAGGTTTGTCAGTTTGAATGGGGATACTGGCCTCAGACTCTTGAACGATGGAGGAAGGAAGGTTTACCTGCTGATCAGCAGCCCTGGGAGGCTGTGGGCATAACTTCATATCATCGGGTTCCAATAGAAACCCGGTTTTATCCGGCATTCGAGGAGGCTGTGATCTCTGAAACTGAATCAAATGTCGTTGTCCGCGATGCTGACGGGATTATCAAGGAGATCACAAAGGACAACTCTTCGTTTCCCCGTTTTATAAAGCATCCGGTAAGTAATCTTGCAGACTTTGAGAAACTCAAAGAACGCCTTGATGCCAATTCACCGGGACGATTTCCGGATGGTTGGGAGAAGGCAGCAATTGATATCAATAAAAACGACGGGATTCTTGTTATGGGTGCAGTGGAGATCAGCTTCTTCGGGTGGCACCGGGATCTGATGGGAGTGGAGGACCTGCTGGTTGCGTTCTACGACCAGCCGGAGCTGATTCATGCAATCAGCCGTCATCATTTGGATTTTCTCAAACAACTCTACGGCAAGATAATTGAGAAAGTGGACTATGACTTCATATTTATGTGGGAGGATATGAGCTATAAAAATGGTCCTCTGATTTCTCCGGCACTGGTAAAGGAGTTCATGCTGCCGTATTATCGGGAACTGATAAGCTATTTCAAGAGCATTCGCGATTATAAAGTATTAGTGGATTCCGATGGGGATGTGACCCAGCTGATTCCACTGTTCCATGAGGCCGGTGTAGACGGCGTGCTCCCGTTCGAATGTGCAGCCGGGATGGACATCTGCAGGATTCGGGACCAGTTTCCAGACTTGATCATAGCTGGTGGAATTGATAAGCGCGAGATAGCCAAAGGTAAGGATGCGATTGACAGAGAACTGGAGAGCAAGCTTCCTTATGTGTTTGAGCGCGGAGGATATCTGCCATCAATGGACCACCACGTTCCACCAGAAGTTAGTTATGAAGACTTCGTCTATTATGTGGAAAAGACCAGAATGCTGTATGAGGCTGCAGGGAGATAATAGAGGACTTGCAGGACATTTCGCTCATTATTTAATAGGGTCTGTTCAGATTCTGCAACTAAATCATTGATTGGTTCGTTCAAATAGTACACTTCCAAAGAGTAGATATAATCAGGACTGATTTGATGAAATGGTGAGATGATGAGCATTAATATTACTGAACGCATTTTAGATTGCAAGATAGAAAATATCCAGGGGCATTACATGTTATTTGTTTCTGGTGATATAGATGTGCACACGGCAGTGCAGTTTAAACAAGCAGTGACAAGTATTCTTGATGTAACCGAACGACACCTGATAATAGACATCCACAATGTCGAATACATGGACAGCAGCGGCTTGGGGATTTTGGCATATGCAGTCAAGCGCTTGAGCCATAACAGTGGAACTGTGAATCTGGTTGGATGCAATCCTAGAATAGATAATATACTTTATATAACCCAGATGTCTGCATTTGTAAGGTTACACGAAACTATGGATGATGCTATAAATGCACTATTTACACCAGTTTCAGTGTAGAAATGTAGATTGCAGAACCCCTTTCTGCAATGGTATGCACCCTAAAACAACCAGGGTGCATGCAAAATCTAAGGAATTCAGTCGTTGAATCACCCCCAGAGACTCTGTCTCTGGACTCTGCCAGGGAGGTAACCTCCCTGGACCCGTCACTCTGTTTTTTCTGGAGGGTCTTTGGACCCTCCAGAAAAAACAGCATATGGGGTCTGGGGATAATATCCCCAGCAGGGTGCAGGGGTGGAACCCCTGCAGATATGATCCAACAAATGCATTTCCTTAGATTTAGCACACACCAAGACGACCGCGCTTGCTGGACTCTTTCGAGCAATTGTGATACATTCTACACAGACATTTTAATGATTGACTCATACACACTCGGGAGGGTTGCTAATTGAAGAATGTTGCTGTATTTTTCGCTCTATTACTGTTGATTATTGGTTCCTCTGGTATCTGTCAGACAAAAGCTGCAATAATGTATGGCTCCGGGGCTGGTTCGCAGTATAAAAATGAACAGGCTGGCGTTATTTCATCGCTAGGCTGGAGCCAGGATTTGTATGAAAACACCCAGGTTAACGATCTGGCAGGCAAGCTGGGCAATTATGACATTGTTATTTTAAACACGCTCTATAATCTTGAGAACGCCCAGGACCTATCAACTCTTGCAGCAAAACTCAAGAGCTTTGTTGCCTCTGGTGGATGTCTGGTGGTAACTGATACCAATTACAACAACCAAACCATGTGGCTCAGATCAATTGACCCCGGGCTGATCTGGAGGGGCAGCGGAAAGCTCAGTGGAGTCGAAAGTCAGCCTGCATCATGGGTAAATTCTAACCATCCATTGATGGCTGGTGTAGATACCCCGAAACTCGCATGGACATTTTGTGAATATACAGGAATGGGATTGACCCCTCTCGTTAAATTCCCGAATGGCAGACCTGCAGCCGGAGTCATGGAACTCGGTAAAGGAGTCATTGTAGTATCTAACATGTACAGGCAGCACGGCTGGCCATCTACAGTTTTCCTGACTAATCTGATTAAATGGGCAAAAGATCCAGCAAGACTGGATGCAGTATCCAAACGAGATGCCGAGATCAAAGCGCGCGGGGAAACTCACCCGGCATTGAATATACCAGTGATGGCATCTGCTCCCAGTCTGGACGGCAGCATTGCAGCTGGTGAATGGAACGGAGCTGCAATTATCCCGGCATTTTACGATGTGAGCGGCGGGTTTGGGTACAGTCAGCCCACAGTCTGTCGAGTTGGACGGTATAAGGACGACCTCTACGTACTCTTTGAATGCACAGACACGGATGTCGCAGGTATGGAAAAAGGAACTACCGGACATGACAGCAGTTTTTGGCTCAACGATTGTGTTGAGGTATTCCTCGATCCATCCGGAGAGCGCAAATCATACTATCAGTTTGGAATCGGTTGTTCCGGCGCAATGTATGATGCAAGGATGACTGATGTCTCATGGAATACATTCTGGGAAGCTAAAACTTCGATCGGGGAGAATGGATGGACAGCAGAAATCCGTATTCCGTTTGCATCACTGGGAAACGAAGCTTTGGCTTCGACAGGAACCTGGGCAGCAAACTTCTGCCGTACAGTCCGGTCTAACACCGAACCGAAGCGTGAGATTACCAACTGGTCCCCTACTTTCGGATTCTTCCGCCAGCCAGGGAGTTTTGGAACTCTGACCGGTATGACTGCAAACCTGGACAACTACTCATTCAGACCAGGAATCGAAACCCAGCTGCCAAAGCTCTGGTTTCCTGATATGAAACAGTTCACAGCAGTTGTCTCAGGATTTGCCGGACGGACAGCCACCGGTTCACTTGAACTGCTGGATACCGGCACCGGCAAAACAATCTGGAGCAAAGATATCACTGTTGGTAAAAGTGGGATAAGCAAGATCACCGTAGATTATCAACTCGATCCAACCCAGCCTCGCTCATTGCAGCTGGTTGTTAAGGACTCAAAGACTCCAAATCAAATCGCTGCCTACAGTGATACATTCACACCAACCCTGGCCCCGGACTTGAGCGTTCAGATAATTCAACCGGCTTTCCGGACTACTATACAGTCAAAAGACCCTGAGAAGAAGCTTAAGGCAGAATGTGTTGTCGGAACAAAACTGGATAAGGGAATGACTCTGGTCTGCTCCATTAAGAGTGAAGATGGCAAGGAAGTGTTCTCAAAGCATCAATCCGGAAACACTCACAAAACGCTCAAAGTTGAAACCGATCTCAGCAAGCTTCCGGTTGGGCAGTATCAGCTGGTTTTTGATGTCACCGGCAAATCTGGAACTATTGCATCAAAGAGCTTCCCACTGGTTATTGCTCCACCGGCAAAAACGGAAGTTACATTCGACAGCAATAAGACATGTTATGTAAACGGGAAACCTTTCTTCCCAATTGGTTTATACCATGTTAGCCCAGCAGCCATCGGGTCGATAAATGGAGCTTCAAAAAAAGTAGGTCTACCTGAAGTCGACCTCTATACAATGATGAAAGAAGTCAAAGCCCGGGGATTCAACGTGATACACCATACGTGGGGAATGCCTACCGATGAATATTTGAAGGAAGCAGCTGATGATGGTCTTTGGGTGCTCCCTGAAGTTGCTGCTCCTAGCGCCGAGCAGGTAGCAACTGCTAACAAATATGGCAATGTCCTGATGTGGTATGGTGCCGATGAACCTGCAGGGGAGCGATTGGTATGGATAAGAAATGCTCTTGCACAGACATCCAAACTGGACCCGCACAGGCCAGTCTCTGCAGCAGTCTGCTTCCCGGATTTATTCAAGCCTGCATTGGAAGGTTTTGACTTTGTGATGATGGATCCTTACTTCGTAGGCATGAATATGTATTACGAGCTTGCAGACTGGATAAAGAAGGGTAACGAAGCCAGCAATGGAACTAAAGCAGTCTGGCTGGTTCCTCAGGCATTTACTATCGGCAGCACAGCATGGGTTGAACCGACTCCTGATGATCTGCGCTGCCAGGCATATGTAGGTCTGGTCCATAGCGTTAAGGGATTTATCTGGTATGCATTCTGGACTTCGGAATACTGGCCCGGTAACTCCAAAGGTCGAAACATGTGGTTCCTGCCTGATACCGCGCTGTGGGATTACTTCCCAAAGCTCAATGCTGAGATATCCGACATGGCCCCGGTGTATCTGACTGGTAAATCCACAGGACCAGTAATCTGCACTTCAAAGGATGTCCACACCAATCTCTGGAAACTTAACGGAAAGACATACATAATAGCTGTAAACGCTACCAATAAGGCACTCGATTGCGAGATAGGCGGATTCGGGAAGAGCGCATCAGAGGTGAAATTCGAATCCCGAAAGGTTACACCATCACACGGCAAAATCACTGAACACTTCAAGGCTATGGAAGCGCATGTTTACCAGTACTAGTTGATAATTGATAGTTGAAAGTTGAGGGACTTATAGGACGAATAGGACCTGTAGGACCCATAGGACACGGATAGTACGAAGCTGAAAGCTCGGAATTCAAAGTTTGCTCTGGTGCGATTTGCAATCGCACCAGAGGCGGAAGCGACCACTCGATCACACAAGCACCTTTACAATAACTACCCGCTGCATTTTCCGTCCGCGCTTCGACAAGCTCAGCACGAACGGAAAATGCAACTGCTCATATTCAGTCTCCTGTCTCCAGATGCCAGTCTTCTGGAGACAGGATTCTAGATTCTGCCTCCTGCCTTCTGTCTTCTGACTTCTGTTTTCTGACTTCTGTCTTCTGACTTCTGTTTTCTGCCTTCTGTCTTCTGACTTCTGTTTTCTGACTTCTGTCTTCTGAATTCTGACTTCTGACTTCTGACTTCTGTCTTCTGTCTTCTGGATTCCCCTTCTAAAAACTACGGCTGGTATTGATCTGTTGTGGTTGTGTGCTGCTTTAGCCATTTGGCGTGGCCATCGCAGAAGAGGGCGTTGAAGCCTTCATTGTGGTTGTAGGCTGTATAGTTGTAGCTGGTTGCACTGTTCCAGTTACAGTCCATAGCATCCAGTGTATCACTCTCAGGCCATCCGCCTTCCCAGAGGAAGAGCATGCTTGCAGGAGTAGTTAATGTGGCTTCACTCATAACATTCGGCCACAGGGTTATGCGGTCATTGATTGTGTAGCTGATTCTGATACCACCGGATTCGGTCCAATCCTGCTGGCGGCAGAAGCTCAACAGTCCTGATGCACTTGGACAGACTAAAATGCCATTGTTCTTCACATATGGCTGCAGGTTGGTCATCCACCAATGGATGTCATTTGAATCTCCCCAGTTGGTTACATAGTAGAATGCAAGTGGGAATACGCCATCGTAGTCCTGCTTATACATTTCAACTGCATTACCCAGCTGTTTTAGATTGCTCAAACAACCAGTCTGCCTGGCTTTTTCCCTGGCTTTTGCGAAAACAGGGAACAAAATGGCGGCTAGTATAGCGATGATCGCTATAACAACTAATAGCTCTATTAAGGTAAAGCCTTTCTTTTTGTACATGATATTGTCCTTTCATTTTTTCTCAATAGTTAATGTGTGATATTGAATTATTCACTGGAATTACGACTCCGCATCCTATAGGTAATCGTTTACGGCAATCGATTACCTATATTATAATCAGAGGCATATTAGTTGTCAACAAGCTTTTTAATTGATAATGGATAATTGACAATTGATAATGAGGAAGGGTTGGTGGAAATCTGATTTCGTATTCGAGAAAGCCATTTCCTTTCCCTGATTGTCAATTGCTCAGCATTGACTTTCCCCTTCATGACCAGATATACTGCGGGTTGGATTAATTAGAGGATGTGTTTTATGAGACGATTGGTTTTGCAATTATTAGTGGTCTGTCTGTGCTGGCTAGCTATGCATTCGGTTGCTGCCGGGGGAACTGGATTTTCTTTGGCTGCGGTTGGAAATAAGGCTGGAGCAATCAGGATTTCGGGAATTATGGATGTCAGTAGGAATATTACTGTTCCAGAGAATGTGACGCTGGTGTTTTCCCGTGGTGGAGAGTTGAGGATTGCTGCCGGGGTTACATTGACTCTCAACGGTGGAATCGAAGCAGGAAGCTATAGGATATTCTCAGGATCAGGCCTGGTCAGAGGGGATGTTAAGGCAGAAGCAGTATTTCCTGAATGGTTCTACGACGGTTTATATAATAATGAAAAGGCAGACTGGGCTCCGGCGATCAATAAGGCTATAGCACTTGCAAGCACAGGATGCCTCAAAGTCAGGTTGCAGTGCAAAAGATACAATGTAAACTCGACAGTGAACCTGTCTTGCGTACCGAATAATAAGGCCGATATGGTGCTGGAGGGGGCTATCCGCAGCACTCAATATGAAAAGGGCACAATCCTTATAGGCAACACCGGGGAAGGCAACTGCGTTGTCGATACCAGCGACTCCGATGGGATCAGCTTAAAGAACATCGGCATTATCCGGGGGAAAGTGAACCCGAGTTCTATCGGTGTCCTGCAGGCCAGAGCAAATGGAACTGGTTGGTCGGGAGACCAGTCTCACGAGAATTTATATGTCAATATGGGTTCCAATCCGGCTTCTAACGGAGGGCTTGGAACTATTGGAGTTGTAAATATTGCAGGGGAAGAAACAAGATGGTACAACCTGCAGGTCTGGGCCAACCTGCCTCTGGTTATCAGCTGGAGCAGCGGGTGCATGAGGACCAAGGCTGATTTCTCCGGGCAGGACGGTTATAATTTCACCTCTCCAGCAGGACTCAAACTTGCCACCGGTGCCAGCGACACGGTGTTTGCCCTGTCAGGACTGTGCAGACTTATAGCATGTGACTATGTTTCCCCTTGTGTGCTGATAAACGCTGCAGGAAGTGTAGATCTGGGCCATACATTTATGCAGATGAGGACTTCGGGGACAAAAGGTGTTACACCTGGAAATTACCAGTATGCGATAGAGAGCTGGAACAGTTACCAGTTCAGGCACTTCGGGTCCATCGAAGGCTCCGGTGGTTACCTGCTCAATCGGAGAGACCTGACCCAGGCAGACATAAACGTATTAGTTGCAGGAAATGGAGAAAAGACGCTGCCAGCGATCTATCTGTATGACGACGGCGGGGATTACTCCATCTCTGACTGCAGAATAAATATGACCCTGCGTGATGTTGCGCGGCCTGTTATTAAATCAGCTCGAATGGACCGCAGCGAATCTGAACCTATGCGGTTTCATATATCAAACACCACGTTCAACACCAGCGCCCCCTACTCCGCCGTAACATTCCCAGACAAGAGAATCCTTCGGAACACCATAAACTCTAATTGGATGTTTGGAAATGGAGTTAAACTACAGCTGGGAGATCACACTATTACCACCTCAGTCAACAAACCGATAGGCACACGCGGCAAGAGTACAGAGCTTTATCGAATTCTGATGCCTACATGCATTCCCAACCAGGCAGGGTTCACTGCATCAGTCACAATGGACGGCACTCTGACCAATGCAACAGGAGGAGGAATCGGGAATCCATCCTGCAATACTTTCCGCTCAAACTTCGCTGTAGCTAACTCTCATCAGAATGTGGAGATCAAGACATCTGACATTAACACCACTAACGGCACTCCGGCTAACTCCCTCCCGGCAGCCAATGTTATTGATGGTGTCAAAATAACCGCAGTCCCTGACAATACAAACAACTGGGTGACTGTAAACGCAGAACCCCTGACATCCGGAGCCAACAACGCAGACGTCACCCTGAACGCCAGGATTACCATCACTTGGTCCGGTGGACTAAGAGATACAGTGCTGCTGGAGTTGTGACTACATGAAGAGAATATTTATCCGCAGGAGTATTCGGAATTAGAATTGTTTACAGGTTTCGAATACTCTGGATTTCGCAGATTTACGCAAATTATATGGGATGCTTGAGGTATTCTAAGTCAATCCCCCCTGCCCCCCTTCGCCAAGGGGGAATAAGCTTGCTGTTTTATAGGAGTTGATTTTGAGCCTGATTGTTGTTGAGGAGTTAGTTAAGACTTTTCGGGTAGCTCAGCGGCGTGCTGGGACATGGGGGGCTGTAAAGGGGCTTGTCAGTCGGGAGTATCATAGTGTGTATGCCCTGGACCGGGTGTCATTCAACATAGAGGCCGGGGATTTGGTCGGGTATATCGGGCCTAACGGAGCCGGCAAGTCTACTACGGTTAAGATACTATCTGGGATCCTTGTGCCTACATCAGGTAAATGCACAGTCAACGGCAGGACTCCCTGGAAGTCCAGAAAGCAGAACGCTGCAGATATCGGAGTAGTTTTCGGACAGAGGACTCAGCTTTGGTGGGATTTACCTGTCATTGAGTCATTTGAGCTGCTTCGGGAAATTTACAGGGTGTCGGCGGCTTCATATAAGCTTGCACTCGATGAATTGGTCAGCCTGCTTTCCCTTGAATCACTACTGGATGTCCCGGTGAGACAGCTCAGCCTCGGGCAAAGGATGCGATGTGATTTAGCAGCGGCTCTTATTCATAGTCCATCGCTGCTGTTTCTGGATGAGCCTACCATAGGACTGGATGCTGTTTCGAAACTTGCTGTCCGGGAGTTTATCCGGAAATGTAACAGAGAACGCGGCACTACCGTAATACTGACAACCCACGATATGGCAGACATCGAAGCCCTATGTTCCAGGATTCTTCTGATCGGCAATGGCAAACTGCTGATGGACGGGACACTGAATGATCTCCGGGCAAGTGTAACATCCGAACGCTGGCTGATAGTTGACCTGATGGAGGACGGGGTAGAGATATCTGATCCTGATGCAAGGGTTATCAGCCGGGAGGGTTCACGGTTCCATTTGAGCTTTGAACCTGACCAGATATCTCCAGCAGACCTGATCAGCAGGATTTCCAGCAAATATCAGATCAAAGACCTGTTTGTGGAGAATCCCCCTATCGAGAACATAATCTCCCGGATGTACAAGAAATGCACATGATGAGGCCCTATATAGCTGTAATCAATGCCCGGCTGAGGGCTCTGCTGCAATACCGTGCAGCTGCAGCCGCGGGAATTGTCACCCAGGTTTTCTGGGGACTGATCCGCAGCGCTATCTTTGCGGCGTTCTACCATTCAACAAAAGGCTCACAGCCAATGACTCTCCCGGAAGTCATTACCTATGTGTGGCTGGGACAGGCTACACTGGTGCTGCAGCCATGGAATATTGATATGGATATCTCCCAAATGATACGTTCCGGGAATGTTGCCTATGAACTGCTGAGGCCTGTGGATCTGTATTCCCTCTGGTTCGTAAGATCGATGGCGATGCGGACAGCCCCGACACTAGTCCGCGCAATTCCAATATTCATCATATCCGGACTCTTCTTCGGCCTTACGGCCCCGGCATCAATTTTATCGTTTGCTGCCTGGATACTCTCGATTGTCGGGGCCATCCTGCTCTCTACTGCTTTGACAACACTATTTACAGTGATCCAGCTCTGGACAATATCCGGGGATGGGATATTCAGGTTATCTTCTATGATGATCTATGTGCTCTCCGGGTTAGTGATACCCCTGCCTCTCTTCCCGGATTGGATGCAGGGATTCATTAACTTCCTGCCTTTCAGAGGGATTGTCGATACCCCATCCAGGCTGTATATGGGGCATATTCCACCGGCAGGAGTGTGCGGTGTATTCCTGCAGCAGATTGTCTGGACGGCGTTTTTTGTGATTATAGGAAGACTGCTGCTGGCAAGGGGCATGCGGAGAGTTGTGGTGCAGGGTGGATAGTCTGATCAACAGTATACAACTCTATTTCAGGTATATCGGAGTATCGATCCGTGCTCAGATGCAGTATAAATCGTCATTCATAATGATGGCTATCGGAGGGTTCCTGGTAAACTGCGGGGAATTTTTCGGTGTTTGGGCACTCTTCGACAGGTTCAAAAACATACAGGGCTGGACTCTACCTGAAGCTGCGCTGCTGTATGGAATGGTGCATATAGCGTTTGCTCTATCAGAGGCCGGAGCGCGGGGATTCGATATATTCGGCAGAATGGTAAAATCCGGTGACTTCGACCGTCTGCTCCTGAGGCCCAGAAGCACGGTGCTGCAACTACTCGGTCAGGAACTGCAGTTGATGAGGATAGGCAGGTTCGCTCAGGGGTTAGTCGTGCTTATCTGGGCGATATCTGCACTGGATGGAATCGTATGGACACCATTCAAGGTATACATGCTGATCGGATCAATCATCAGCGGAGCATGCCTGTTCAGTGGACTATTCATTCTACAAGCAACACTGGCGTTCTGGACAATAGAGAGCCTGGAAGTAGCCAACACGGTAACCTATGGTGGAGTAGAAGCAGCCCAATTCCCAATATCCGTCTACCGCACCTGGCTGCGTGAGTTCTTCACCCTGGCAGTGCCTTTAGCCTTCATAAACTACTTCCCATCTCTGGCGATACTAGGCAGATCACAATGGCCTGACGCATTAAATTGTATGATCCCATGGGTTGGCATAGTTTTCCTGCTTCTGACACTGCAAGTATGGAAACTTGGTGTCAGGCACTACTGCTCTACGGGGAGCTGAAGGTCGGAAATTTCACGCGGAGAGTAGTTGATAATTGATAATTGACAATTGATAATGGGGAATCGGTATACCGGATAATTTCTGGATTGCTGGAGGATTTTTTATTGTCACGCAAAGCCGCAAAGGCGCTAAGAAGGGAATGGGGGTGCTGAACATTCAGAGTCACTGGTTTTATATGCATGATGATAATACTCACGCGGAGAGTAGTTGATAATTGACAATTGATTTTGGGGAATCGGTAAACCGGATTATTTATGGATTGCTGGAAGCTAGTTTATCTCACGCAAAGCCGCAAAGGCGCTAAGAAGGGTATGGGTGTGCTGAACATTTAGAGTCAATGATCTTTATATGCAGGATGATACTTACTCGGAGACGCGAAGGGCGCGGGAAGGCTTTCAGCATTTCCCTTATTAGCGTCTTTGCGGCTTTGCGTGAGAATAAAAACACCACCAAAAATCTGCGAAATCTGCGGATGATTTTTCCTTTCGAGGTTCAATACTCAGCGTTTCACTGCCTCGTTCCCGTCAGAGCGAACCGTTCTGCGGCGGGTGATGTGCAAGGTGATTGCCATCGCAACAATTGCCACCAGGAAGCCTGCCGCCATAATGATCAGGCTGTAATACGCACCCGCCCAGTGATGAAGTTGCTTCTCTTTCCCGGATGGCGCAAGAAGCAACATTACGATACACACAATCCCCAGGAATAGCATTACAAGTGACTTGACGCGGTTGTGCCTGGCGGTGGTTAAGCTCTGAGCCGGTGGAATTTCGCAAGGAGAGAGAACCTTGCATGCGGCCTCCGTATCGCCACGAAGGAAGCAGTTCAAGGCATATCGGACCACTCGGCACGCATCGTCTTGCAGTTCCTCTGCTTCGACGCTGCGACCGACGACTAGTTGACGCGCGACCTTCAGATCCTTGGCGTTTATCATCGCAGTGCAGGCGCCGTCCCATGTGATTGTGATCCGGGAACCGGCAGCAAAGAGTGTAATTCCTTCAGCACACCATCTGTAGTCCTGCACCAGCCAGAGTCCGCCCAGAAACTTCGCAAACGAGAGCAGTTCCGTCCTGGTCAGCCTGCGTCCCATGGTTTGAACATCCTCCAGGTTCCCGAAAACACCCAGTGCGCTGCCCATGAACAGATTGAAGCCAACTCTGGGGGGCGTTTTCTGTGTGGTGAAGCAGGCTATTATGTTGATCAGCAGCACTCCTATGAAAAACAGCCAATACGACGCATGGAAGAAAGCAATCGCGACAACGGCAACCAACATGACTGCACTTATAAGTGCTCCTCCAATCACCGCTGGGCTCGTGTTTACTCGAAGAGGTTTGAATGCCCGCCACGTCATATAGGCCCATAAGATGCTGGTGATCTGGTACAGGGTGCTCAGGCCGCTGCCTTTGAATTGTGAAATCAACAGCCAGCAGACCATGAAGGACACAAACATCGCAGCCACAGCTTTCATATAGCCGCGTCTGATTAGCGCTTTGATTGGTTGATTCTCCGGTGTGTCCTCAAGACTGGCTTCGTCCAGCTTGGAAAACATCGTATATATTCCTAATACCGGCAGAATCGAAGCCACAGATATCCAAAACGTGAATGAGAGGCTGGCGAATAACTTGCCGAACACAGCAAGAATGCCACCAGCACCGATTACACCCTGTGGAGACATTGGAAGTAGGACGAGTACTGACTGGGTGAAATTCTTGCTGGGTTGCAGGTCGGACAACGATTCCTCAAGCATCTGTTCAAGCTGAGTGCGCAGTGCAGTCCTTGCCCGGTGCAGTCTTGTGCGCATGGTTTGCTCAGTTATTCCCAATGCCGCCGAGGTCTCAGCAATACTCTTGCCTTCCACATAGAAGAGGGTCAGCACCTCTCGGTGGATGGCTGGCAGCTTAGCAAATGAATCCCATAATTGCTTTGATAAGGACTCACGGTCCTCTTCCTGAGGCCCAGTCTCTGCGGATTCAAGAACAGCCCATTTCTTATGAAAGGCATTCTCGCGCATTATCCCACGTCCCAGAGTACCGCAGACACTTCGAGCAATCCTTGCCAACCAACCCGCAAATTTTGCAGGTTCGCGCAACGTGCCAAGGTAGGTATACGCCTTGACGAATGTTTCCTGGGCAGCATCTTCAGAGAGGTCACAGTCGCCCAGATGACTCCATGCGATACCGTAGACCATCCTCTTGTACTTGTCTACCAGTTTCTCATACCCATCTTTGTCGCCATGCAGGACGGCGGTTACTATCTGATGGTCATCCGTATACATTCGTCCACCTCCGGTGTCTTTTACTTAATGACGCCGGACATCGTCAAAGGTTACCGGTACGATTATATCATCGGATGGGTGATGAGACGTAATAAGGGCTCCGTCCATTTATTCTCAGATAGTTGAGAGTGTAGAATTTCACGCGGAGACGCGGAGGGCGCAGAGAGTAATGGATGTTTGATAATGGTGAGTAGGTAAATCAGATGATTTCTGGATTTCTGAGAGACAGTATATTCTCACGCAAAGCCGCCAAGACGCAAAGAAGGGAATGGGGTGTGCTGATCTTGAAGGTCTCTCGGGATTTGAGGAGTGCCATTAAGGTGATGACGATGAATATAAGTGACCATTCACTCCGGAAATCCCGACAGGAAACAGTATAAGGCTTGGTTTTCAAAAAAAAGGAAAGTGCATTCGGCGGTTTCGGGACTTCAGGGTTGGAATAAAGATTTATGGTTATCCTATACACCTGTAGTCCAACCCTCAAGTCCCGAAACACCAAAAGTGAACATCCACTCTGGAAATCCCGAAAGAAAACAGCATAAGGACTGGTTACTATAGAAACGGAAGTGCGGACGGCGGTTTCGGGACTTCCGGGTTGGAATAAAGATTTATGGTTATCCTATACACCCGTAGTCCAACCCTCAAGTCCCGAAACACCAAAAACTCAACCTCTGCTTGTTGCTTCGGCAGTTGAGTGGAACCGAACTGCCGAAGCCGATGTGTCGGGTTTGCATCATGTGATTATGCATTTGATCAAGCGGGATTGATCCCTTCTATTTGCAACCACCTACAATAACACGCCGCCAATCATCCGGAATTGATCGCCAGTTAAAGTCCCAATGCGTTGAATCTCCAAAGAAATATCCCGACGAGTCCAGATCACTAAGTTTACCAGCATCGAACAATGTCACATTTAGTCTAGCAGCAATAGCTTCAAGAATACCTCCCAAATTTCCGATATCCGTTTCTGGTCTGTTTATTGCTAAGTCACCCTGTTCTACTCCACCCAATGATGTGAATAGTTTGTATCCTCCAAGTTCTTTTGATACCGCGTTGGGGTTCTTGAACATTCTGTCCCAGAAGTCTGCCGCCAACTCGAACACATCATGTCCTTTTTGAGCGGCACTTATGATATCAAGCTCATATGAACTTTCATTTTCTGCAGAAGCTATAAGATGAGTATCGCAGCCTTCGAGAGCGCCTTCAAGCCATTGCAACTTTGGCAGCAAATGAGCTTTGCCCAAACAGATTATGACGCGGTCTGTTTTAAATACATTAAAGCCTGAACGTTCAGCTATAGTGGCCCAGTCGCAACAACTGGACCACTTGCGATCATAATACACTAAGACCCTATCATCAGGATCTAGCATTGATACTACAACTTCCTCGGCAAATCGTTGACCCGTGGCACCTACACGCTCGATCAAGCCCGTTCTTCTAATCAGCACTTCATCAATGTTTTCTGTTGATGCCTTCCAATATCCACCACTTATTACAAGAGCGCTCCCTTGAAAATAAAAAGGTGTTTGCAGCCGTGAATCCATACAACGACAACCAAACATATGCTCTGAATATGTTGGTGTATCTATTGCATATACTATGAAAGGCAGTTCATTACTATTCTCTCTCAAGTTGTTTTCCTCAACCACCAAGTAATACCTTTTCTTGCTTCGGTAGTCGAGTGGAACGCAATTGCCGAAGCCGAGGTGCCATCCTCACAACAAGTCATTGCGGCTTTGCGTGAGAATAAAAAAACCAACAGCAATCAACGAATCTCCCAGCCAACCCACTCACCAAAATCTGCGTAAATCTGCGAAATCTGCGGATAATTAACTCCCCTTCTCCGCGCCCTCCGCGTCTCCGCGTGAAATTCCCTAAAGCAACCTACGACTCCCTATACCCGTTAGTCAGCGGCAGTCTCCGGTCTCTTCCAAATGCTTTGTGGGTAATCTTTACCCCGGGGGCTGCCTGGCGGCGTTTGTATTCGTTGCGGTCTACCAGGCTTACTATTCTGCGGACAATGGCTTCATCAAAACCCATGCCTATCATATCCTGCACGCTGCGGTCATCTTCTACGTATAGCTCCAGGATCTGGTCCAGCAGATCGTATGGAGGCAGGGAGTCCTGGTCGGTCTGGTTCAGGCGGAGCTCTGCTGATGGTGCACGGTAGATGATGGAATCCGGGATCGGGTGGCCGTTTTCGTTTCTGTAATGAGACAGCTTATAGACCAGCGTCTTGGGAACGTCTTTTATAACTGCGAACCCACCGGCCATGTCTCCATATAATGTAGAATACCCACACGCCATCTCACTCTTGTTTCCAGTAGTAAGGACCAGGCAGCCAAGCTTGTTTGAGAGAGCCATCAACATGTTTCCACGGATCCTGGCCTGCAGGTTCTCCTCTGCAACGTCAGGTTCCCTGCCCTCAAACACTGATTCTAAACTGTGTTTATAAGCTCCGAAGACTTCACTGATCGGGATATAATCGTAACGTATGCCAAGGTTCTCAGCCATTATCTGCGCATCTGACTGGGTTGCATTCGATGAAAACTCCGACGGCATGATCAGGACTCTTACCATGTCAGGACCAAGGGCATCTACAGCTATGCACGCAACTATTGCAGAGTCGATTCCTCCACTGAGTCCCAAGACTACTTTTTTGAATTTGTTTTTATGGACATAGTCCCTGGTACCGACTACCAGAGCCTTGTAAACTTCTTCCAGATCACCCGGAGGATCAGAAGACTCTGACTCCAGCTTTACCGGAACTCCAGCTGGTTTATGCACAAGTGGGATGCAATCCACATCCATTTCCATCCGCTGCATATGTTTAGCCTTGCGCCTGCGGGGGTCTACCAGCCTCTGGTGCTCTATTCCTGCAAGGTCAAGTTCAACAATAGCCAGCTGCTCTTCAAAGGCCTTGCACCGGAAAATGACTTCACCCGATGCATCCAGGACCAGTGAATGACCATCGAACACCAGTTCGTCCTGCCCCCCTACAGCATTGAGGTAGACAATTGCACAGGCGTTGTCACTTGCCCTGGTGCCCAGCATGCGCTCCCTGGACTTCCACTTGCCCGCATAGAAAGGGGAGGAATTGATATCGATTATTAAATGTGCCCCACCTATCATACTCTGCGCAGCGTGCGGACCATCCGCATACCAGATATCTTCGCATATCTCTACCCCGAACTTCACATTTCCGAGTTCGTAGACGCTGGTCCCCTGCCCTGCTCCAAAGTACCGGTCTTCATCAAAAACCCCGTAGTTCGGCAGGAAGATTTTATCGGTGATACCTGCAATGTGACCATCAGATAGAATAGCTGCTGAGTTGTGTATGTCTCCATCAACCGAGACAAATCCTACAATGGCAGTAATACCTTTTGCATGCTCAGCTATCTGCCGGATTGCCTTGATATTGTCCTGCACAAAACTGGGTTTGAGCAGCAGATCCTCGGGAGGGTACCCGCATACAGTAAGCTCCGGGAAAACTACGATATCAGCGCCGGCTTCACGCGCGCGGTCGGTATACTCAATAATCTTTGCAGTATTGCCGGAGATGTCCCCGACTATTGTATTTATCTGCGCTAAAGCAATACGCAGTTTCTGGCTCCCGGATTTAGCAGGCATAATATTTCCTCTTAAGGTCTGTTATCCCGCATTATTCATGATTGACTCAGCTTTTGTCCCTATTGCCGGACAAAAGCGAAGACTGGTTAATAATGCGGGTTAGATTAGCATCATCAATAGTTTAGCACGGGGGGAAGGCAATGGACAATTGATAACAGTTCAATATTTGTGAGTAGATTTCCGTCCATCCTTCGATACGCGCTTCGCGCTACTCAGGACAAACGGAAATTTATTAGATTACACATTGACACTGAACTCTTACGACTATTGACAATTGATAATGGGGAAGGGAAAAGAGGGATCTTGTTTAGAGAAAAGTTGCCGGAAGTCTCCACATTTGGTAAATCATGTGATACTATCATATAGTTCACGAAACGGGTCTTATAGTTGACGATCCTGGATTATATATCGAGGTGGTGGATTTGCGAAGATTTACCGGTTATTTATCCGTGCTTGTTTTCTGTTCACTTCTCATTTGCTGCATACAACCCGTTTGCAGCAGACCAAGATATGATATTCGTCCTGATGGAAAGCTGCTTATCCGGACAATAGGATTGTGGGATACCCCGCAGGCAGGCCTTAATCCATCTGATCCCATAGTCAAACTGATGCACGATGATCCAAGCATACGTGTAAAACAGTGGTCGGGTCTGACTATTCCGGGAGCAGGTGCTCGAACACCACTGATGCTGTCAATGGCTGGGGATGATCCGCCTGAGTTGATTTTATCCTATTTTGGTGGTATTCGAAATGATATCAAACAGGGTTTTCTATATCCACTGAATGAATGGATCGGTGAAGATACAAACCACAACGGTAAAATAGACGATAACGAAGCTAAGTGGCCAGGTTGGAAATCGATACAACCACTATATAAGAATGTAGCCACGGTAAATGGTAAAGTTTACGGCATCCCTGTTCTTACGGAATATATGGGAATAGTCTTCCGGGTAGACCTTGTAAAAAAGGCCGGATTAGACCCCGATAAGCCGCCGAAAACCTGGGATGATTTCTTCTATTGGTGCCAGAAGCTGACGGATCCCAAACACAAGATCCGTGGATTTGGCCTCACCCCATTCTCCTACACATTTGTCCTTTGGGCAGCCGCTGGAGGAATGGACGTCGGAGCTATCGCACAGTTCCGCACCAGTCCCAAAACCGGGAAAATCTATAAGTTCAAGATGGATGAACAGCAATTTATAGCTCCGGATACAGGGGAGGATCTTTCAAGGGTTGAACCTGTATGGAAATGCACCGTGGGAAGTGAAGCAACGGTACGAACGGTTGCATTCTATCACAAGCTTCGCTGGCAGCGTTGGATTAAAGACCCAAAAACCGGCGAACCAATAAACATGACCAGAGATCAGGCCAAAGAAGGGATTATCAAGAATGCATCCGGCCATATAGTCAGGTTTAAACCCGAGGATGTCATAGTAGGTGTGGCACAGACCGCGGCAATGCCTGGAGACACAAAAGGCGACTGGCAGGCTATTGCTGATGGAGAAATCGCAATGGCCGTTGCCATTGTCAACAACGATGCCTGGTGGCAGCAGATTGGTGTCAGTATCGATCCGGAGCTGATGAGCAGTTTCCCAATCCCTGCGGGTCCTGGAGGCAGACAGGTTGTTCGATCTGAGACTTATTATGGCAGTATGGCCCATACCATGTCTCGATGGACAAAACCCGACCGGGACAAAGCATGGAAAGTCTTGACAGCATTCGGTTCGACTGCGTTCCGAGACCAGGCTATTCGAAACCTGGTTCTCTCCGGAAGAGCCCGATTCTGTAATCCCAAAGATCTGCGCAGACTTGGCATGTCTGAATACGTAAATGATGTCCCCCAGAGTGTCCGTGAGATGTTTGAAGACATGGACAAAGGAAAGATAATCACCAAAACATCTCCATTTGTCGGCCATGGAGAACCATTGGCAGATATGCTGCAGCGGGAAGTCCTTAGTCTTGTAATCTCACAATCCGGTGAGGATTTCAAATATGCCCCTGCTCTTAAAGAAGTTGAAAGAGCTGCAAATGACGGCCTGATGTTCGGCAAAAGCTCCGTGGATATCGCTAAATACCGACCAATAGCCTGGTTGATATTTACGATTGTCGCATGCATATTCGGTTTCTTTGTCGCGCTCATCGTGAAGGCCAATCTCCAGGCTCCGGTCAAAACAGTTGCTCGCGCAGGAGTTCACAGCAAAGCACTTCCATGGATTATGATGGGTCCTGCGCTGGTACTGATCGCTATGTGGGGGTATTATCCGCTCTCAAGAGGTTTGACTATGGCGTTCCAAAACTACCGCATAGTCGGGATTAGTAATTGGACTGGTATGGATAACTTCATAGGAATCTTCCTGAATCCGGACTTCTATCTTTACATAATGAAAACCCTAAAGTATGTATTCCTAAGTCTAACTCTGGTGTTCACCACACCAATCATATTGTCCCTATTGCTGGCGGAAATACCTAAAGGCAAGATTTTCTGGAGATCTGTTTTCTTCCTGCCCCAGTTGACCAGTGGGTTAGTTATTGCTCTCTTGTGGAAACAGGTTTATCAACCGGGTGAGAACGGACTCCTCAACCAGGCATTGTCTATGGTTGGTATGGTTGCTCGTGACTGGCTTGGTGATGTAAATACCGCAATGGTAGCAACGATTATACCGACTGTCTGGGCTGGAATGGGAATATCCAGTTTGATATATCTGGCTGCACTCAAAGGCATCCCGGTGGACCTTTACGAAGCTGCTGATTTAGATGGTGCCGGCATTTGGGCCAAGCTTATGAAAATAACTATTCCTCAACTGGCGCCTCTGATTATAATCAACTTCGTTGGTGCTTTCATAGGCACTTTCCAAAGTATGGGAAATATCTTCCTGTTGACTTTCGGAGGGCCGGGTAAAGAAACCATGGTGTTGGGAATGGCTATCTGGATCGAAGCCTACAACAACCTCAGGTTCAGCGTAGCTACCAGTATGGCATGGGTTATGGGCAGTGCTTTGATAGGCTTTGCATATTTGCAGATTAAAATACTGAGCAAAGTTGAGTTCAGACGGGTAGAGGAGGTGTAGGCTATGTCAATCATACCCCTGGTTGGACGCAAGTCGATAAAGATGCGTATGATTATCGCGATAATGTATCTAATCCTCGCGATTTTGGGAGTAGGAATGGTCTATCCGTTCCTTATAACCCTTACATCTTCCCTGTCAAATAGACTGGACTACAGCAGGTTCTCACCCTTTCCCAGATGGATATGGTCACGAGAGGATCGGTTCGTACGATTCCTGCCAAGATATTTCCCCACTGAATTACGGGTAGGTATCGATCAGTTTTCTGTACTGTTTCCAGATGCTCCGGCAACCTGGATAAACTGGCAGGAGGCTGGAAAAGACAACAAAGGTATAAAAACGTTTGCAGATGAATATCTTTCCATTTCAAAAGATCCTGAAAAATGGGAAAAAGCAAAACTTGTAGCTTCTGACTACAATGATTTTGCGACACAATATCCTATTGAGTGGAGTCTGTGTGCATTCGAACAGACGGACACCCTCAGGTTTTTTATCAAAAAATATGAAGAGTTGGCGGATCAACAATCCAGTGGAGCAATGTCCAGAATTGCGCGGCGTGACAAAGCCTTGAGTCTGCTTGCTGACAAATGGGGAATCCCCCTTGAAAGTTTTTATGAGATATGGCCACAACGGGAAAATGCTGAGTCGTGGGACAGAAGGTTCTTTTATCCTCAGACCGACGGTAGAGCAAAGGATTTTATTGAACTTAAGCGTTCTTACCGGGACCGGTGGTTTGTTCCTGGTTCAATAAAGGCAAAGATTGATAAGGATGGTGTAGGGAGTATATATCCCGCATCGGAAGTTCGCCCCATTCCACTAAAGATGGTCTGGTTAAGTTATCTAAAACAGGACTCGACAGTTCAAGCTCTGGGATTGCCGAAAGGGACAGTAATTGACATCAAACTGTTCAATTCTATATTTGGTACGAACTACAAGGCCCTTAACCGAATACCATTCCCCGTCGGTGCGTCTGAACCTGCAAAGCTTCGCAAGACCTGGGAGATGTTTGTGCAGGAAAGATATCCAATCAGGTTAATAGAGCCCAATGTTTCACCGGAACTCACGCAGAAATTCCGAAAATTTGCTTTTGACAGATTCAAAGGAAGTATTGCTCTGTGCAACACTATGCTGGATGCAAAGTTCAAAAGCTGGGATGAACTGAAACTTCCAAAACAGATGCCAACAGACAGTGAACCGGTAGCTAAATTGTGGATGGGATTCGTGCAGCAGCTTCCAATGGAATTGAAAACACCAAGATCTGCAGAAGCCGACTACCAGCAGTTCCTGATAAAAAAATACGGGAGTCTGGAAAAGATTAATTCTGTATACGGATGGAATGTCCAAAACCTGGCTACAGTTGAAATGCCTTTCGATATTGCGTATACAGTGACCTTTGTTAATAATGAGCTGGGATTATCGGCCTATGGACTAGTGCAGAATTATCGATTGGTTATTGACTTTCTGCTTGGCAGCAAAGCTATTCCGAACACAGTGGCTCTGGTTCTGTTGACTCTTTTAGCAGCTCTCACTGTAAATCCTCTGGCTGCATATGCGTTATCCAGGTTCCAGCTAAAGCAAAATCAGTCAATAATCATGTATCTACTGGCAACTATGGCATTCCCGGCTGCTGTATCTATGATTCCGGGATATTTGCTAATGCGTGACCTGCATATGCTTAACACCTATGCTGCCCTGGTGCTGCCAGGTATAGCTAATGGTATGAGCATATTCCTGCTGAAAGGATTCTTCGACAGTCTGCCCCCCGAACTGTACGAGGCTGCAGCTATCGATGGAGCTCCGGAATTGGTTGTATTCTATAAGATTACCCTGCCTCTGGTGAAGCCCATTCTGGCTGTTATGGCTCTTAACACATTTATGGCAACATACAGTTCCTGGGAATGGGCTCTACTGGTCTGCCAGAAAAAGGACCTCTGGACACTCTCTGTATGGCTGTACCAATTCGGAACAATGCCTGCAACTCAGCCATGGGTAGCTATGGCATCTTACGTTGTGCTGTCAATCCCTGTCTTATTAGTCTTCCTGCTGTGCCAGAATATTATTCTTCGAGGTATAATATTGCCCCAGATGAAGTAGACGGAATAATTGACAATTGATAATTGACAATTGACAATGCGGATATGCCAGCCCTATCCGCAGACTCCACCATCTATATCATACTATTGGATGCATCCCTAAGCTTGGAGGAGTCATTCTGCTCTGGTGCAATTTTCAATTGCACCAGAAAGAGAACAACACTCTGCAGGCTGGAAGCCTGCACCACAATTCAGCCTGCATTCTCCCACTCTCCCCATCCCCAAGTCTCCAAGTCCCTGCACCTCATTCCACACATCTTCTGCGTCTCCCCGTGAGACTCCATTCTTACCGTCCATTATTTTAGTAACTGTATAAACATTGGTTTATATACTGTGAAATGACGGTACAGTGTTAGGTGTGTACTATCTAAAATCGTAAGGATGAATTGAGGAACTACGACCACATTCTGTGGCTGAAAAGCTTGGCTTTTTCTGCTGTTGGAAGCCCGGTAGTACTTCTGAAATGAGTACTTTTGACCAGCAACGGCATATAGCAAAATCGCATCCAGATAATAGAGTGCGATAATAGGGGAGAAAAGATGAGCAAAGTATTGTTAATGGCAGTGGTGTTTATGCTGCTGTGCATGGGTGTTGCTACACAGGCAATCGATTTAGGAAGAGCGAAGAATTTCGCTGTCCTCGCCAGCTCTACAGTGACCAACACTGGTCCAACTACCATCACCGGAGATCTTGGCGTCAGTCCAGGATCAGCCATTACAGGCTTGGGAAGCCTCACTATATCAGGTACAAGCCACTTGGCTGATGCGGATGCTAACAATGCTCAGACCGATGCCACACAGGCGTTTGCCAATCTCGCTGGTCTAACGGTCACACAAGACCTAACAGGTCAGGACCTGGGCGGACTTACACTGACACCAGGCGTTTACCATTTTAATACATCGGCTCAGTTAACGGGAACACTTACTCTTGATGCCCAAAATCTGACTGACCCACTCTTCGTTTTCCTGATCGGGAGCACACTCACCACTGCTAGCGACTCTTCAGTAGTTGTGATTAATGCTCCCACCGATCCCACCTGGTGTAGTAAATACTGGCGTGTCGGTAGTTCGGCAACCCTTGGAACGCGCACCAGCTTCGTTGGCACTATCATCGCATCTGAAAGTGACACCCTGACCACAGACGCCAGCGTATATGGCCGGGTCTTTGCCCTCAATGGTGCTGTGACACTAGATTCAAACACCGTCACAAACCCTTGCATAGTTACCCCCACAGCAGTTCCCGAGCCAGCTACTCTTCTTGGCTTCGGATTACCGATCTTGATGGTAGGATTGGGCAAACTCAAGTCGCTCCGCAAATAAAACTATAAATGCGGTGCAGTTTCTATCTTTATCAGTGCTCGTTTTGCATTTTCAAAACGAGCACTGATTATACAGTTCCTGCTGATGTGTTATTTACACTTGTATACATCGGGTAGGAGGAGCCGTTACCAACTCCTCCTCCCACACCACCGTACGTGCCGTTCGGCATACGGCGGTTCACGATGAACACGCAAGACGATAGTGCAAACCGCCTTGGGAGGTAGGCT
>Ga0118677_10002933_pt1 | contig 33424 bp, 18 predicted proteins | sample AliMusrvi5mmetaG_FD_86154 | JGI IMG/M metagenome (GOLD analysis project Ga0118677, IMG submission 86154) | reverse complement strand
GACGCCGCCATGCCGGAATTTCTCAAGGCCGAGCAGACGCTCAAGGAAGCCTTCGACATCGCCAAACGGGAACTGGGAGTCCTGGAGAAGCTCTGGCTCTACCAGCAAGCCTCCGCGGACCTGAAGCAAATCCGCCTCACGATCGAGGACATCGAGGGCGAGCAGGCCGATCTACGCGGCGATGTCGAATCGGCCCGCAAAGGAGCACGCACCGCCTTGGACCTGGCCGGCCCGCAGGCCCTGCTTGCCCGAGCCACCCAGCAGGTGCAGGACAGCGTCGCCGCAATCCGCGAGGCAAGTCCGATGAAGGAGCCGCTCGATGGTGCCCTGACGGCCATGAATCAGACAGTCGGCCACCTGGAAAAAGATCGTCCCGACGCAGCAACCGATTCCCAGAAACAGGCATCCGCTGCCTTGCAGGAGGCCCGCAAGCTGAGCGGGCGACTGATCGACCAGATCGACTTGATTGCGGTGGAGATCGACGCCGCCTCCGAACTTAGCAGCCGCGCAATGGATCTTTTGCAGCGGCAGATCGCGCTCCGCGAGACGACCGAAGAGGTGGAATCAACCGACTTCGCGCGACTGGTCAACGAGCAGGACATCCTGCTGGCTGAGACCACGGTGCTCGCCGGTCTGACGATGGCGCCTAAGGCAGCCGAGGCGTTCCAGCGGGCCGCTGACGAGATGACAGCCGCCATCAAGGAGTTAAAAACCTCGACCCGGGGGCGAGCTGTCGAACATCAGAAAAAGGCTGAAGACGCACTCCGCGCGGGCATCCTCGCCTTGGACGAGTACATTCTCTCGCTGATTTCGCTCTTGGAGTCCAAACAGAAATTCATTGATGCCTTCGACGGGATGACGGCAATCCTGTTGTTGGCGACCGAGCAGAGGGAACTCCGCGACCTGACACAGCGATCGCCGGATGCCGTGCTTCCAACGCAGACCGAGAAGCAGACCGAGCTGCACGAGCGATGCCTTGTCGTGTCGAATATGTCAAACATCGTGATACCCACCGATCGGATCACCGGTTGGGAACACATCGAGGGCGCGGCGAAGGCGATGAACGAGGCGATCGGCACGCTCAAGGCATCGGCCAAGGCGCCGTCGATTACCCATCAGGTATTGGCGGAGAAGGAATTACGAATCGCCTTTGCCATGAACCTGGTCGAGTTGATCAAGTCGATGAAGCCGCCGCTGAACATCCCCTTGCCTGAGATGCCGCCCGAGAAACAACCACCCGTGGCGGTGAGCATGGAACACTGGATGGAGTTCACCAAGGCCAGCCCGACAGGCAAGGCCGTGCAAGGCCGCAAGGCGGAATGGAACTCGCTGATGGATCGCGAGCGGGCCGCGCTGAACGAGAACTTCGCGAGGGAACTGCCGCTGGAATTCCGTAAACTCTTGAAGGATTATTACGAAGCCTTGGCAAAATGACCAGAAACTCCCCTCTCCCTTTTGGGAGAGGGGCAGGGGGTGAGGGCTTTTAACGAACACGGGTGATTCAATGAACAACTCGCAAATGCGGATTCTATTTTGTACCGCTAGTTTGGCAGCCATCGGCCTGGCCTTGCTGGCGCCGGCCATTTTTGCACAAACTGGTCCAGCCAAGGCAAAGGACATCCCGAATCCCTCCGCAAGTGAGCCGGACCTGGGAGCAAAGTTTATTGACAATGGCCCGGGCAAGGATCTCGGCAAGTTTGCCCAACCGTCGTCCGATAGCCTGGATGAGGCCGATACCTCCGCGCTCTTGGACCGCCGCACCGAGGCGGCCATTGTGCGGGGACTACAGTTCCTGAAAACCTCGCAAAGCCCGGACGGGCGGTGGGAGGTTGACGATGGAAACACGGTCGGCTTCACGGCGTTCTCCATGATCGCCTTTATGCTCAACGGTCACGCTCCCAACAAGAAGCTGCCCTATGGCGAAACCCTGACCAAGGCCGTCAACGCCTTGCTCAAGGAGCCTGAAGGTCAGGTAACGGGTTATATGGGCTCGAATATGTACGCGCACGGATTGGCCACCCTTGCGCTCTCCGAAGCCTGGGGCCAGACCGACAAGGACGACAAGGTCCAAGAGACGTTGAAGGCGGCGGTCAAAGTTATCCTCCGCGCGCAAAACGAGGCGGGCGGGTGGCGTTACGACCCACAGCCCGGCAGTGCCGATGTCTCCGTGACCGCAATGCAGGTGGTGGCCCTGGCCGCGGCCCGTCAGGCGGGGATCTTCGTGCCCGACGAGACCATCAACCGGGCGGTCCGCTACGTGAACATGTGCCACCAAACAAATCGTGGCGGCTTCAGTTATATGGCAGGTCTTGGAGATTCCGGGTTCGCGCGGACTGCGGCTGCAACCTTCTCACTGATGATGCTTGGCCGGCACGAGTTCAAGGAGGTCAAAGACGGCGTCCGCTTCCTGCAAAAGGAAGCTCCCGCCGCGATGAAAGAAACGGACCATTACATGTACGGCCACTACTACGCCGCGCTGGTGATGTACCAGGCGGGAAGCCAGGAGTTTAAGGAATGGTATCCCCGGATCCGCGACATCATGCTCTCCCGGCAGGCCGCCAACGGCAGCTTCGGCAGCGGGGGACGCAGCACCTACGATACGGCCACCGCCCTAATCATCCTCAGCATTCCCTATGGATACGTGCCTGCTTACCAGAGGTAATGCTAATTGAAAATCCGAAAGTGCAGCCTCAACCGCAGGGTGGGCCGACGGGTACCGTCGCGGAGCGATAGTCAACGAGTCCCACCAAAACCAGAACGAAACACAGTCGGTGGGACTCGTTTCATTCGCCCCACCCTGCAACTAACGATTCAAGTCGCCGTCGCGCTCATCGGGTTCCTTCCAATCTGGGCCTTGGCCGACGAACCTCCCCCCAAGCCCTCTCCGCCCGCATCCCAGACAGATGTGCCCACTGCGCTGCTGGTTCGGCTGCGCGCACAATACATTCCCGAGGAAACCAAGACGCCCGACATCTCCGAGGGCGACAAGGTCCGCCGCTACGAGGCGATCCTCCGCGAGGGCCGCTGGGCCGAGCGGCAGTACGCCCAGGCGGCAAACCTCCACGAGATTCGCGAGCTGATGATGGCTGCTGCCAAGGGCCTCGCGACCCTCGATGGCGGCGTCGAGGCCCGCCAGCTTGTGTCGGACATCGCCCGCCGGATTGCCAACTCTTCCGCACCGCCCGAAAGCCGCGTCGTGGCTGAGATGCTCTTGATGCGGGCGAGGATTGACGAACTGGTCGAGTGGCCGGCCGAGGCCGCCGATGAAGTGGCGGCGTTCGTAGCCCGCTACCGCGGCACGCCGGGTGAGGCCAAGGCCCTGCTGGGGGCGTCGGAACTCTGCCGAATCGCCGATGCCGACGCCCCGCGGCACGCCTACCTACAGCAACTCTCGGAAAAGCATTTTAGCGCACCGGGAGTGAGCGAGTTCCTGGAAGTCGAGGGCGTCAATCCTTATCTGGGGCGGTTAATGACCGCAAGACTGGTCCGCCTGGACGGTTCGCCGCTCACCTTGCCCCGCGATCTGCTCGGCAAATTCACCGTGGTCCACTTCTGGTCGATGGCGAAATCGGGCATGGTGGAACGCACCGCCAAGGGCACCGCCAGTCTCTGGCCGCAATACAAACCTTTCCGTGAAGCTGGCGTGGAGTTCGTGGGCGTGAACCTCGATGCGGATCGTGCCCAGGTTGCCCGCTTCGTTCGCGAAGATGGCGAGGGCATCGACTGGATCCAGACATGCACCGGGCTGGGCCTGAAAGACCAGACGTTCCTGCGATACCGAGTCTCCACCTTGCCGGCCTACTGGCTTATCGGTCCTAATGGATGTGTGATTTCCAACAGCTACCAGCGGGGCGTGCAGCAGTGGCCGCAGTACGGCAATGCGGTCAATGACTCCATGGCCCAGCTCGATGAAATGGTCCTGCGGATGCCCTACTACCGCTCGGGCGAGTTTCTCTTGGACCTTCTCCCCTCTCCAATACTCGTGAAAAGGACCGTGGGTGATGGCAACAATGGTCTCCCCTCTCCCTCTGGGAGAGGGGCAGGGGGTGAGGGCCGCGACGACATTCCAAGCGAGCAAATCGACGAGTTCCGCCGGAAAGTGCTCCTCCCACCCGCCCTGGGCCTGGGCAAGGACAAGAAGGCGGCCGCCTTTCGCGAAACGCTGGAACTTGGCCGGTCGATCGAGAAGAAATACGAACGCGCGGCAAATCTCCCCGTGGTGTGGAATGGGATGCTTGTGGCCGCGCGCTGGCTGGCGATGGAGATCCCGGACAAGGCCCTTGCCAAGCAGGCTCAAGAGATTGCCCAGCAGATCCTGAGATCCAAGGCACAAGTTCCGCAGAGGCTCTTGGCCGACTATGTACAGACATTAGGCGAAATGGCCGTAGGCGAAATCTCCCACGAGGAGTCGGCCCGGCGGATCGACGCATTCACGGAGCGATACGCCCACAGCGAGTTGAATTGGGCGGCTGCCATCCTTGGGGTTTTTCTGGCGATGGAGTGCGGCGACGAAGACATCCGTGGTACGCTCGTTGCCGAACTTCGCGGCCACGAGGTTCGGATCCCGCGAGTCCGCGGCTTCCTTCGCGACTTCTGCAATCTGAATCTTGACGCCCGCACCACGCAGGCCCAGCCTTGGCCGCAGCCCGGTGGGACGGTGCCGTGGGAGGTCCACGGCGAACTGCCGCTGCTTGCTGGCGGCACCCTGCGACTGGAGGAATTGAAAGGGAAGATGGTGATGATCCACTTCTGGTCCATTGCCTGCCCGGCATTTGCCCCTTCGGAAAAGACGCCTCCGCCGCGGGGGCCGCCGGGCATGTCGCCGGAACCCGGCTGGAACCTGGTCGTCGTCGGCGTGAACCTCGATCGTTCGCGCGATGAAGTGGAGAAGTATCTGAAACAACACGAGCAGTACAAAGAATGGATTCACGTCTTCAGCGGCCTCGGCCAGGACGATCCGCTCGCGCGCCAACTGGATATCCACGGCATGCCGCGCTCCGTGCTGTTGGATCGCGAAGGCACGATCTACCGCTGGGGGCGTCTTACGCAGATGGGCAATAACGTGAACTATCGGGGGATGGCCGCGCGGCCCAGACCGCAGCCCGCCCCCGGCGGAGCAAAGATTGCGCCCAGCAACCCTGCACCAGGCGTTCCAGAAAAAGCCGGGGCCGCAGCGGATCAACTCAAAGGGATCTCGCTCGATTTGGGCGGCAAGGTCACGATGAAATTGGCCCTGCTTCCCGCCGGAGACTTTCGCATGGGCACGCCGCAAACTGAAAAATGGCATTTTGAAGACGAGACGCCCCCGCGTCGAAGGAGCTTGACCAAACCCTTCTACATGGGCATCCATCACGTGACCCGTAGCCAATTTGCGGCCTTCGTTCAGCAGACCAACTACAAGACCGAGGCCGAACAGGAAGGCTGGGCAATGCTCTGGAACGGCGCCTGGCAAAAGGTCGAAGGGGCCTCTTGGCGGAAGCCAGGCTTTGACCAGGACGACAACCATCCAGTCGTTTGCGTGTCCTGGAACGATGCCGTCGAGTTCTGCAACTGGCTCGGTCGAACCAGCGGCAAAACCATCGGCCTTCCCACGGAGGCCCGCTGGGAATATGCCTGCCGGGCGGGAACGGAAACGATCTATCCCTGGGGCAACCGGCCTGAGGAGGGCAACGGATGGTGCAATGCCGCGGACCGGTCCATCACCAAAAAGTTTTCGGGCTGGACGACCTTCGCATGGGATGACGGGTATCTCTTTACATCCCCTTCGGGAAAGTTCAAGGCCAATGCATTTGGACTTTACGACATGACGGGCAACGCCTGGCAGTGGTGTGCCGACTGGTACTATCAGGACTACCTCAAGGAACGAGAACCGCATATCGACCCGACCGGCCCGCCGTCCGGCGCCTATCGCGTAACCCGCGGCGGAAGTTGGCGCAGCGGCCCGGACTACTGCCGCTCGGCCGTTCGCCGCAAGGAACCGCCCGCCGCTCGGAACGACATGCTCGGGTTCCGGGTTGTCGTGGAGACGCCATAGCCGCATCTAAGGGGGGGGCGAAGGCGAATTCCGACCCGGAATTCCGAATTCCGGCCATCAATTCCAAGTAGGCCGCGTAGTCTCCGTCGTTGAAGAACGTCTGCTGTCGGCGGTTGCCCCGTTGCGTAACGTGGTGGGGCATGCCCGGTATGACCAATCTCGCTAGTCTTGCCATGCCCCCAAAATAGCAGATTCCTCAATCATGTCAATAGTTTCATGGTATCTGGAATTCCTGGGGCAAGTGACCCTTCCCAGGTGGGGCTTTCACCCACTGAAACACACACGCCTTCACGGCGCACGGGTACAATGCATAAAAGGGCCTACTTCTTCAGCGTCTTGATCTGCACGTTGCGGAACGCAACTGGGTCGTCGTGGCCGCAAAAGCCGAAATGGCCGTGGGTCAACAGCTTGCCGGGATGGGCCGAATCGTGCATGTACTCGGCCACCTGGCTGAGGTCGGTCTCGGTGACCCGCGTGCCATTGAGTTCCATGGTCAACTTCGGACCGATGGCCGTGACCTCAATGAAGTTCCATTGCCCCACGGGGCGAAGATAGCCGCGGTTGACGGCCGTCATGCCGTAGGCCGAGGCGCAGTATTGCCGCGGGTCAAGCTTTGCATAAACCGGGTCACTGTCGTCGAGGATCTGGCACTCGCAGGTACCGACGTAGGCCCCGTCGCCGTTGCCCGGATAGCGAATCGCCAAACCGTTGTTACCGGCCGGGGGGAGCCGGAACTCGACGCGGGCGACGAAGTCTGAATACTCGTCCTTGGTATAGATCGTCCCGCCCTTATTCGGTCGGCAGACAATCGCGCCATCCTTGACTTGATACTGGTCCACGGGTCCGGCCCAACCGGCGAAGTCTTGGCCGTTGAATACATCAACAAAACCATCGGCGTCGTGCTTGCGAAGGATTGCGTTGGCCTCATCGGCGGGAATCTCACGGATGAAAACATTCCGCCAGCGGATTTCCCCACCGTGGGTTTGAAGTTGGATCGGCGCCTTCTTCAGCAGCGGCGTGGCAAGGTTGTACTTCGGCGGCTTCACACCGCCGTGCCAGAAGTTCTGCAACTGGGCGTGATCGACGACCAGCTTGTCGTTCAGATAAACGGTCACCCGTTCGCCCACCTGGAGGATGCGGAACTTGTTCCATTGCCCGAACGGCTTGTCGGCCAGGACCAGTGGGTCTTTGCCCGGCGATCCAGGGCTGTTGTTCCAGAGGCCGCCGCTCCCTTTGTCGGCGCCGAGATTCCATTTACCACCCTCTTTGGTGTAGTCCCAAATCTGTACCTGCGGCGTGGCACGGAGGTAAATGCCGCTATCGGCCAACGGCACCGTCTTATATTCCAAGAGCAATTCAATGTCGCCGAAGTCTTTGTCGGTCGTCAGGTACGCGCCCTTGCCGTCGTTCACCAGTTCCTCGTTCTCCACGCGCCAGTGTCGCTTGGCATCGGCGGTCCAGTCGGCAAGGGTCTGCTTTCGCTTCTCCTCGGGCATGGCGGCCAGGGCATACGGATCGAAGTGCGGCATGCCATGCCAGCCGTCGAGATCCTTGCCGTTGAAGAGTGCTGTATAATTGCGGTGCGGTGGTTCACCGGCAACGGCGGGCAGCGCGGCGGCCGCAGTGAGAAGGCATAAGAGAGTCAGGATACACCAGGCATGACGGAAGGGCATGATGCTCTGCACGGGAAGGCTCCTTGGATGATGGGGAAGTAGGATGGATCGAGCTTAAGCAAATCATAGTTCATCTGCCCAGCAATTTCCAGTCAAGAGGTCGTCCCTAAATTAGCGCCGTCAGCCCGGTGACCACGGCCTCGGTCTCTTTCTGGCAAATAATCACCGCATCGCGAGCCAGATCGCCAGCCAGAAGGGGCGACGGGACGCCGGACTGCACGGCATGAACGACTTCCGTCAACTCGTTCTCGAAAGGTGTGATGGCATCGCCGCCGCTTAACTCGGGATGTAGCACTTGGCCGTCGTTCGTGAGCACGGTCACGGGCATGGCCAGCACTGGCTGGCCGTCGATGACGGCAAAGTCGTAGAGCAGGGTCGCTTTTTCCAGATAGATCTCATAGCCATGCGTGAAGGGCCGGCCTTGCTGGGCAATCACGCCGCTGGCCGCAGTGACAATCAGCTCTGGATCTTCAAAACGGAACTGGGCGTGGAACCGCTCGACGACTTCGCCCCGCATCCTACCAACACATTGCACCGTCCTTGGCATTCCGCAGGTGAGTCGAATGAAGTGGGCGTCGTGTACGTGCAAATCGAGCATTGGGCCGCCGATCACGGCGGGGTCGTAGAATCGCGACATCCACAAGGGATCGGAGATCATCCGCTTGAAGTGACCACCCCGAATCCGGCCATGCTTGCCGCTGGTCATGGCGTCGTAGGCGAAGCGGTACTCAGGGAAGAATGGCAGTACATGGCCAATCATCAACATGCGGTTCGCTTGATCGGCCGCCTCGACCATGGCAATCCCATCGGCTGGCTTGAGAGCAATCGGCTTCTCGCAAAGCAGATGTTTTCCGGCCGCTAGGGCCTTAATCGCGGCGAGAGCATGCCCGGAAGTAGGCAAGCAGATATCGACCAGGTCCAGCTTGGAATCGGCCAACATCGCGTCGAGATCGGCATACCGGGCCACGCCAGAGAGATCCATCTGCTCGCCGGGCGGACCGAAATTACCTTTGATCGTCCGCCAGTCACCTCCGCGACGCACCGGGTCCAACTCGCAGATGGCGTGGACCTTTACACTGTGCATGCGCTGGTAGGCCAAGTAATGGATCATGCCCATGAAACCGAGACCGACAATGCCGACATTTAACATGGCTTCAACTCTTTTTGTTTGTTCACCTTGCGAATTTTCATATTTGGAATAATAACGTCAGAACTCGCCCTCCGAGAACCCGAACAATTTCGCCAGGATTGCGCAGCCAAAGAGTGCCCGATTGAGACCAGCGACATGTTCACGGCGATCCTCACGGAACATGTCGCCTCTCACTTCTTCTGCCGCTGCTCAAGAATCGCCCGCACGAGCAGCGGCCAGGCGATGGTGGCGTCACAATGGACCTCGGCGTACTGGCCGCCTTCTTCCCGGCTGAGAAACTTGCCCCAGGAGACGCCTTCGCTATACGTGCAGCCGCTCAGCCCGCCCCAATGCACCGGTTCAGGACAAATCCGCACGCCGTAGCGGAACCGGGGCACGGGGAACGCGCTACCCAGTCGCATATTGATAATGTCGTGAAACGGCCCCACCTGTTGGGCCCAATTCCGGGGCACTCCGCCGCCGATCGTGAAGATACCCAACCGCTTGGCCCGGTGGATCCGCTGGGTGTAGTCATAAAGATCGAGGAACGGATTGTAGTTTGGCACGCTACCGCAAAGCTCTTCCAGGCTCTGCTGTTTGTCAGGTGAATACTTCTTGGCCATGAAATGCGTGGCAACGTCCAGTCCGAGTTCCGAATCGGTAAAGGCCGGCACAAACACCGGAACCTCCTTGCAGTAGGCCGTGCCGAGGATGCTGGGCATCTGCCCTTGCTCATGGAGCTTTCGCCCAATCTCGCGATTCAATCGCGACGAGCAGGTCGGCTGCGACCAATCGATCTCCTCCATAACCTGGCTCACGATCTGCTGTGCCTGCCAGAGATTCGATTCCATTTCCAACGTGTCGTAGACACGGTTGTAGCCCCAGTCGTAAAGTTGCTTGTCAGAAACCTTGGGATCGTGCTTGTAGTGTACGCAGCCGATCGCCTCCGATAGGCCATGCGCCAAGATGGCGCCTGTTGAAATAATGATCTGCACCAGGCCGGCATCAATCATCTGGCAGACAACCAGCCCCATCTTGGCAATGCTCATGGCCCCTGAAATGGTCAGCACGCGAGTACAGTCGGAGTCGTCGGCCATGGCTCGAAGCACCTGAAAGGCCTCGCCCAACTCGCGCCCTCCGAAGGCCGTTTTCGACATCCGCTCGAGCAAGTCGGCGAAACCTTGCGTGTTCTGAAGATCGAGCGATTCCAGGGGTTGCAGGCCGTCGTCGCGGCCGTCGTGCATGATTCGCGTCATAATGCTCCACCTCTTCTCGGAACGTCCATGTTTACAATCCATTTCAGGGTGTTCCATGCCCATTGTCAAGGGGACAGTCGCTTCCTCTTCGTGGAACGGAATTTATTCCGTTTCCTCTTTGAATAAACTGGCAGGACGGAAGGCTCGGAATTACAATAGAACATATTGCGAGATATGTGCGGCCAAAACTTGGCCCCTGACCCCTGCTGCCATTGGAGTGGTTATGCGAAGCTTTGATTGCTGGCGCGCGAGAAGCATCGCAGTTCTTGCGGTACTCTTTTTCGGTTCCGTGGATCCGGCACATTCGGCCGAACCGAGGGCTGAAGCAGGAGCCAAGTCGGCAAAGCTTCCGCAGGCCGCGTCGGCCGCTGCTGGGGCTACGGTCACCCCCTCGCCCGAGGAGTCGCCGTCCAAATCCGAGAAACGGTCGGTCAGCATGGGGAAAAAAGCGGAAAAGCTGCGATTCCAGTTTCGCTTTCAGCCTTGGAAAGACGTACTCGATTGGTTTGCCCAGCAGGCCGATCTTTCGCTGGTTATGGATACACCGCCCTCGGGCACGTTTAACTATAGTGACACCCGCGAGTATACGCCGGCCGAAGCGATCGATCTCCTGAACGGCGTTCTTCTGACCAAAGGCTACACGCTCGTGCGCCGCGATCGGATGTTGATGCTTATCAACATCGAAGATGGAATTCCGGCCAATCTGGTCTCGACGGTGCCGCTGGAATCGTTGGACAGCAAGGGCGAGTTTGAACTGGTAAGCGTACTCTTCAACCTGAACAAGATCCGGCCCGAAGATACCGAGACCGAAGTCCATAAACTGCTTGGACCGCAGGGATCGGTGGTGGCGTTGGCCAAGTCGCAGCAGTTGTTCGTGACCGATACGGCGGGGCGACTTCGGGCGGTCCGCGCCTTTCTGAAACGGATCGAAGGACCCGAGGGAATGGTGTCATCCGGACTGAAGACATTCCGCCTGAAGTATGCCCGTCCTGAAGAAGTGTTGCCGATTCTCCGCCAATTACTGGAGATTCCCGAAGAGAAGAACCTGGCAGCCGACGGTTCGATCCGCGTCGCCCAAGAGACCGGCAGCGATCGATTGCTGGTCAGCGGGCGGCCCGACAAGGTGGCCCGCGCAAGCGAAATCATCGAGGGTCTCGACGTGCCTGCCCCCGGCGCCGAAGGCACGGGCCGTCTCAACGGCACTCCGCAACTGGAGGTTTATGCGTTGAACGGTTGCGATGGGACTTCGGTTCTGGCAGTCTTGCAGACGCTCCTGGTGGGGCAGTCTGACGTGCGACTTTCCGTCGATCCCAAGACGAGCAGCCTGATCGCCCTGGCACGTCCTGCCCAACATGCCACGATACGGACCACGCTCGCGCAATTACAGCACGAGGGACAAAGGGTCGAGGTCATCCGCCTGACGCGCGTCGATCCGCAAAGCGCCCTCGTCTCAATCAACAAGTTATTCAGTTCCGGCGACCCAAAACAACCGTCGACCACGGCTCCCCAAATTGATGCTGATGTGGCCAATCGCCAGTTGCTAATCCGCGGGACGGACGCCCAGATCTTGCAGATTCGCGATCTGCTAACCAAATTGGGCGAGCATTTCAACCCCGGCGATGCCGCCAGCCAGGGCGGCCACATTCGCACGCTGCCGATGAGCGAAGGGGCTGCTCGAGCGGCCTTGCAGCGCGTCGAGGAAGTCTGGCCCAGGATGCGGCCGAACAAGATTCGCATCGTGGCCCCTTCGGCCGGCAGCGGAGCGACTCCGCCGCGCGGCGGTGCAGAATTGCCCCCCAATTTGCCCGATCGGCCACAGGAAGATAAACCAGCGACGGAAGCGAGGAAAAAGCTGCCCATCCTCGACGAGCGACCGGCGGATCCGCCGAGGTGGCCGGAGGAGAAGCCACGGCAGAAATCTCAGGAAGACCCCAAAGCAGCGCCTGTTTCCAAAGTGACACGTACCGCACCTGCGCGTCCGGGCAAGTTATTCGGCGCCCGCATCTTCTGGGTGGCCGATCCTGCTCCGGGCAAGGCCGCCGTCCCCTTTCCACCTTCCGGCACGGCGACCGATCCTGTTCCTGGGAAGGTTGCTGTCGAAGGTAAATCACCTGCGGCGATTATCGTGATTCCCGGCCCCAATGGTTTGACGATTGCTTCGGATGATCTTGAGGCTCTCGACGAGTTCGAGCGTCTGCTGACCACGGCGGCCGACCGATCGGTGAATGGGCCGATGGCGGTTTTTTACCTCAAGCATGCCAAAGCCCAGGCCGTGGCGGAAACACTCGACAAGATTCTCGCCGGCGGATCGTTCGAATCGGAAAGTTCTTCCGAGAAAAGTTCAGATACCTCGCGGCTTGCCGCAGGCCGCAGGGTCTTGGCCACCGGTCTAATCAAGATTACCCCCGAAGCTCGGCTGAATGCCCTCCTGGTGCTGGCAAACCGCGGCGATCAAGACACGGTCGAGCAATTGCTCAAAGTTCTCGACCTGAAGGAAAGCCCGGAAGAAATCGGAGTCTCGCCTAAGCCGCGGATGATCCCGGTTGAGCACGCACGCGCCAAGGACATCGCCGACGTGCTTCGTCAGATCTATGCCGATCGCATCGTGGTTGCGCAGGGACAGGAGCAGCAGGGACGCGGGATCATGCCTTTCTTCATGCGCGGGATGGGCGGCGGAGGACGAGGTGGCCAGGAGGGTGGCGGCGATCAGGGCGGACAGAACCGGCGCGATGAGGCCACGCGAATCTCGGTCGGTGTTGACACGCGCACGAACACGCTGGTCATTGCCGCGACCGATCCCTTATTTGAAGAGGTCAAGCAAGTGGTTCAGCAGCTCGACCTGGCGGCGGCCTCGCAAAACGAAACGGTGCGGGTAGTCACTCTCCATCGTACCAGCGCGGCAGCCGTCGAAAAAGCCTTGGCGGCTTTCGCCGGCGACGCCATACAATCCAAAAATGCGGAAACCACCTCCCCCGGCGCCAATGGCGGCAATAATGCAACTTCTTCGCCGTCGCCCTGGGCCTCCCGTGGGTTTGGCCGCATGTCCGGCGGATCGCTTAGCGAGCCACCGTCGATGGGTAGCAGCGGAACACCTGGCGGTAATTCGTCGTCGCCGTGGCAAGGTTATGGCGGCCGGCGGCGGTCGCGTTCCACGCAGTCGGGTGGTCCCGGACAGTAATAGGGATCATTCGCCCGGAAATTCACCGGCCAAGGTCAAAACTGCCGTAGGTCAGGCTTTCCGGCCTGACGACAGTGAACCGAGCAATGTCAGGCTGAAAAGCCTGACCTACTTGATATTCTGGCGGGTGGTTGGTTCTTTACGTGCGGTCGGTGGCACTAGATGGTCAAGAGTTCACTTGTTCCATTACTGCCGATCCCACCTTTCTGTATTATTGGTCTACACCGCGCGAAGGTGCGAGAACCAAAAAACCATTCACCTTAGGGGTGCGTTTTCGCCAATACCTATGGATTCAGAAAGGATTTTTTGAATTCCAATCACAAAGTATTTGCTTTTTTTGCAGGTATCGGTCATACTGAGTGGGTCGAGTTTAGGTTGTAGTCAAGGAAGTGCAATCTGTTGAGTTTCGCTGCTTTGGAGAGTCTTCTCATCATGTCGAATCTCGTATTGTTCTCTTACACCGCGCCGGATCTACTGATGGCCGGTTCTGCCGTTTTCGCCATGCTCTGCGGAATCGTCCTCATGGGCGGCCGATCGGTGGTCGGGCGGCCGTTGCGGATGATCTCGAATCTTCGTAGCCGCAGCCTGTGTCGCGAGCCGCTTGTCTGTGTGCGGATTCCCCGCGCCGAACGCGGGCACGAGCAGGATCTCCCCGCCGTTCAGCACCCACTCCAGCGCGTGGCTTAGTACCTGTCCAACATTAACTCCGTGATATTGTGGCACGGCCGTCCCGGCTGCATGTGCAGGCTAGACGCCCGCACCACAAGTTGTTTTTGGACGAGCACTTAAGGCTCGCCCTCACTTCATGTTCCAAGCCTGGAGCCATTGGGTCTCTTTCGGCTTGAGCGAGAAGTCAGCGCGGAGACGTTTTTCCATGTCGGCCATGTGACCGCCACCGTAGAAAATGGCGATCTTTTTCTTTCCGGCGGCAATCTGCGTCTTTAAGATTTCGAGGGCCCGTTTGTTGCGCTCGCCGATCAGCGTGGAACCTTTAGGCCCTTCCAAGACGGCCATCATGCCTTCCACTTCCTGAAACTGGTCGGCCATGGCCCGCTTCAACGCCAGCGAACGGTTGTTGTCGAACATAGCCATCAGAAACTGCATTTCGCCTCCGTCGCCGCCCTGGGCCTGCTTGGCCAAGGCATAAGCGAGCAAGCGGGTAAAGATGTCGCTGAAGCCTTCCTGACGATCGCGCATCGACTTCACGAATTGCTCCGGAGAGAGATCGGCGTGAATGAGGTTCTTCCGCGTGTAATCGACCTGATCGAGTTGGAATTCAAGTTTCAACAGATCCTTCATCCCCAATTGCATGGCGGAGAGCATGTTGCTGGCCCCCTTCTCTTTGCGGCCGCCCTTGGGAATTCGCGTGCCCTCGGGGGCAACCAGTTCATAAAGCACGGCATCGTAGGCGGCAAAACGCTTGTTCAACTCCTGATAGTAGCCCTTGTCGGCAATGTGGACGGCAGCCACCAGATCGACTTGGACATCTGCGGCTTCGGAGGTAGTGGGGCCAAAACTCACAATGGCCGTCTCCAGGCCAACCGTCCGGTCCTGGGCGTCGCGAACAACCCGCAGGTACTTGGTGGTCGCCGGCTTTTCTGCCGGCTTGGCAACTTCCGCACCCCGCGAAATGCCTGTTGTAATGGCCAGTCCAATAACAGCCAGAAGTAGGTTAAAACGGCGTGGGGAAATCATAGAATTCATGGATCGATTCCTTAGGGTATCACCCTAACTCTCCTCTCCCTCTTGGGAAAGGGGCAGAAGATCAGGGCCTTCCGCATAAATAAACAACCTGCGGTTTATTCTCTACGCATTTGGCCCTTCGATTCGGGCGAATAATTCGGCAAGGGACAATTTGAAGCCGGGGAGAACTTCGCCGCCGAGGAGCGAGCCATCGGGATCGATCTCGGTCCATTCCTGCTCGGATGTGTAAGCCCGAGCGGTGTGGTTTTTTGGCTCGATGTACCAGACCAAGAGAACACCGGCCTCAAAATACTCGCGCAACTTGCGATCCATTTCGCGTGCCGTGTTCCCCTTGGAGAGAATTTCGATAGCTAGGTCGGGAGCGAGAGCATAGATTGGGGGCTTGGGTGATCCGCGGTCGGGGAGCCGCTCCCAGCGTATGAAAGAAACGTCTGGTGCGCGAACTTGGCCGGGGAGGATCCTGAGCAATCCGTCGGGAGCTAGCACGACCCCGAGCTTGCCAACATCGAGGTAGCGAGAGATCAGATAGATCAATGCCGCCGCCAACATGGATTCGCTCGTTGCCATGGTTTTCTCCACCAGGGTTCCATCGATCAATTCACAGATTCGGTTGCTCCGTGCCTCGGCCTCCAAGACGTCCTCTTCGGTGGCAGTGCCTGGGGCAGGGTAGGTGCGAATCCGATCGGGCGGAAAACCGGGCAGCCGAGCCTGGACGTCGGCCATCGTCCATGCGGTTGGAGGCGCATCGGGTAAGACGGTGCTCATGGCAGGCTCCTGCGGGAGAAAATCAACCACCCCCTAGAATATCAAGTAGGTCAGGCTTTCCAACCTGACGTCGCCCGGTTCACTGTCAGGCTGGAAAGCCTGACCTACAGCAGCTTTGACATCTTGACGGGTGGTTGAGAAAAATGCGTGGACAACACGCCCAGGTAGATTATCGCTAGATGGCCGGGGGGAGTCAAGGAAGATCATTTAATCAGGAAGCGAGAGGAAATTAGCCAAAAGAGTGGAATTTGTTGTTCTACCGGAAAAATCCCTTGCAAGTCGGGACTAGTCCGATCACAATGAGATTAGTGGTTTGGGTAAAGTGCGCAGTTCGCGCATTCCGAGCAATTGATGGTATTATCCTAAGTCATTTGACTTTTCGGTAGCAATCTGGTTTGATATATAGGAGCAACTGGCGCGAGGTAGCTAGCCGAGGCAAGGCGGTGGCTGCGCGCAGCACAGTACAAGGGGATCTCAAAAGATGTCGTCGTTTCACACCGGTTGGAAGCGATTGCAGTCGCTTTCTGGGCTGTTTGGCAAGCGGAAGAAGAGCAAGCGATCTCATTCACCTAAGTCTCATCAGGAGCGATCCGGGCGGCACTTGGTTTTTGACCCCTTGGAAGAGCGCAGGCTCTTGACGATCGGTCCGGTGAACGTGCTCGACACGCTCGTAAATCAGCAAGTGGTAGCGAGTCAGACGACGCTCGCGGGCCAGTCGGTTGCGACCGATCACAGCGGCGATTTCGTGGTCACCTGGACGCGAAATGACACGGTCTATGCACAGGACTATGCCCACAGCGCGGCCAATACGTCTTTGGCGGCCCCCATTGCGACCACGGGTCCGACGACGATCTCCGTGCTCTCGGGCGTGAACGCCCCCACTGCGCCGTTTTACATCTCCGTGGACAGCGAAAACATGTTGGTGTCTGCCGTCGGCGGCATTGGAAAGACCCAGTGGACCGTCACCGCCCGGGGCCTCGGGGGGACGACCGCGGCGACACACAACGTCTTTGCTTCCGTAATAATTGTTACGCCCACCGCGGACACCAATATCTACGCTCGTTACTTTACCAACGAGGTCCAACGTCTGACGCTCCCCGCCGGGGTTTTGACGGACACGGATCCGACAAAATACGCAACTTTTGCGATGGCTTACGGCGGCAACGAAATCCAGCAGATTTCCATTACGCCGACCTATCCGCCAAATTTCCTGGGGCAGACGGATATCGCGGGGACGTTCCAGCTTACCTATACCGATAGCGTGGGCGTGACCCACACGACGGCAGCCATCACCTTCAGCGAGACCAATTACACCAGCCTCAACCCGACTCTCAATCCAGCGAACCTTATCCAAACGCGGTTGCAGGCCTTGGCCGCCGCAAATCCATTATCGTGCGGAGACCTGGCCGACGTGCAGGTCAAGGCGATCGATCCGCACACCTATCAGGTTCTCTTTGGCGCTGCATCCGGGGGAAGATCTCAGAGCATGAACGGCGCGAGCAGGTTAGCCGTCACCGCGCCCGTGTTCACGACGGGATACCTCCCGGCGATTGAGATTTCCGTAGTTCGGCAGCCGACCCCGGTCAAGTTCCCCCTCTCGAATATTCCCATTTCGCCGACCGACGCAAGCAAGACGGCTTCGGCGATCCAGCAGGCGTTCCTCCAGACGTCGACGACCTTTCCCATCGGGCCGGTCACCGTGCCTGCACCGCTCATCGTGCCATTGACCTTGACGACCGCCGTGCCGAGCGTCTTGGTGCAGCCCCATCCCATCACCGATCCCAGTGACCCGGAGTACGATCCACAAGGTTTGCGGCACTTTGACATTACCTTTACGGGCGACTCGGGCAAATCGCAGACCCCCGCCTTGGCGATCAGTGCGATTAATGACGAGTTGGGCGTCTCGCTGCTGAGTTCGGCAACGCCCGTGAAGATCATCAAGATGACGGGGGACGAATTCCGCGTCAATCCGCCCGAGCCTCAAGACCCATTCTCCCCCGGGCCGAGCGTCACCGCCCAAACGGCCCCGGCCGTGGCGATGGACGATGACGGATCGTTCGTGATTGCCTGGCAGAGCGCGGTTCCCGACTCGGTGAATTTCGGCAGCGTGACCGATATTTTCGCCCGGCGGTTTGCGCCGGTCGGAGAAGTCAGCAATCCCGCGGCGATACCGGGCATGGTCGCGTCGCCGACCGGCACCTATACGACCGAGGTCCGCGCTTTGGTTGCGCCTGGCAATCAATCCCAACTGCTGACGATCAATCTCAACGGCACGCAGCCGGCAAGCCCTCAGTTCAAGCTGCAGATCGGTGGCGCGACCACGGCCTCCATACCCTTCACCTTCGGCGACCCCGTCGCAACGGCAGGGGCGATTCGGACCGCGCTGATTGCCGCCGGCTTCGATGGCGTGACGGTCGATGTTAACAACGCGGTCAATCCCTACCGCTTCAAGGTCACTTTCACCGGCACGAGCGGCCAAACCCTCCAGCCGGTAATGGTTTATGTTGCCGATCCGACGTCGCCGCTCAACGTCGCGACTCCGCCGCAGGTTGCCAATCTAACCACCGATGCCTACACCTTCCGCGCCAACACGAACGCCACCAACGCCCAGCGCGACCCGGCGGTGGGCATGGACGGACAAGGCAATTTCGTTATCGCCTGGGATGGCGAAGGCCAGAGCATCAGCTACTTCAACGGCATCGGCGCCCAGCGATTCGATCACAACGGCAACCGCCTGGGAGGGGAGTTCCTCGTCAACGCGGAAGATACCCAGGTACACAACAATCCGTACGTGGCCGTAAGCCACGACGGGCACTTCCTGGTCACCTGGGACTTGGTGGATCCTATCGCCGGGACAAGCTTCGTTCAGGCCAAGTTCTACGATGCCGCTGGGGCGATCCTTCCCAACCCGGCAGGCGCCTTGGCGCAGTGGGTCGTGAATGCGGGCGTTAGTCCCACGGCCTCCTTCGACATGAACAACGATTTCCTCATCGGCTGGGACCAGCTTCGCGACAAGGACAACACCAACGGCGGCAGCCCGCTGAGCCTGGGTGTTTTTGCTCGCGAGTACGCCCCAACGATCGATGCGACGACGAAGCTCATCACGGGAGAGACCATAGTTCGGCAGACCTTCCGCGTTAGCAGCGCCAGTTTCAATCCGGACAGCGCCACGACATGGCCGAACGCACAATCTGGCAACCAGGTCGTGATGGACGCCGATGGCGACGTCACCGGCGTCTATGCGGGCTTCGGGCCGGATGTTTCGGAAAACGCAATGATTGCGGCCAGTTACTATAGCAAGCAATATAACGACCCCGCAAACGCCGACCTCCTTCCATTCTTGCCGGGGACTCTGTCTGCGTTGAGTACGGCCTTGCCGGCCGACGCGGGCTACTCCTTCACGGACAACTTCCCCAGCAGCGACGGCGACGTGCAGGCCGAGATTGAAGCGGTCCTGATCAGCGCCGAGAACCCGCTGCCGAAGATATGGCCGCGGCAAAAGCTCACGTTCACCGCGGCAACCGGAACCTACACGCTGTCGGTCAACGGCAGTTTCATCACGGCGACTTACACTTCGGGGAATCTGGCTGCTTCGGTAACCTCGCTGCAAACCGCGCTCGACAATAGTTTTGGGGCGAACGTGGTGACCGTCATGGCCGGTGCCGCAAACACGATCATCGTCAATTTGCCGTCGTCAGGGCCGTCTACCCCCATTACGAAGATTGCGGGCGGCACCTATGCGGGAACGATTACCATCCTGCCGCTGCCGGCAACGACGGTCGAACTCGGCCGTATTCGAGCGATTCTGGACAGCGTGGCAACGGTGCTTCGCGGCTCGGCAAGCGGCGCGATGTACTCGCAGTTCGACGCCGGTCCCGATCCCTATACCTTGCACATCCTGGAAAGCGACAGCATCATCAACACGACGCGCGACGGCAACAATGCCCGTTACGTTATCGATATGAATCGAGATGCAGCCAGCGGGTCGTTTACCGTGAAGCTTTCCAACGACGCCAGCGGCTCGGCGCTCGTCACCGTGCCGGTCACCGTCGTCTCCTTTACGGATGGCAATGGCAATGTCACCGGACTCGACACGGCAAATACCGCCGCCGCGATCCAGGCTGCGTTGGCGTCCTCGGGCGTGGTGGGAGTCAACTGGCCAACGCCGCCCTACGAGGGACCGGTCGAGGTTCGCATCATACCTAAGCTGGAGATCCTACAGCGCGCGGGGCTGGGCGGCGCCGCAACGGGCACCGTGCAGGCCACGAATTATAAGTTGACGACCACCAATATCTGGGAAGTTCAAACGCTCACCTTCACCGCGGGAACCGGAACCTACACGGTCTCAATCAACGGCTTCAACGTCACGGCAACATTCAATTCTGCGGATATTGCCGCTTCGGTAACCTCGCTGCAAACCGCGATCAACAATAGTTTCGGTTTGTTCGGGGTGACCGTTAAGGCTGGCCTGTCGAACGCTTTTCTCGGAACTTTTACCCTCAACGTCGCCTTCCCCGTCAGCACGAGTCTGACTACCATTATCAAGAAGGTTGCGGGCGGCACGTATGCCGGCACGATCACCCCCCTGATCGACACCACCCTGACCACGACCGATACCGCCTTCGAGGTCATTTTTCAAGGCGAGTCTCACGACTCGCTGATGACTCTCTTCGTCAACAGCAGCGCGCTCAAGGATGTGCCGGTTAAAACCGTCGAGGTCCAGTCAATCTCCTTCGGCGCGGCTGCCGGCTGGTATACCCTGACGTTCAACGGCAAGACGAGCACGAATGTCTATTATTACGATCCCGCGAATGCCGCCAACGATGTCAACACCAAGAATAATATTCTCGGCTTCCTACAGGATCCTAACTATGGCAATCTGCCCAACCTGACTGCCGCGGACGTAACTGGCACCAACGGCGTCTACACTATTACGTTCAGCCAGTATCCCGGAGTAGACCAGCCACCCTTGGCGACCGGAGCGCCGCCGGCTTCCACTGCTACCCCGCCGCCGAATACTCCGGCGCTTCCCTCCGTGACTTCCAGCGAGGTGGTAAAGGGCGGGACGACTACCGCGGACTCCGTGGCACCGTTCACATTTACCGAGACGATCGGCGATCCCGGCAGCGTCCGCCACGACGTCTCGATTGGCATGACGCCTGGCGGCAGTTTTGTCACGGTCTGGACGCAGGACGACCGGTTCTCCAGCGCGGGAACGGCTGGGCAGAGCATCTACTTCCGGCAGTTCCAGGAGAGCACGGATACCGCCGGGCCGATCGTCACGGGACTTGTAGTGAACGGGACTGCGGTCGATAGCGGTACGGTCATCAATGGTGCGATCAAGCACCTCGTGGTAACATTTGACGAGGCCATGCTGACGTTTGACGCCCCGACGATCGCCGCAGCCAGGTCGACGTACAATGCCCTGGTGGCGGCCGGCCAGACGGTTCCCGCCAGCATCGCGCGGATTCTCAACAGTGTTACCAATCCCGACAATTATCAGTTGTTCAAGAGCGGCGCGCTGTTGCCGTCCGGCGCGATCGTATCGGTCGACTACGGCCTGAACAAGGCATCCGAGCTTGCCACTACCGTGCCCGGCGACTTCGGCGATCTGAACACCATTCCCACGAACAAGTTCGAGGCCGTGTTGACCTTCTCCACGCCCTTGACAATCGCCGCCTACGCGCTCAAAGCCCTGACTCCCCAAGACATCAGTGCGGCGTATCCCTCCGGACGCAGCGGTCTGACCAACGCGGCGGGCACTCCGCTCAACAAAACCGGATTCGTGCCGGCAGGCGCGGATCAGACCTTGAGCTTCACCAACTTAAGTACGTCGACCCAGCCCTTGTCGCCCGACACGCCGGATGTTCCCATCAACCCCGCGGCAGCCGGCAACCAGACCGACCCCTCCGTCGCCGCCACGTCGAATGGCAACTACGTGGTCACCTGGACCAGCACGGCGCTAGCGAATGCGGATATCGTCGGCCAGCGGTTTTATTCCACCGGCAAACCGAACGGGAATGCCTTCACCGTCAACACGACCCTCGCCGGCAACCAAATCGGATCTTCCGTCGCCATGGATAGCGGGGGCGATTTCGTCGTCGTCTGGTCGGGGGCCGGCCCGTCCACCAACCTCTTGTCCAATACCTCCGACGTCTTCGGGCAACTCTACGGACCGGGCGGCAACCCGGTCGGAACCCAGTTCCAGATCAATCAATACTTGCCAGGCACTCAGAGCCAACCGCGCGTGGCCATGGCAAACGATGGCACGTTCGTGGTTACTTGGACGAGCTACGGACAGAGCGGCAATCAGAACGCCACGATTTATGCCCGCGAGTATACGCAGGCTGGCGCGCCCATGACCAACGAATTCCGGGTGACCGATGTCTCGTCGTCCGCCCGCACCTTGCCTGACGTGGCAATGGACAAGGCCCATGATTTCATCGTCACCTGGGCCGGCGATATTCAAAGCTCCAGCACGTGGGGTGCGTTTGGACGATATTACTCCGCCAACGGACTGAACAGCACTGAGATACGGCTGAACAACTTGACCGATTATCGCGGTTCGTTTAGCTCGACAGGCGTCCTAGACGTGAAGCCGACCGGTCCCAGGGTATCGATGGCCGACAACGGCAATTTCGTGGTCACTTGGGCAGCCGTCGCCAATAGTCCGACGGCCGCGACTGGCTACGACATCTATGCCCGGCGATTCTCCGCGGGCGGCGTCGCCCGCGACGCCAGCGAGGTTCTCGTGAACCAGACCACTCTGGGCTGGCAGTTGATGCCGGACGTCGGCGTCAATGGCAACGGCGATTATACCGTTGCTTGGACGAGCTTCGGCCAGGACAACGCGGAGCTTAATAATCCCGCTTTGCGCGATTACGGTATCTATGCCCGAATGTATAACAGCGATGGTACGGACTTCTTCGATACCGCGCTCGGGAAGAAGCCGCTAGAGTTTCGAATCAACGGCACCACGGTCGGCAATCAAATCGCTCCGGCCGTCGATCGCAAGGCGTTATCGTCCGATTCGATTCTCGTGTGGGTTGGGCCAGGCACTCCTGGAACGAGTCTTTTCTCACGAATTGTCGACCCACCCACGGCGACGGTAACCGTGCCCCCGACGACGATCAATGTCGCACCGCTCGTGACGACCAATCCGAGCAGCCAGACGGTCAACGACGGCCAGTCGGTCAGTTTCACGGCCACCGCCTCGGGCACGCCCGCGCCGACCGTGCAGTGGCAAGTCAGCGCCAACGCTGGCGCCTCCTACACGAATATCCTCGGTGCAACCGCAACCACCTACAGTTTCACGGCGGCCGCCGCACAGTCGGGCAACCGATACCTTGCCGTCTTTACCAACACCGCAGGTACGAGAACCACGAACGCGGCCACATTGACGGTCAACGTCGCACCAGTCACACTGGTCGCGCCGGTCGTGTCGATCAACCCAAGCAGTCAGACGGTCAATGATGGCCAGTCGGTCAGTTTCACGGCCGCCGCCTCGGGCTTGCCCGCGCCGACCGTGCAGTGGCAGGTCAGCGCCAACGGCGGTGCGTACACCAATATCCTCGGCGCGACCGCGACCACCCTCACCTTCACGGCTACAGCAGTACAGTCGGGCAACCGCTATCTTGCCGTCTTTACCAATGCCGCAGGCACGGTAACCACTACCGCGGCAACGGTGACGGTCAATGTTGCACCGGTCGTACCTGTCGTGACGACCAACCCAAGCAGTCAGGCGGTCAACGCCGGCCAGACAGTCAGCTTCACGGCCGCCGCCACGGGTACGCCCGCGCCAACCGTGCAGTGGCAGGTCAGCGCCAATGGCGGCGCGTACACCAATATCCTCGGCGCGACCGCCACTACCTACACCTTCACGGCGGCCGCCACGCAGTCGGGCAACTATTATCTTGCCGTCTTTACCAATGCCGCAGGCACGGCGACCACGACCGCAGCCGCGTTGACCGTCAACACTGCACCGGTCGTACCGCCACCGCCAGTCGTGGTCGTGCCACCGCCACCAGTCGTGGTCGTGCCACCGCCAGCGGCAGTTGTTCCGACGATCTCCATCGGCAACGTGACCATCACCAGGCCGACCTTAGCCTCCGTCAAGGCAACCTTTATCGTCACCCTTTCCGCGCCGAGTACATCGACCGTCACGGTCAATTACTCGACGATTAATGGTACGGCCATGGCCGGTTTGGACTATGCGATGGCGGTTGGCAAGTTGACGTTCGCCCCGGGTGTTACTTCGTTACCGATTTCGGTGACCATTATGGCCAACAGCACCAAGAAGACTACAGGAACCTTCAATATCGCACTGTCGATGGCTTCGGCTGCCACGATCAAGACCAGTCAGGCAACATGTACGATTAGTTCCGGGCTAACGCTTCTGCAACCAGCGGCCGTCAACCTGCTTTTGGCCAAGGGTCTTGTGTAAGGGACTTCGCCCCAGCGGAGCGGGTGTTCGGCCAAAGGCCCAGCTATTGTACCCCTAATTTAAGGGAGTGGATAGTGTGTCCAATTAACTACCAGGAGTTACGTATACCCCAGTGCCGCGGTTACGCAAGTTGCCCATCCATTGCATTTACGCCATATTCTTGTCGTTGCAATCCGAATTCTGCGTAAAGTTTACCTTTCTTACTCAACTGGAATCGCCGCTACATCCGATATTATCGTCACAGACAGTGCCCGGCTGCTCCGTGGGAGCAAAACTTGGGTCATACTCCAATCCGTCACGGGAGTACTTTGTGATGTTGTCGAATCGAATTGTTTTGGGACTTGCAGCCTTTCTGGTGGTTTCCTCTGGCATGAAGGCCTTCGGTCAGGACCATGAGCTACAAGGCATGGCCCTTTTTGAGCCGGCCGACGTACGGCCCTACGGTAACTGGGCAAAACCGAGGAATGGGCTATTCTTTACCTTTGATGGCCTGTACTGGCATATTTCGCCACCTGCCAAGACCTCGGTTGGTGACCCGACGCTGATCCCCACGGTATACGTTGGGCCAACGCAGCAGGACGGGATGCCCGAGCTGAACTCGCTTGATACGGGCACTGGGTCGGTTTGGAAATGGGGCGACCGCATGGAGCTTGGCTACATCGACGGGCACCATGGTTTCATGTTCACCTCGCTGTCGACGCAGAGCCAGACCAGCGAGACCTACGGCACCCACGACTCCGTGGTCTTCAACGACCCGGACCTTGGGAATGGTCAACACTACTTGGATACGGTGCTGCAAACCGCCACCCTCATCCCACCCGCCGAAGCAGTCATCGGCAGGACGCCGGTCAATTTCAATAGCATCTACGTACAGAACAAATCCCGCTTGCAGGGCCTCGAGGCCCTCTATATCTACCGACCGGCCCAACTTCATGAGGGCGGCAACCTGGAGTTCACTGTCGGCGGCCGCTACTTTGAACTGAAGGACCAGTTCTGGGTTGACGCCCGGGGCGGAAACCTCACCGACAGTTTCTGGAACACCCATTCGCACAACGAAATTGGGGGTCCAGAAATCGGCGTACGATGGTTCCAGCCGATAGGACGGTTTGGGATTTCGGCCGAAGGCCGCTTTACGGCGGGCATCAACTCCCAATCGGTGGACCAGGACGGCCTCTTGGCACGCGAATTGATATCCGGCCAGAATACCGCTCCGCAGCCGACGCTGATGGGTGCCTCGAACTTCAATCATTCCGAGCACTGGATCGAATTCTCGCCGATCATCGAGCTTCGGGTGGAGGCCCACATGCAACTGACCAACATCATCGCGGTCAAGGCGGGCTATACGGGCATTTTCGTGAACAACGTGGTCCGCGCCGCGGATATGGTCGACTACACGCTGCCCAGCATGGGGATCACGCGGAACTTGAACGGCAACCTTCAAAGCATGTTCGCCCAGGGTCTGAACCTGAGCATAGAATTCAATCGCTAAACGACGTTTTCCTAGTCGTGACGGACGTCGGGGCAGCAGACTCCAAGCCTGCTGCCCCGATTGTTTTACTGCCTCGAAAAGTTCCTCGGGTGGGCAAGCGGTGGTAGCACACGTTTTTCGTAGCGTAAACTTTGTTACATTCCATGCGGCATGTTTCTCCGCAAGTATTACTCGTCAATCTCATAAATCCGCCACGATCATGGCGCACGGAGTGTGCCTGCTAGCGCGGCAAGAGCCATAGCAATTCATCGACGCGAAACGGCTTGGCCAGCACGGTGATGCCCATTTTTCGGGCGAGACGGACATCCTGAATCCGTGGCGCGTCGAGCAGGGCCAGCACCGGAGCGAGTTTCATATCGGCAGCGAGCTGCTCGAGTTCCTGGAAACCGACAGCATCCAAGGAAGCACCGTCGTAAATTGCGGCCACGGCGCCCTGCCCCCAGGTTGGCTGGCGCGGATGCAACCAGGTCGTCGAGTAGCCGACCCTTCGGCAGGCGTCCGAGAGCAAACCTTCCATTTCAGGTCGCCGCGTCCAGATGGCTACCAGTCCCGCGCCGCGGGGGAGTGGCGACTCGATCGAGGCCAGCAACCGTTCTACCTCGGTCGAGGTGGCTGGCAGCAGCCACACAGAACCTTGGGCCTCGAACCAACAAGGAAACTCGCGACGAATACGGACGGCCGCCTGATGCCAATAGATGCGAATCACACCCGGCAAAGGATGTCCGCTACGAGACTCGCCTTCACACCAACTCCCCAGGATCGCGATCCACCTGCCCAAGGGCGCCAAGCGGCGGAGGTGGTCGATTGCCACGGCGGAAAATTGATCGGGGTAGGCCTGGGCCAGTATGATGCAATCCGCCGTGAGCAAGCCTTCTTCCAGGGCAGTGATTGCAGGCTCGATATCGGCAAAACGGGTTACCTGGGCCAATTCCTCCAATGCGGCACGGGCCTCGCGGAATTCAGGCCGCGAGCTATCGCCGATAAGAAGGACGGAGAGCGTAGGGCAGGACATCATGGATCGGTGGTTGAGTCCCTACATCTTCTCTTCGGTATCAATAATAATCTGCCGCGCTGCCTTGGCATCGGGAGCCGTGCGAAGGGCTTCAACAACCCCGGGCGCGGTGAGGATGCGGCTCAGACGGGCCAGCGTGCGGAGGTGGCCGCGATCTTCCGTGGAAGCGATGAGGAAGAAAACGTCGGTCATCGGCACGTCGGCTCCGAAGGGGATGCCGCTCGACGTGACCCCCAAGGCCACGAACTCCTGGGCAAGAATCTTGGGTAGCGGCCGCCGCGGGTGGAGCAAGGCCACGCCGTTGCTTAGCGCGGTGCTATGCATATCCTCGCGGGAACGGACGGCCTCGGCCATCGCCTGGGGATCCCACAGCCAGCCGGTCTGCGAGGCTAAATCGACCATCGAACCAATGACCGAACTCCGCGTGCGAGCTGGCAGGGGAATGGCGATTGCCGCCAGCGGCAGCAGATCGGCGATGGAGATGTCCCGCTCGTGCTGGATCGCCGCCGACTGGTTGAGTGCGCCTTCAACGTGCAGCAACTCTTCTTCATCGGAGAGACCAATCCGACGTTCGAGCCAATGGTGGATGTCTGCCTTGGAGAATTTCCACTCCCCGCCCACTTTGCGGCCAGGCAATTGGCCGCGATCCGCCAGCTTGGATACCTGCTGGGGTGCAAAGTGCAGATAGCGGGCCAGTCCGTGAAGATCGAAATCGCTATGTGGCATGGCTATTATCGTCCGTCTTACGGCTTATTTTCCGCAGGCTTATTCTTGCCTACGCCCGACTTCTCCGCAGCCTCGGGGTGGCGTTCCAGGAGTTTGCCCGTGCTCTTGTCCCAGAAGACACTGCGGACCTTCAAGCGATGCTCGCCGTGACAATCCGTGCAGAGCACCTTCTTGGGATCGGTGTTTTGGGGAAAGCGCGCCTGAAACATGGCAATCACCTTCCGCGCGGAGGCGTTGTGTTCCTCGTGGCAGAGTCGGCAGGCGTTGTCGATGCGGGCTGGGGCGTACATCTTTTCCGGAGCGGTAATGTTGTTTTCATCGTTGCGGTGTGCCAGCGAGGTACCGTGGCACTTGGCGCAGCCCACATTTTCCTTCGCATGTACCGCGACCATCGACTCTTCCTGGAAGTTGCCGTGACAGACGAAACAGGCGCTATTATCGGCCAACGGCTTCTTGGGATCGGGCGGCGTTGAGCTTTTGGCGGGCGGCTCGTCCAGCAGCAGCGGCGCGGTCTTATCGACCTCGAGCGGCGCTAGACTCTTGGATCTGCTTTCCAATTTATCCGCGGCCAGGGCCAGCCAACCGGCCATCACGACCATGCCCGCGGCGGCAATCCAAGGAACGTGCTTAATTCCCATCGCCCGCCTACGGGGGAAGAGCAGGGGGCGAGGGCGATGTGGTTCAAGCATTATTAGACGTATTCCCAGTCCTTCAACCACTGATAATGGCTAGGCAAGCAGGCCCAGGCCCGGTCCATCGCCTGCTCCAACTCGGCCCGCTCGCTGTGATCCAATTCACGACGCTCCGCCACTGCCAGGGCCGCATTGTCGACCTGCTGATTGCTGATCATACCCGGAATGGGCGCAGTGATTGCCGGATTGCAGAGGATTGCACGCAGCGCGAGCCGGGCGATGCGGTTGTCCGCGTCGGCGAAAGGGCTATCGGGAGCACTGTCGCCCTTGAAGATTGAATTGCTGGCGAAAGGCTTGATGCCAAACCAGCCTACGTCGAGCTTCTTCATGGCCGCCCAAAGTCCCGATTCGTCGGTGACCATCTTGGTCTTCGCCGTATACGGAGTGCAGATGACCTCGAACTGCTGGGGGAACTTCTCGATCAGCCGCTTGATGTGCGGTCGGTCGTGCGACGAAATGCCCGTGAAACGCGCCCGGCCGCTCTTCTTGGCCCATTCCAGGGCGACAACCATCTCTTCGATTTCCCGGTCACTATGGGCACTGCTTCCCTCGTGACATGTGATCCGCCAGATGTCGATATACTCCAGCCCTGCCTGTTTTAATCCACGATCGAGACCCTCTTTGAGTTTTTGCGTAATCCAACCTGCCGGTTGCGGCTTGCCCGCTTTGGCAGCCGAGGCCCATTCTTGCCCCAAGATTCGCATCTCGGCCTCGTACCAGGAATAGCCCAGGTACATTTTGTCGCGGCGGCCCTTGAGCGCCTTGCTGTAGGCCAGCACCTCCTGGCTCACGCAGGCGTCGATGTAGTTGATGCCGCGCTCGATGCAGCGGCTGACGACATCGTGGCGATTCTTATCGAATTCCGAACTGCCTTCCCCCAGGCCGATCCAACCCTTGCCTGCCTCAGCATGTCCGACAACCTTATCGATCCGCTTCCAATGCCCTCCCAGGCAGACCGCTGAAATCATCAACTCGGTCTTGCCGCAGCGGCGATACTCCATCTGCGGATTGTAATTCAGGATCGGCTTGATGTCGGCCTTATCGGGATTGCCGGCCCGCACGGTATAGGTCGGCGCGAGTCCCAGGGCTGCTCCCACGGCGGCGACAGTGCCACCCCGAATGAAACCGCGACGAGTTACGTTAATATCGTGCATGGGGTCGTCCTTTGCGAAGTCGAGAGTGCCGTAAAATGCCAACGCTTGAGCTTGGCCGCCTGCCGTGAATATCACACGCATTGCGGATCGGCCCACGGAAGTCAGGAACCAATCCCGAGCGGTATTCTAACATGGCCAGGAAGCGATTGTCAAGCAATAGCTTTCGGTTGTCCTCGATCTGCCATCAGGCTAGCGCTGCAATTTTTCGCAAATCGCACGAATGAACTCCGGCGATGTGCCGCAGCATCCGCCAACGAATCCGGCGCCGGCGGCAACGAGCTGCGGGATATATGCGGCAAACTGCTCGGCAGTCTGTGCATAGTGGGTCTTGCCATCGCGCATCTCGGGCAGGCCGGCGTTGGCCTTGACCCATACGGCCCGACCACTTGCGGCGCGAAGGCGGCGACAGATTTCCACAAACCCGGCAACCCCTTGCCCGCAATTTGAACCGATAACATCCGCGCCCGCTTCGAGCAACTGTGCGGAGGCTTGCTCGGGCGTGGTGCCCATCATGGTACGGTCGAGCTTGGCCCCGGAATCGAACGTCATGCAAGCCACGACGGGCAAACCGGTCTCCTTGGCGGCGGCCACAGCCAACCGTGCCTCAGCCGGATCGGTCATGGTTTCGATGACAATGGCGTCGGCCCCTGCATCGGCCATCGCGCGGGCCTGTTCCAAGAAACCGGCTCGCAGGTCGTCTTCGCTGACCTCGCCCATCATGAGCATCGCGCCGCTTGGCCCCATCGAGGCGAAGACCTTCGCCCTGTTGTCGGCGGCTCGGCGCGAGATCTCCACGCCCGCACGGTTGAGCTCCGCGACGCGGTCGGCCAATTCATGTTTGACGAGGATCGAGCGATTCGCTCCGAAGGTATTGGTCAGAATGATCTGGCTACCGGCCTCGATATAGGCTCGGGCGACCGCTTCCACCGCTTCCGGATGGCTGAGATTCCAGGCGTCGGGACAGGCCCCCACCGGCAAGCCTTGCGATTGGAGTTGAGTGCCCCAAGCACCATCGGTAACGACGGGTCCGTGGGCGAGAAGTTTTTCGAGGGTGGCGTGCATGAGTGAGACTTTCGGGCCAGATAAAAATTGCCAGGGAAGTGCGGAAAATCGTCGTATACGAGTCTGATTTTACGGGACGAGGGGAACTGATGCAATTCGGTTCAAGCAACACCTTCGCGACTTTTGTGCCACCATGGGCGTGCCAGACGATGTTGATTTTCTGAGTTTTTTGGCCATTTCTTACCACCATTGGTGTATCTTTATAATTCGCACGAGTGGACAACACCCTCGAAAACAGGGATAACACTGTTTCGAGCCGTGATGGGGATCGTAAGGATCGGCGCAGAAATGCGTGTCGCCTTTCGCGGAGCGAAAGACGACAATTGCGACAATTATTTCTGCGCCGGTTCTAAAGCAAAGAATCCAGTTCCTCCACCAACTTTCCAAACTGCTCCATCGCGCCATCCACGGCGGCCGGCTGCTCCATATCCACGCCGGCGTCGCGGAGCAGGTCGAGCGGGTCTTTTGAACAGCCGCCTTTGAGAAAATTCAAATAGTCGTTCAGTTCCCTCGGTCCGCCACCGGTCACGCGATCCGCCAGGCAGATCGCGGCCGACATGCCGGTGGCGTATTTGTAGACGTAAAACGCCCGATAGAAGTGCGGAATCCGCAGACACTCCAGGCTCAACTCGTCGTCGAGCGCGAAGTCAGGCCCAAAATACTGTTTGAGCAATTCGCCATAGATGGCGCGGAATCGCTCCAGGGTCAGCGGCTCGCCCGACTCCGACGAGTGATGGGCCAGCTTCTCGAACTCGGCGAACATCGTCTGGCGGAAGATCGTGGCCCGCATGGCGTCGAGTTGGCGGTTGATGAGGAAGGCCCGCTCGGCGTCGCTCCTGGCGTTGTCGAGCAGATAACGGCTCAAAAGCTGCTCGTTGAACGTGCTAGCCACCTCGGCCACGAAAATCACATAGTTGTAATAGGCAAACGGCTGCTGTCGGGCCGAATGCCAACTATGCATGGAATGGCCCGCCTCGTGCGCTAGTGTGAAGACATGGTCCAGCACTTCGGGCTGGTAGTTCATGAGGATATACGGCGCGCTGCCAAAGGTTCCGGAACTGAAGGCTCCGCTCTGCTTGCCGCGGTTCTCGAAGCGATCGCACCAGCGGCCGCGGAGGCCCTTTTCCAATACCCCGCAATACTCGCTGCCCAGTACTTCGAGAGACTTCAGGACCATGTTAACGGCCTGGTCCCAGGTCTGCTTGCGCTGTAAGCCGGCGAGGATCGGCACGTAGGTATCGTAGTGGTGGATCTCCTTCAACCGCATCTTCCGCCGCCGCAAGTCGTAGTAGCCATGCAAGGCGGGCAGATGGCGATGCACCGAGGCGATCAGGTTATCGTAGACCGTCAGCGGCACCTGGTCGGGAAATAATGCCGCCTCCAGGGCACTAGGATAGCTCCGCGCTTTGGCGTAATAGATGTCGGCCTGCATTGAGCCGGCCAGCGATGCGGCCAGAGTATGGGCGTGATCGGCATATTCGCGATAATACTGCTGAAAGGTTTTTCGCCGCACAACCCGATCGGGCGCGTGCAACAAGGTGTTGAAGCTTGCATGGCTCAGTTCGATCAAGTTGCCGCGGTCGTTCTTGATGCCGCCAAATTTCAAGTCCGCATCGTTGAGCTGGCGGAAGATCTGCTGCGCCGCCTGGGCCATTTCCGACTGCATGGCCAACAGATTCTCTTCCTTCTTGCCCAGCGTATGCGGCTTGTAGCGGAGCACCCGCTGCAGGATCAGTTTATAGGGGGCCAGCGCGGGTGAATCGAGAAACGTCTTCATCTTCGCCGCCGGAATGGCCAGGATTTCCGGGCGGATGAAACTGGCCGCCTGCGCCGCGCGACTGGCCACGGCCATGAAGCGGCCGTGCATCCGCTGATACTTGCTCTCGCCCACGTCCTCGGCCGTCTTCAAAAAGGCATAGTTTCCCAAGCCTTCCGCTGCCCGATCGAGATCGAGATCAAACTGCAAACACTCGGCCAGCGACTCGGGGCTTTCCGCCAGCTTGCCCTGAAACCGGGTATATTCGCCAATCCGGCCCTCCCACGCCTCGAACGCCGTTTCCCAGGCGGAGTCGGCGGCGAAGAGGCTCGAAAGATCCCAGGTGTCGGACGGTTTGACTTTGCTGCGCAGAGGAATCTGTTGGACGCGTGCCATGGAGGAAGTCGTGGGGTTAGGACTGGTGGTTCTGAAAGGCTGTCCGAAAAGCCAGGGTTCTGGTTCCCGTTCCCAAAAGGGAAAGGAGAGTTTCCGGATAGCTTCTGGAAAGAAAGATGCCCCAAATTTTACCCGCCTTCCCGCAGCGATCCAACCCCTGTCTTGAACCATTTCTTGCTTTGTTTTTCACTCAGGCCGACAGCGAGATCGATGGGGGCCGAGGTTATGAGTCGCTCGACACGGAACTTCAGCACGTCGTGCGCGATGCGGAATTGGGGCGGCGGGTCGTCGATAAGCTGGTCAAAGTCTGGCTTAAAGATGGCCGAGAGCAGTGGGTTCTGATTCATGTTGAGGTGCAAACCTCCGAGGAAGCGAATTTTGCGAAGCGAATGTATGTCTACAACTACCGTCTCTTCGACAGGTATAATAGAGAAGTGGTGAGCTTGGCGGTCCTGGGCGACGACAACCCCTGTTGGCGTCCGGACAGTTTTGGCTACCGCCGTCCAAGTGACAGGCCGACGAGGTCCGCGATCGATCGTAATTTGTTCGGCGCGGCGAGGTAGCCGATGCCGCGGTGCAGGTGCAGTTGGAACTGCTTGCGAAGCGCCTCGTCTGCCCAACTCGTTGTTCCGACTGTCTGCAAATTGGTGAATGTGCGCGGCATCGACAATGCTTACGCCGCCAATTGCCGCTAAGCGACAGCCCGTCAGCGCGCAGGTGTAATCCTACGCGGCGAGGACATGAACCGCGAAGCCAAGTCCGGCGCGAGAGGAAGCGTTTTTGGCGGGAGCAATCCCTCCTGTGCAAGGTCGAGTACCACGAGCAGAAGCAATGGCTTATCTCCCCGAATTCCGGGGCACATGAATTCAGGGAGGGGACACATGACTTAATTCGTATTCTGTTTCGGTTTTGGGCCGCGTTTTTGGGGTTTGAGGACACGACCTACCATTTCCTC
>Ga0118677_10002932_pt1 | contig 33434 bp, 26 predicted proteins | sample AliMusrvi5mmetaG_FD_86154 | JGI IMG/M metagenome (GOLD analysis project Ga0118677, IMG submission 86154) | reverse complement strand
CAAAACTGCCCACGCGAATGTAGCCGATGCCGGGCTGCAGTTCGAAGGCGCGCTCGACGCTCGACGACTGCATCTCTTCGGGGATCAGCGTCAGTTCCGCCAGCCGGATATTGCCCGGATGACGGACGACCAGTTGCGCCGGCTTCTGCTTCGATTCGTTCAGCAGGCCGACAATCTGCTCCAGTTCCAGGCGGTCGAGGCGGTAGTTGTTGACGGCCAGGATCTCGTCCCCCGGCATCATGCCGGCCCTCGCGGACGGCGTATTCGGCAGCGTCTGCAGCACCAGCACGCGGCCGGGCAGGATGGAGACCACGGTGCCGAAACCTTTCCGGGTGGAGGTTTCCATCTGCTTCAGCTGCCCGTACTGATCCGGATCGAAGAAGGACGAGTGCGGATCGAGATGGCGAAGCATGCCGGGGATGATGCCCTGGTAGAAGGCCTGGTCGATATCGACGGGGTCCGCCGAGCGTTCCTCCAGAATGCGGAAGACGTTGATGAAGCGCTTCATGGCGGCTTCGTCGGTTTCCGGATCGGCCGCTCGCGCCATGCAGAAGCAGGCCAGGAAGACGGCAAGCAGACGAGGGATTCTGTTCATGAGTGACGGCCGGACCGTATTTTCCTTATTATCTCGCGGGCTTCAGAGTCAGGCCGAGACGGGGCTGGCGCGGCAGGCCCGCGCCCTTCTTTTCGAGGCGGGCCTGCCGCGCGGCGAGAGCTTCGGAATCTTCCACGTCCCGCGCCGCCCGCACGCATTCCATCGCCATGGAGAAATTGCGCTCGCGGTGTTCGTAATGCTTGGCCAGTTCTTCGTAGGCTTTCACGCGGTAAGCATTCGGCGAGAGCGAAAGATCCGTAAACGTCGCCACCGCGGCGAATTCGAGGCCGAGTTTCTTCTCGATGCTGCCCGCTTCGAAGAGGGTGCGGAACAACTGGGAATCCGGCAGGCCCATGTCGATGGCCCGGCGCATCAGACTCAGCGCCTCTTCCCGGCGGCCCGAAAGTTCCAGCCAGCGTGCCAGACCCAGCAGATCCATCCCGTGGCGCGCCCGCATATTGGCGGGGTCGCGGAAGGCTTCCGGGATGATTCCGGTGAGGCAGGCCAGCGAGACGATATCGAGCACGTTGTGGTGGAACACCGGCAGCAGGCGATGCGCGCGGCGCGTGCGCAGGTATTCGAAGAAGACGTACGGAATCATCTCGCCAGGGATGTCACCGGTACGTTCCACGCCCAGAATCTGGTTCTCCAGATTCACCAGGCGGCAGCTTTCAAGGCGGAGTTTGAAGAGGCGCCGCGCGCCGTAGAGCAGGTCCAGATGCTCCATGCGGGCGAAGGGATGGCGGGCACGGCACATGGTGTAGCGGGTTTCGAGCAGCGGCTGGTCGTAGGTTCTGCCGTTGTAGGTAATCAGGACGTCGAAGCGGGCGAGATGCGCGGCCAGGGAGTGCAGCACGGAAGCTTCTTCCGCGTAATCCCGCATAAAGAACTGGCGGACACGGAAGCCTTCGTCATCGATGCTGCCGAGACCGATCAGAAACGCGTAGGTGCCGGAACCGCCCGCAAGACCGGTGGTCTCGGTGTCGAGAAACGCCCAGCGGGTGGGGTGCGCGTGGCGAATGGCGCCGTCGGACAGCGCTTCGAGCAGGTCGGGCTGCAGCGCGATCAGATCGGAAATTTCGTAACTCCCGTGACGCTGGTGATGGGGATAGAGCTTTTCGGTCTCGAAGTGCCGGCCGTGCGGGGTTTCGATCACCTCCCCGGAGAGAAGTTCCTCCACGAACACGCCGGGCTTCGGGGCGGGGGCCGGTGCGTCGCCCGATGAATCCGCATATTTCTGGTCGATCCGAGCCACGGTTTGACGCAAATACGCGAGTTGTTCCTGGATATTCATGTTCGCCGCATTTTCGCCTGCCGGTATGTCCAATATACTAGGAGATCTGCGTCGTTTTCTCTACTTCTCCATCATTTTCGTCATAGTGCTCGCGGCGCATCTGGCGCATCGCGGTGTTTTGTGGGAGGGCGAGGTGCTGCCGCTCGCGGTCGCGCTACAGATGAAGCACGGCGCGGTGATTTATCGCGACGCCTGGTTCGACAAGCCGCCTTTGGTTCCCGCGGTGTACCTGTTGTGGGGGGCGGCGATCGGCCCGGTCCTGCGCATCGCGGGAGCGGTGTATGCGCTGCTCGCCTGCCTGCTCGCGTGGGCGATCGGCGAACGGCTCTGGGGCAAACGGGAAGGCGACATCGCGGCGGGATTTCTGGCGTTCTTCCTCACGTTTGACACCCACTCGGCCGTTTTGCCGCTTGCGGCGGATCTGCTGCTGCTGGTCCCGCACCTCGCGGCTGTGCTGTTTGCGGTCCGCAGGCAGGCCTTTCGGTGCGGCATCGCGACCGGCATCGGCTTTCTGCTGAATGCGAAAGGGGTGGTGGTGCTGGCGGTCTGCGCGGCGTTCTGCTGGCCCCTTTTGCTTCCGCTTCTGGCGGGATTTTGCACGCCGGTCGCGGTAGTTCTTGCTTACCTGGCAGGTACGGGCGCGATGACGCCCTATCTGGATCAGGCCTGGCGCTGGCCCGCGCTCTACGCGAACAGTCCGCTGGTGGCGGATCCTGTCCGCAATGGCCTGCTGCGCACCGCCAACTGGTTTGGTTTTCATGCCGTACTCGGCGTTGGCGCGGCGATTTTCTGGTGGCGGGAACGGCATTGGCGCTTCCTGCTCTGGGCGGCTGTGTGTTTTGCCGGAGTCGTCCTCGGCTGGCGCTTCTTCCCCCGCTATTTCTTCCTGCTGCTGCCGGCTCTGGCGATCCCTGCCGCGCGGGGGTTGACATCGATTCGTCCGCGTGTGGCTGTGGCGGTGGCGATTGTCACACTGGCGATTCCGCTGGTGCGCTTCGGGCCGCGTTACGCGTCACTCAGCGGCTGGAACGATCTGGCGATGGACCGGGACAGCCAGGAGGCCTCGAAACTAGCGCTGGATCTGGCCCGCCCCGGCAGTACGCTCTACGTTTGGGGCTACCGCCCTGAGATTTTCGTCTATACCGGCCTGCGGCCCGCGACGCGCTATCTCGACAGTCAGGCTCTGACGGGCGTGCCGGCGGACCGGCACCTGACGCAATCCACCGTGGTGCTCACGGCGGGCACGCACGAGGCGCGCGAAGAACTGGCGCATTCCCGTCCTGACATTGTGATCGACGGGCTGAGCCTGTTTAATCCGGCGCTTTCAATGGACCATTATGCGGAACTTCGGCCGTGGCTGGCCGGCTATCGGGAAGTCGGGCGCACGCGGTCGACGGTGATCTACGCCCTTCGTTCGCCAACGCCCGCCACTCCCTGAACCGCGGGATTCGGGCTGCTACTACAATGCGAACAATGCCCTCTTCCAACAGACGAATTCTGGTAACCGGCGGCGCGGGTTACATTGGCTCCCATACAACTCTGCAACTGCTCGATACCGGCTACGATGTCGTCGTCGTGGATAACTTGTCCCGGGGACGGCGGGAGGCTGTCGATCCGGCCCGGCTTCGTGAGGTTGATCTTCTCGATACCGAGAGTTTGGTCCGGGTGATGAACGAGAAGCCCTTCGATGCGGTGATTCATTTCGCCGCGTATATCTCGGTCGGCGAATCGATGAAAACGCCGGAGCTTTATTTCCACAACAACACGGCCGGGTCGCTGTCGCTGCTGACGGCCATGATCCGGACCGGGATTAAAAACGTGGTGTTTTCCTCTACTGCCGCGGTTTACGGGATGCCCACCACGGTGCCGATTCCGGAATCCGAGCCTTATGCCCCGGTGAACGCCTATGGCGAGACGAAGGTGATGGTGGAGAAGATGCTCAACTGGTTCGACCAGCTCCACCAGCTGCGCAGCATCTGCCTGCGGTATTTCAATGCCTCCGGGGCGGATCCGGAAGGGCGGACGGGCGAAGAGCACGATCCTGAAACGCACCTCATCCCGCTGCTGTTTCTCGCGATTAAAACCGGTAAGCCGGTGACGCTGTTCGGCAGCGATTACCCGACGCCGGACGGGACCTGTATCCGGGATTATATTCACGTTTCCGATCTGGCGCGGGCTCATATCGCGGCAGTGGAATCGCTGGTGAACGGTGGCCCTTCGGCGAAATACAATGTGGGCACCGGCCAGGGATATTCGGTGCAGGAGGTTCTGCGGGCGGTGGAAGAGGTGACGGGCCGGAGCGTGCCGTACACGTTCGGGCCGCGCCGTGAGGGCGATCCGCCGCTGCTGGTGGCGGATTCGAGCCGGCTGCAGCGCGATCTGGGGTGGAAGCCGGTGGATTCAGGTCTGAACCGGATTGTGGAGACCGCCTGGAAGTGGTTCAACCGCGCGCGTGCATAAATGACAAAAAGGCCCGCGCCGGAGCGCGGGCCTTTTTTGTGTTCCGAAGCCGGAGAAAGACTAGGCTTTCCGCTTCCGGGAAGCAACAACCAGGCCGATAAGCCCGCTGCCGAAAAGAGCCATCGACGCGGGCTCCGGCACGGGCGAGACTCCGTTGAAGGTGCCCGTTCCGTCGGTAATCGTGAAATGGCCGTTGGCATCTTCGGTTACGGAGTTGGTAGGGGGAGTGGTGATGTAGGCCGCGGGGATTCCCAGCGGGAACGGGGGGCCGTCGGCATCGTCCGCGGAGTAGATCAGCAGCGTGTCCGCATAGGAGCCCGTAAGAGTTCCTTTGGGGATGGAAGTACCCGAGATATAGGAGTCGTTAATGTTGGTGAAAACGACCACGTCCGACAGGGTGACGCCGTCCTGTTTGTAGATTGCCCAGGCCCCCGCGGTTACATATTCGGGCAAATAGAAAGCTGTCACTTCATTTCCTGAGTTCGCCGCGGTCGGGTCGACGCGGTAGTCGCCGAAATCGCTGACTGAGGTCTGACCGGTGTAACCTCCGATGCTGGCTCCCGCTGGATCGCTCCAGGAGAAATGAAGATCCTCGGCAAAGTTGTAGGTGAATGATCTGGCGGCTTGGGCAACGCCGACAGACATGGTGAAAGCGGCTATTGCCGCAACTGTGATTAAGCGCATGTATCCTCCGTATTTCTCGATACGCTATTCAGGATACGTTTGTTATCTAAAGTACGCAAGCTATATCTGCGCTTCTCGTGGAAACCTAAACGGAAACTCTGCAAGTTAGCGCATTTTATTTTTTTACGGGCTTTTTTGAGCCGTTTCGCGGAAAAATTTCGCAGGAAACTAAATAAGTAACTTAGCGGAAGTTGCGTCGGGACCGCGCGCAGCTTTTCTGAGATTTTCCGATCTGAGGATTTCCGATCTGAGAATTTCCGGGGCGGACAGGGAAGCGTCCGCGGGAACCGGCATTCCCAGAAACCGCAGCGCCGAGCACAGTTCCTTTCCCGCATCCGCTGCGATGAGTCGCGGCGCGAGTGTCTGTTTGCTTAGTTTCTCGCCGGCCGGGTTGGTCGCCACCGGAACGTGCAGATACTCAGGTGTCGCGAACCCGAGTAATTGTTGCAGCCAGATCTGGCGCGGCGTGGAATCCAGCAAATCGGCTCCACGAACAACGTCCGTGATGCCCTGTGCCGCATCGTCCACCACCACCGCCAACTGGTACGCGAACAAACCATCCGCCCGGAGCACAACAAAATCCCCCACCTCCCGCGCGAGGTTTTGCCGGATCGCGCCGGCCCGGCGATCTTCCAGCGCAATCACGGCATCGTCCACCCGAACCCGCCAGGCGGGCGGCCTCAACGGGTCCTGCATGCGCGCCCGGCAGGTTCCTGGGTAGACGCCGGTCCCCGCCTCTCGTCTGGAACAAGAACAGGGATAGGCCATCCCGTCCCTGCGTAACCGGTCGAGCGCCTCGCCATACGCCCCGGTCCTTGTGCTCTGGTACATCACGGGACCGTCCCATTCGAAACCGAAGGCTTCCAGCGTGCGGAGAATATCGGCATCGGCGCCGGGCACGCAGCGAGGCACGTCGACATCTTCCATCCGCACCAGCCACTCGCCCCCGTGCGCGCGGGCATCGACGTAACTGGCGACGGCCGCCACCAGCGAGCCGAAGTGCAGCGGTCCCGTGGGAGACGGCGCGAAGCGGCCGCGATATTTCGGGGTTCCTTCAGCGGCCGCCAATCGCGACAAGTTCCTTCAGGCTGCGATGGTAGAGCTTTCCATCGCTGTAACTCGGCGTGTTCAGACTCCAGGTTTCGCCGGAAGGGCCCAGATCGTTGATCGCCAGCACCGCCTTCTCATCCAGCACCTTCGCGGCCGCGTCCACCACATAAGTCACGCCCAGCATCGTCGTGAAATAGACCTTGCCGCCCAGCGCCACGGGACTGCCCCAAAACGCCGGGATCTCCCAGCCATCGGTGCGCGAACGATCTTCGGCCGCGACATCGTTGCCGTGCGCGTCTTCAGTCCTGGTTCGCACCGCGGCGCCCCAGACTTTCTGGTCCGGTTCGCCGGGTTTCCGGATTACCGTCACGGGAACTTCCAGATATTCCACTTTGCCGGTCTCCACATTCACGCGGGCAATGGAGTGCGAAGGGCCGGCCTTCCCCGCGGGCGCGTGCCCGTTGCGCCGGTGCGCGGTGGTGGTGAGGAAGTAGTGGTAACCGCTCACCACGATATTGCAATGCCAAGCGGGCATCACGCGGATCACCTCGTCCGGCTTCATCTGGTTGCGCGGCGCAAGGTCGCGAATCTCCCGCAGATTGACGTTGGTGTGAACCAGGTAGCGGCCCGCGGCGGGATCCCACTGGCGGTAATCCACATTGCGGATAAGAGACTGCTCGCGCAGCAGTTTGCCGGTCCCGCTGTCGATTACCAGATGGGATTCTTCCGGATTGAGCCGGAACCAGTACGCATATTTCCGGTCCCAGTGCATGACGTAAAGCGCCTGCCATGTGGGCGCCGCGAGAGAACCCGGAACCGCGAGCGGCTTGCCGTCCGCGTCGGTATCCGCCACGTAGCGCCAGAGCGTCCTGCCGGCGGTGCCCGGACGCAGATCGATCAGGCTCAGCCCGACCGGGCGCTCCGGCACATCGTGCCAGCCGCCGCGCGCTGTCATCACGGCCGGAATCCCGTCGCGCGTGTGTCCGAAAACCGACGTTGTGTAAGTGGTCGCGCCATCGTCGGAAATCCAGACCGTCTTACCCGTCAGCTTATGAATGCCCCGAATATAATTCCAGCCCGTCTTATCCGGAGGATTTCCATCCAGCGGCTCGACATTAAGAATCACGTCGCCATAGAGAATCGGCTCATGCTGCTTATTGAACGGATAAGGTTCGCCCCACGGCTTGTAACTGCGCCGCCAGATCTCTTTGCCGCTGAAATCCCAGCAGCCCATCTCGCCGCTGGAATTCACGAACCAGACGTGCTTGCCGTCCGTGATGGGCGTGGGGGAAGTGGAATCGCTGTAGGCGTACATCAGCGGGCTTTTGACGGAGCCTTCGAGGCGCACCGACCACAGGATCTTACCGGTGCGCGCATCGATGGCGTGACCCAGAATCACCGTGCTGAATTTGGGCGATCCGGGCTGGTACGGTTCGAAGGTCGTGAGGAAGAGCCGGTCGCCCCAGACCGCGATGCCGCTTTGTCCGCCGTTCGGCAGAGAGCTGCGCCACAGAATATTCTGATTGCGCGCCACGCTCCAGCTGACGGGTGGTTTGGCGTCGGCCAGGATCCAGGAGCCGTTGGGCCCGGCGGCCTGCGGCCAGTTAACCGCCGCCGCGGCCGATACCGCCAGACAAAGTGCGGAAACGCGAAGAATTCTCATGTCCGCTACAATTTAGCATCATGGCCGTAGTCCGTATGAAAGACATCGCGCGCGAACTCGGCGTTTCGGTGGTGACGGTTTCGAAAGCTCTTCGCAACCACGACGATATCAGCGAAGAGACACGGGCGCGGGTGCTGCAGCGCATGCGGGACCTGAACTATCGCCCCAATCTGGCGGCGCGCGCGCTGGTCACCGGACGCTCGTTCATCGTCGGCTTCGTGGTTCCCGGGCTGCTGCATTCTTTCTTCGGCGAAGTCGCCAAGGGCCTGACCAACGTCTTCCGCAAGAAGGGGTATGGGCTGGTGATGTCCACTTCCGAAGAAGAGCCCGAACTGGAGCAGCAGGAGATCGAGCAGCTTCTGGCGCGCCGCGTGGACGCCCTGATTGTCGCCAGCACGCAGGTCTCGGCCGACAGCTTCCGGCGAATCGAAGAGCAGAACGTGCCCTACGTGCTGATCGACCGTCAACTGGAGGATCTCGACGCCAGTTTCGTGGGCGTCGACGACCAGTCCGTGGGCCTGATGGCCACGGAACATCTGATCCAGTGCGGCTGTAAACGAATTGCGTTCATGTACGGCACCAGTCTGAGTCCGGCGCTGGGAAGGCTGAAGGGTTACCGGCAGGCGCTCGAAAAGCACGGCCTTGCCTTGCGCCCGGAGTACGTCCGCCCTCACGATGAAACAGGCGATGCCACGGACTATGCCGCCTACGCGACCATGAAGGAACTGCTGCGGCTTTCCGAGCCGCCCGACGGGGTTTTCGGCTTCAACGACCAGTTCGCGGTCAACGCCATGAAGGCGGTGCTCGACGCCGGCCTGCGCATTCCCGAAGATGTCGCCTTCATCGGAAGCGGCAATATTCAGCACGCGGATTTCCTGCGCGTTCCGCTCACCACCATCGACCAGAACAGTATTGCGATCGGCGAGCGCGCGGCGAAAATCGCGCTCGGCATGATCGAATCGAAGACGCCGGTGAAGCCGAAGACGGTGCTTCTCGAACCGCGCCTCGTGGTGCGGCAATCGAGCATGCGAATTCCGCGCTGAGGGTTAGAGCAGGCGCGGCAGCAGGACCGCGGACGGGCCTTTCAGGGCGAACGTGACCTCACCGGAATAATCGGTCTCTTCGGGGTTGATTTCGATCACAGTGGCGCCGGCGGCGAGGGCTTGCGGAATCAGCCCCGCCGCCGGATAAACCTGTGCGGAAGTTCCGGCCACAATCAGCACCTCGGCCCTGCCGACCGCTTTTTCGGCGGCTTCCATCGCGCCTTCGGGAAGGCACTCGCCGAACCAGACGACACCGGGACGCAGCATGCCGCCACATGCGCAGCGGGGCGGCAGGTCATTGAGAGGCGCGCGCTCCACTTTCTCCATCCCGCAGGACAGGCAACGCACGGTCCAGATATCGCCGTGCAGCTTGTTGATGTTTGTCGAGCCCGCGCGATCGTGCAGCCCGTCCACATTCTGGGTGATCAGGGTAAATGCTTTCGCGCGCTTTTCCATTTCAGCCAGCGCGTAGTGACCGGCATTCGGCTGCGCCAGCGCCATGCCGCGCCGGCGCTCCTCGTACCATTCCCAGACGAATTTCGGATTCCGCGCGAACCCCTGTGGGGTCGCTAGATCTTCGAGGCTCGCATTCTGCCAATGGCCGCCATTGGTGCGAAAGGTGGGGATGCCGCTCTCGGCCGAAACGCCGGCCCCGGTCAGCACCGCGAGTGAAGTTTCTTTGTACCGGCTCTGCATGTCGAGTCCCGTCTGATACATGGTTTTGATTACCTGATCGAGCTGGACTTTATGCCCGCCCGTTTCCTGCATCGACATGCGGCAGGCGTTGATGGCCTTCACGGCGCCGATGGCGTTGCGCTCGATGCAGGGAATCTGCACCAGGCCGCCGATCGGATCGCACGTCATGCCGAGGTTGTGCTCCATGCCGATCTCGGCCGCATGTTCCACTTCTTCGTTGGTGCCCTCCAGCGCGGCGACCAGACCCGCCGCGGCCATGGAACAGGCCACGCCCACTTCGCCCTGGCAGCCGACCTCCGCGCCCGAAATCGAGGCGTTTTCTTTGTAGAGCACGCCGATGGCTCCGGCCGTCAGCAGGTAGCGGAAGATGCCCTCCTCGGACGCGCCCGCATGCCAGCGCAGATAGTAGTGACCGACGGCGGGGATGATGCCGGCCGCTCCGTTGGTGGGGGCGGTGACCACGCGTCCGCCCGCGGCGTTCTCTTCGTTCACCGCCATGGCGAAGACGTTGACCCAGTCCATCACGGCGAGGGGGTCCGCGGTGCCGGTCTGCAGGAGCCTGCGATGCAGCCGGGGCGCGCGGCGGCGGACGTTCAATCCTCCGGGCAGGATGCCCTCCGTCCGCAGCCCGCGCTCCACGCACTGCGACATGACCTGCCAGACCTGCGCGAGATGCTCGCGGACTTGCTGCTCGGGGCGCCAGGCTTTCTCGTTTTCGAGCATCACTCGCCAGATCGGAATGCCGTGCGCCAGCAGTTCCGCGCCGGACTGGAACGGATACGGCACGGCTCCGCGCTGCTCGGCTGCGGCGCTTTGTCCTTCGCGCTGGATGAAGCCGCCGCCGACGGAAAAATACGTCTGGGCGCGGAGGACGGCGTGGTTCGCGTCGTAAGCCGTGAAGCGCAGGGCATTGGGATGTCCTGGCAGCACCAAGTCTTTGTGGAAGAGCAGATCCCGCGCTTCTTCGAACGGCACGGCATGGCAGCCACGAAGGGAAAGCGTCCGGGTCTGCCGGATTTCCGCCAGTTTGGGCGCGATGGTCTCGGGATCCACATCCGCCGGAGTTTCGCCGGAGAGGCCCAGCAGGATGGCCGAATCGGTCGCGTGTCCTTTGCCGGTCAGCGCCAGCGAGCCGTAGAGTTCCGCCCGCACCGCGGTGACGCGATCAAGCAGGTCGCCCAGGCTGGTGACGAAGTCGAGCGCCGCGCGCATCGGTCCCACCGTATGCGAACTGGAAGGCCCGACGCCGATCTTAAACAGATCGAATACGCTGGTCTGCACTGATTAATAGACTACGACGAGGATGGTGCCGGACTCTGTCAGTTCAGGATCTTACTCAAAAATCGGTATTAGCCTTGCCAGCACTTCTTCCATAATTTCGCCTGGAACGCTTTCCAGTTTCTTGCCCTTACGGGCACTGAGATCGAGCGCGCGGGGCTGGTCGCAACGAACAATGCCCGTTGTCCTGGTTCCCGCGGAAGTCAGGGGCACAGCAAACCCCGCCATCCTCGCGAACTCTCCGCCCCCTGTGATGGGGAGAACCACGGGCACGTTCGTCAATTTATTGAACGACTCCGGCGAAACGATCAGGACCGGACGACGGCTTTTTTGTTCGTGCCCTTCGGCGGGATCAAGCCCCACCAGCCAGATTTCGCCGCGCTTCATCAAAGGAGCTCTTCGCCGGAAGGCTTGCCATCCAGCCATTCGCATTCTTCCTTACTGCGGGGAGCTTTGGGATCACATTTGGCGAGCAACTCGGCCAGATTGTAACGGCGCTTCTGCTGCGGTTCAACAACCAAACGCCCGCTCTGGATAGCGAGCCCCACCTTTGCTCCCACATGCAAGTGAAGAACATCGAGAAGAGCCGGAGGAACGGCCAGCATAATCGAGCCGCCGACCTTGCGCAGGTTTGTAGTGTGCATAGCCGTAAAAGTTATATCTCAGTATAACGCTCCTCGCGGTCCGCCTAATAGACTACGACGAAGCTCCCGTCGGGTTTCGCGAAAGCCGCCACCACACTCCAGACCGGCACGCCTTCCGCTTTACCGCCGCCGGATTTCGCCTGACCATCCTTGCCGTAAATTTGCCAGGCGACGTTGCCGCCCTTCTTCCAGGCCATGCTTTCCGTCCAGGCAAACAGCGTGTCGCCGCGGCCGTTGCTGGCCAGCGCCGGGTATTTCCGGTTCGAGGGAACTCCCGGGGCGGCGACAGGCGTGGAGAGCTTACTCGTGCCCGGCTGAATCAGCCCGAACCAGGTCTGCTTCTCCTGTTCCCATGCAGCAAGGATTCCGTTGGGGGCAGTCGCGAAATTTTCCGAACTCATCACACAGGCGCCGATATTCCAGTGCGAGATGTTGCTGCCCTGGAAAGTCTTGCCGTGATCGGTGGAACTGAGCAGCCAGATATCGCGGTTGACGATCTGGTCGGCGGAGCGGAACATCACATAGACGTTGCCGGCGGCATCTGCATAAGCCTTCAGGCCGCAGCAGCCGCAGGCGCCCACGGGACTATCGAAAGCCAGTCGTTCCGCTTCGAAGTCCCTGCCGTCGTTGGAGGATCTCGCCATCCAGACCCGCCGGTTCTGCTCGCCCTTCTGACCGGGAAGCGGCGCGTGCCAGAAAACATAGACGTTGCCTTGGGTGTCCGCCGCGAGGGACCCGCCGCCATCCAGACCGTAAGCCTCGTGGATCACATTGCGCGGCGTTTCAAAGGCCGTGCCGACATCGTTGAGCCGCGTGTAGTACATCGGGATCGCCGAGGTGGGCGACGTGCCGTTCCAGGCGACATGAACGCGGCCGTTGCCTCCCAGCGCGAGGTGCGCGCCGCGGATATTGCCGAGGGCCATGGCCGCGGTGTCGGCCGAATTAACCTGCAGCGGCTTCGAGAACGTCTGGCCGTAGTCGGTCGACTTCACGTAGAACAGAATGCCCTTGGCCGCATCGCCGGTAAAGTACAGCAGATGAACCACGCCGTCGCGCTCCATCACCTGGGGTTGAATGCCACCTTCCGGGACACGAATGGTGGTCACGGAGGGCGAATCGATTTTCGCGGCAGTGCCGAAAGCCGCGGCAGCCAGCAGGCAGAGAGCGAGACGGGTCTTCATCGGAGTCACCTCAAATATACTCCGGCGCGGCGGAATGAGTTCCGGCGATTGCCGGTGTCAGACGGTCCAGCAGTAATCGGCCACGGCTTTATCCGTGCCGGCGTTGGTTTCGAGCAACCGCATAAGTTCCAGTTGCAAAGCGCTCACCAGCGCTTCCCAGCTCGCTTCGATCACGTCCTCGGAAACGCCCACCGTGGACCAACTGCGCTCGTTGTCCGTCCATTCCACCAGAACGCGCGTCTTCGCCGCGGTGCCCTTTTTGGAATCGAGGATACGGACCTTGTAATCCGTGAGTCGTACCTGACTGACGCCCGGCAGTGCCGCGAGACACTTTCGCAGACAGGTATCGAGAGCGTTAACCGGGCCCTGCCCGTGCGCGGTCTCGATACTGTCGCCGCTGCGCGTGCCGATGCTGACGGTGGCCGTGGCGCGCGTCGATTTGGCGCGCCCGCCCACAATCATCACCTCATAGCCCTGCACGTCGAAAAACTGCACGCCCGGATACAGCGCCTGGCGGATGAAGAGTTCGAAGGTGCCGTCCGCCGCTTCGAGATCGTAGCCCTGGTACTCGGCTTCCTTCACACGATCCACCAGCGCGCGGCGCGCTTCGTTGTTCAGGCGTCCCGCCAGCGAGTCGTACTCGCGCAGCATGTAATCCACGTTGCTGCGACCGGAAAGATCGCTGACCAGAACGCGCTGGCGGTTGCCCACCAGTTCCGGCGCGATGTGTTCGTAGGTCTTCGAATCTTTGAGCACCGCGCTGACGTGAATGCCGCCCTTGTGCGCGAACGCGCTGGGCCCGACATACGCCTGTCCACGCGGGATCTGCAGGTTCGCGAGGTCGGCGATATAACGCGCGACGGAAGTCAGTCCCTGGAGCTTGTCCGGGCCGATGGTTTCATAGCCCAGCTTCAGCTCCAGATTCGCGATGACGCTGGCTAGGTTGGCGTTGCCGCAGCGCTCGCCATAGCCGTTCAGGCAGCCCTGCACATGCGTTACGCCTTCTTTGACCGCCGCCAGCGTATTGGCCACCGCGACATCGGAATCGTTGTGCGGATGAATCCCGATTTCGCCTTCGAACTTCGACCGCACGTCGCGGACGATTTCGATGAGAAACTCGGTCAGCGTGCCGCCGTTGGTATCGCACAGGCAGAGCACGTCCGCGCCGGCTGCCTTCGCCGCCTCCAGAGTCTGCAACGCATATTCCCGGTTGTGAATGTAGCCGTCGAAGAAATGCTCGGCGTCATAAATCACTTCTTTGCCGTGCGCTTTCAGGTAAGCCACGGTCTCGGAAATCAGCAGCAGGTTTTCTTCAAGACTGATGCCCAGAGCGCGATGGACATGCAGATCCCAGGACTTGCCGAAGATGGCGACCACCGGGGTCCCGGCGTCCACCAGTTCGCGTACGTTGCGGTCCTCTTCAACAGGGTTCTTCGCGAAGCGTGTGGAACCGAACGCCGTCAGCTTCGCGTGCTTCAGCTTCAGGTCACGCGCCCGCGCGAAGAACTCCCTGTCTTTGGGATTGGAACCGGGCCATCCGCCTTCAATGTAATCAATACCGAGTTCGTCCAGTTTCTGGCTAATGAGGATTTTGTCCTCCACCGAAAATGAGACGGCTTCGCCCTGCGTGCCGTCGCGGAGAGTGGTATCGAACGTATGAATGCGCATGGCTTCTTCTTTAAAAACAATGTTCTTTCGATGTGGGGCAGGATGTCATCCTGCGGCGGGTTGGAAACCCGCCAAAAGCGCCGGTTACCAACCGGCGCGCAGATTAACAATCTGCCCCACACTCGCACCGGATTGAGAAATTAAGCGGTTACCGCGGCTTCCTGCGGAATGCCTTCTTCTTTTTTCTTCTTGAGGAACGGCATCATGGCGCGGAGTTCGGCGCCCACGGTCTCGATGAGCTGACCGTGCTGCGAATCGCGCATGTGCAGGAACTTGTGGCGGCCTTCTTTGTTCTCCGCGATCCAGTTGCGGGCGAATTCGCCGGACTGGATCTCGGCCAGAATCTTCTTCATTTCCGCGCGCGTGTCGTCATTGATGATGCGGGGGCCGCGGGTGTAATCGCCGTATTCCGCGGTATCGGAAACGGAGAAGCGCATATAGTTGAGGCCGCCCTCATAAATCAGGTCGACAATCAGCTTCAGCTCGTGCAGGCATTCGAAGTAGGCGATTTCCGGGGCATAACCGGCATCCACCAGGGTCTGGAACCCGGCGCGGATCAGTTCGGCGGTGCCGCCGCAAAGCACGGCCTGTTCGCCGAAAAGATCGCTCTCGGTCTCTTCGCGGAAGCTGGTCTGAATCACGCCCGCGCGCATGGAGCCGATGCCCGTCGCATAAGCCAGCGCGTTTTCCAGAGCCTTGCCGCTCGCATCCTGCGCGATGGCGACCAGAGCCGGAACGCCCGAACCTTCCGTGAATACTTCGCGGACGCGATGGCCCGGAGCTTTCGGGGCGATCATGGACACGTCGACGCCTTCGGGAGCCGTGATGGCGCCGAAGTGGATGCTGAAGCCGTGCGCGAACATCAGGGTCTTGCCGGGAGTGAGGTGCGGCGCGATGTCGCTCTCATAGAGCGGTCCCTGAATGTGATCGGGAACCAGGATCATCATCACGTCGGCAACTTTGGCTGCCTCGGCGGTGTCGAGGACGGTGAGTCCGGCGGCCTGCGCCTTGGCGCGGCTCTTGCTGTTGGCGGGAAGACCCACCACAACATCGAGACCGGAATCCCGCAGGTTCAGGGCGTGCGCGTGGCCCTGGCTGCCATAGCCGATGATGGCGATCTTTTTCCCCTTCAGCGGGGCGACGTTTCCGTCCTTTTCGTAGAAGCGTTGTGGCATGAGAATCCTTAGCTGGCTTGTGGAATGGGCGCCTGAACCGGGGGCTGCAGGCGCAGTTTCTTGGTTTCGAGCGACATGGCGACGCCGCCGGAGCGCACGACTTCAATCTCGCCATAGCTGCGCATGACGTCGATGAATTCGTCGAGCTTTTCCGGGTCTCCGGTGGCTTCGATGGCGAAACCTTCGGTGGAGGAATCGATGACGCGGGTGTGGAAGATCTCGGCTTCCTTCAATACGGAGGTGCGGGATTCCTGCGGGCAGCGAACGCGCAGCAGCACCATCTCGCGGATCACGGCCGGCGCGTCGGTCAGGTCGGTCGCCTGCAGCACGTTGATCAGCTTGTTCATCTGCTTGACCACCTGGCCGCGCAGACGGTCCTCCACGTCCACCGTGATTGTCATGCGGGAAAGCTCGGGATCGAGAGTCTTCGCTACCGTCAGGGTCTCGATGTTGTAGCCGCGGGCCGAGAGGACGCCGGTGACGCGCAGCAGCGCGCCGGGCCTGTTCTCGAGAAGAATCGTTATGGTCTGAAGCATTTCAGTTGTCCTTGTAATAACGCCCCGGCGCTAGACGGCCACCGGTGCGGCCGGCGCGAACACCATCTCATTGATGGCGCCGCCCGCGGGGACCATCGGATAAACGTTCTCGTCCGGCGTCACCATCACGTTGAGCAGATACGGGCCGGGAGCGTTGATCGCCTCCTGCAGCGCTTCGGTCAGCTGCCAGGGTTTGTCGATGGTGCGGCCCTGGAAGCCGTATGCCGCGGCCAGCTTGGCGGCGTCCGGGAAGCATTGCAGGTCGATCGCGCTGAGGCGGTTGTTGTAGAACAGCGTCTGCCACTGGCGGACCATGCCGAGCACGCCGTTGTTCATGCAGATGATCTTGACGGGCAGCGCGTGCGTCGCGATGGTGGCCAGTTCGGGAATCGACATCTGGAAGCCGCCGTCGCCGCAGATGGCGAAGACCAGCTTATCGGGACGGGCAAGCTGCGCGCCCATGGCGGAGGGAACGCCGAAGCCCATGGCGCCCAGGCCGCCGGAGTTGATCCAGAGGCGCGGCTCGTTGAAGCGGATGAGTTGCGCGGCCCACATCTGGTGCTGGCCCACGTCCGAACAGACGATCGCCTGGCCGCCGGAGAGACGGTCGATCTCGTCCATCAGGTGCTGCGGTTTGATCTCGTTTTCGGCGTGCGGACGGTCATACGGGCGCTCGGCCATCCAGCCGCGCACCTTGGTCCACCACGCGGCGCGGGCGGGCGCATGTTTCGCGGAGAACTCGGGCGCCAGTTCCTGCACCACCTTATTGAGCTTCTGCAGCACGCGCTTCACGTCGCCGACGATCGGGATATCCGGGTTGCGGTTCTTGCCCACTTCGGCCGGGTCGATATCCACATGGATGACACGGGCGTGACGCGCGAAGGTGTGCAGCGAGCCGGTGACGCGGTCGTCGAAACGGGTGCCGAGGGCGATCAGCAGGTCGCATTCGGTCATCGCCATGTTGGCGGCGTAGCTGCCGTGCATGCCGGGCATGCTGATGTAGTTCGGGTGGCTGGCGGAGAGCGCGCCCAGCGCCATCAGCGTGGTGACGGCGGGGGAATCGGCCAGTTCCACGAACTCGGTGAGTTCGGCGGATCCGTTCGCGGCGATGATGCCGCCGCCCGCGTAGACCAGCGGACGCTCGGCTTCCCAGATCAGCTGGGCGGCGCGGCGGATCTGTCCCGTGTGACCTTCGGTGAACACTTTATAGCCGGGCAGATGGATGGTATCGACCGGCGTGTAGTGGCCGCGCGCCTGGAAGACATCTTTCGGAATGTCGACGAGCACCGGGCCGGGCCGGCCGCTGGCGGCGATATAGAACGCTTCGTGGACAATCTGGGGAAGTTCCGCCAGCGTCTTCACCATGAAATTGTGCTTCGTGGCCGGGCGCGTGATGCCGAACGTGTCGGCTTCCTGGAAAGCGTCGCTGCCGATCAGTTTGGAGTGCACCTGGCCGGTGATGGCAACCAGCGGAATGGAATCCATCATGGCATCGACGAGACCGGTCACCAGATTCGTGGCGCCGGGGCCGGAGGTGGCGCAGCAGACGCCGACCTTGCCGGTGGCGCGCGCATAACCTTCCGCCGCGAAGCAGGCATTCTCTTCGTGCCGAACCAGAATGTGCTTGATGTGGTGATCGTATAGGGCGTCGTAGAACGGGATGGTGACGCCGCCCGGATAGCCGAAGAAGACGTCCACGCCTTCACGGGCGAGACATTCGAGGAGCATTTCGGCGCCTGTCATGAGCTTTCCGGTCTGTTTCGCGATGACCGTGTTGGAGGCGCTGCCAGGGGTGCCGTTCGTGGAAGAAACGTCGGGAGCTTGCATGATTTCGATTTGACTCCTGTTAAAAACGATATAAAAACAAAAAAAGGCCACCGGTCGGGTTTTCACCCCGCTGATGGCCTTTCGGATCTTCTTCGGATTTACCGAACTGGATTTCCCGAAAGCCTCAGACGGGGATGTTTACTACTACCGGTACGCCCGCTACAGGAAGACCTGTTACGGGGACGGTAATAATAATTCGGCCTGAGAAGCTGAAGGGCATTGCCAGAAACTTCAGTGTAAAGGGTAAGTTTTGGAAATGCAAGCGGGGAGTTCGATTAGAAATATTTATACAGCGATAGGCGGGTGTTCGTACCCGATGCGCTTGCCAGGCCCTCAACGGGTATGATCGGCAGCAGACAGCCATGACTCGCCGGGAACTTCTTCGATCCTCCGCGCTGCTCGCAACACCGTCGCCGGCCCCGTTGGAGATTCCGGTCCACCGCCTGATGGACCGGAACACCCGGTGCGGCGCCGCGCAGATCCGCGCCTTCTTCGCGACCATCTGGGATCAGGCGGTCCGCGACTTCGCGCATGGCGGCATCGCGCTGCGCGTGGTGGAACGGGACGGCGAAGTGCTAAAGCATCCCAGCGGCAAGCCGCGCTTCCGCTGTCTGGACCGCAGCATGATCAACGTGGTGATCACGGACCGTGTCCCGCTCGACTGGGACAAGGGCCGCTCGCTTCCCGGCGTCGCCACCCTGTACGAAGGCTACTGCGTCTGCGTGGTTTCCATCAATGAGGCGCAGGGCGACCGCATTCCGTTTTTCGCCGTCAATACGGTTGTTCACGAACTGCTGCACATTCTGCTGCAGGATGTGTTCACGTCCCGCTCGGGCGTTTTCGAAGGTCCGGAGCACGACGCCCGGGTGGATTCGTATGCCACCCGGTTATGGCTGTTCGGCGACGGCGCGGCCGTTCGCGAGTCGGCCCGGGCGTGTCTGCAGCGCCTGCCCGGCAGCCAGTACCGCTTGCCGGCCGGGGCGCCCTGCCCGTCTTTTTAGGCGCGTCTGTTGGTAACCTTTCGGCCGGCGCGCAGTTTCGTATACAGAGGTTTGAGTATGCCGAAATGGGTGGATTCACTCCGTGCCGACGCTGTATTCGGATGGCGGCAATTACGCAGAAACAAAGTGGGCTCGGCCGCCGCGATCCTGTCCCTGGCTCTCGCGACCGGAGCCTGCACGGCTGCCTTCCGGCTGATCGACGCGCTGCTGCTGCGCCCATTGCCCGTCAGCGATCCGGAACGTCTGCATGTCGTCCTGTTCACCGGGCCTTCCATGGACGGCTATCCGCAGGAGTACGACAGCTCTTCCTACCCGATGTTCACGCGCATGCGGGACGCGGTGAGCAGCCAGGCCGACCTGCTCGCGGTTTCCTACATGGACCGCCCCGACGTTACCTTCGGCTCCGAACAGGACACCGAGCGCGTTTACCTGCAATACGTCTCGGGCCGCCTGTTTCCGCTCTTCGGGCTGCGTCCCGCCCTGGGCCGGTTACTCACCGGTGAGGACGACCGCCAACCCGGCGCGCACCCTTACGCCGTGCTTTCCTGGGACTTCTGGAAGCGGCGTTTCGGCGGCGACCCGGCCATCGTGGGCCGCACTTTCCGCCGTGGAGAGACGCTGTTCGAAGTGGTGGGAGTTGCCGAAGAGAGTTTCACGGGAACGGAAACCGGCAGCGTCACGGACATCTTTGTCCCGATGATGATGAAGGATCCGCAGACGCTTCAAAGCCCCAACAACTTCTGGCTCCGAACGTTTGTGAAGCTGAAGCCCGGTGTGTCGCCCGCGCCCGTCTACGACCGTCTGCGCGCGACCTTCCGCGAGATCCAGACGGAGCGCGCGAAAAGCTTCACGAACGTCTCACCGCAACAACTCCGCCGGCATTTCGCCGAGCAACTGCTGCTCTCGCCGGCGGCGGGCGGCCGTTCGAATCTGCAGCGCGATTACAGGCGTCCGCTCGCCTCCCTGGCCGTTCTTGTGGCGCTGGTGCTGCTGATTGCCTGCGCGAACGTGGCCAACCTGATGACCGCGCGGACGGCGGCGCGAAGCAGAGAAATGGCTCTTCGCGTCTCGCTCGGCGCGGGCCGCGCGAGGCTCGCGCAGCTGTTGATTCTCGAAAGCGGCTGACTCGCGCTGCTGGCGAGCGCCGCGGGCGCTGTTTTCGCCGCGTGGGCCGCGCCCTTCGTGCTGAGCCGCATCAACCCGCCGGACGATCCGGCGCGCCTGTCGCTCACCGTGGACTGGCGGGTCGTCGTGTTCAGTCTGGCGCTCACGTTCGGCATTACGCTTCTCTTCGGCCTGGCGCCGGCCCTGCGCGCTTCGGGCATCAAACCGCTGGCGGCGCTGAAAGGCGGGGACGATCCGCATTCCCGCGGCCGCCTCATGCACGGTCTGATCGCGGTGCAGGTGGCCTTCTGCTTCCTGGTGCTGTTCGTGGCGGGTCTCTTCCTCGGCACCTTCGACCGGCTCGCCGGACAGCCGAACGGGTTTTCCGCCGAGCGCCTGCTGAATCTCGAAACCACCACGCAGCGTCCGCAGCCGGCCGCGGCCTGGGAGGACGTCGCGGAACATTTGCGGGCAACGCCCGGCGTGGAGCGCGTGGCCCTGACAATCTGGCCCATGATGAGCGGCGAAGCCTCCGGCGGCTCCGTGGCGCTCCCCGGCGCGGCGCCCTCTGCTCTGCCCGTGGACTTTCTTAACGTTTCGCCGGGCTGGGTGGAAACCATGAAGATCCCGCTGCTCGGCGGCCGGGAGTTCCGCGGGGAAGATGCGGCGCCCGGTGTCGCGCTGGTCAACAGGGCGTTCGCCAAACAGTTGTTCGGCGGCGTCGATCCCGTGGGGAAGTGGTTCGAACGCGCCGGAACGCAGCGTGTGCGCGTGCAGATCGTCGGTCTGGTGGCCGATGCGCGGTCCCGGGATAATGTGCGCGCGCCGGTCCGGCCAACCGTCTATCTGCCGTTTCGCGTTACGGACGCGGCAGGCGCCCCGCAACCCCGCAGCCGCGCCACGTTCGTGGTGCGAACCATCGGCCCCGATTCGCTCGCCCTGGCCGGAGCGCTTCGCGACACCGTGGCGCATACGCGTCCCGGCTTTCATCTGAACAGTCTGCGCACCCAGACCGAGATCAGCCAGGCGCACCTGCTGCGGGAGCGTCTGCTCGCGCTGCTGGCCGCGTTTTTCTCCGTGGTCGCACTGGCGTTGGCCGGCGTGGGGCTGTACGGGGTGCTGGATTACTCCGTGCAGCATCGCACGCGCGAGATCGGAATCCGCATGGCGATCGGCGCGCGGGGCGGCGATATCGCGCGGAGCGTAACCGGCAGTGTGTCCGCGGCGGTGACGTGTGGCGCGGTTGCGGGTGCGGGGCTTGGGGTGGCTGCGGCGCGCTCCGTCGAATCCCTGCTGTTCGGCGTGCGGATTGCGGACCCGCGGCTGTTGCTTGCGCCCGCGGCGTGCATCCTGGCAGTCGCTCTGGTGGCGGCTCTTCGGCCTGTACTGCGGGCGGTGCGCGTGGATCCGGCGAACACCCTGCGCGCGGAGTAGCCGTTATAGAACTGCCCCAAGGTCGCATTTACAGCGTGGACTGCGGCCCGTAGACTGGCCTGTATGAAAGCAACGCCCGCATTCGTCATTGGTCTTACTTTATTGTTCAGCCAGGTACTCGCCGCCAATCCCGGCGGGATACCGGCGTGCCCGCCGACCTCCCACGATCCTGCCTGCCGGACCGACGTTCCGGAACCGGCGCCGCTCCAGGAACTGGCTCTTTACGGTGCCGCGACGGCAGTTGGATTCGCGATGTGGAGGCGGAAAGTTTCCGACGCGCGCGGCTGAGACGAGGGAACCGCGCGGTTGTCACTCGGGCAACGCGCGGTTCTCTGAGAGGTCGATACAAACATTCGCGGGGGGAAGCGGTAACATCCCGCTTCAGTTTCCATTTTGAGCGTAAATCGTCCGGGATTTAGCGCGCGCCGTTTCAGGCCGACAACGATTTGAAGCCGATCGTCCTTGACGCGATATCATGCCGGACCGCTGACTCCTGGAGGCACGGGTTTACAGGCGAGTCTCAGGAATCGCGGTTGCAGCGCGTGTGGCCTAGAGCACCACGGAAACAGAACCTGCGCGACCGTCGTCGCGGTTTCACAGCCTAGTCGCGGACGAGATATCGGTCGCCGCAAAATCTGTTCCTTTAAACAACAGAGGCCCGCCGGACCATTTTGCCAGCGCGTAGGAAGCGCAGTCGCCAAAATTGAGCCCGGCTTTATGGCGTCCTTTTCCGAAACGCAGGAATGCAGTTCGAGCCAGGGTTAGCTGTTCGCGATCGAAAGGCACGGTCTCAATGCCCGCTTTAAACAGGAACAGATCCAAATCTCCGATCGCGTCGTCTCCCTTCTTTCCCTCCAGTACCATGGCGGCCTCGAGCACTGAAACGGCGGAGATCAGGCACCGTCTGGCTGCCGTTATCCGGGCGACAAACTCGGGCCTTTCGGACTCATTGCGCAAAATCGCCACAATAGCGGACGTATCGAGAGTCACCGTGTTGGGGCTCCGAATTCGTCATAGCCGAGGATCTCATCGTCGGTCAGCGTAGAAATATCGGGTCGCCTTGCACACCGAAGCGCAATCGCATTGAGTTCGTCAGCCAGGGAGTCTCCGGAATGTGCGCGCCGGAGCCGGTCGTGCTTTTCGATTAGAGCGGTCCGAATCGCATCGGTCAGGGTTTCGCCAGTTATTTGTGCCAAATCCCTTGCGAGTTGCTCAGTTTGTGGATTCTTGATGCTGATAGGCATTTGTTTCTACCTTTCATTAATTTTATCATGACTGGCAGATACAATGCCCGGCCGAATGCGCCGCATACTGTTGGCGCAAACCGGATTCATAGGCTCGAGAAGGCTGGCTCCGTACCGGGAATGTGTGGACTCCGCCCTCCAAACTCGACCCCAAGTGATATAAACCAGATTGCCCGTCCAGGAGAACTCCCTGATGACCAGAAACACCTACCGGATCTTCCCGGCCGCCGCCGCCGGATTTCTGCTCGCCGCCGCTACCCTCGCTTCCGCTCAACCCCTCACTACCATCGCCGCCAACGACAACCGCATCGCCGCCGGCCAACTGCGCGACGGCGTCCTCACTCTCCAGCTCGAAATGCGCAAGGGCAAGTGGCATCCCGAAGCCGAAAACGGCGAGACCCTGCAGGTCTACGCATTCGGCGAAACCGGCAAGCCGCTCCAGGTTCCGGCGCCTGTCATCCGCGTGCCGCAAGGCACCACCATCGACATCACTCTCCACAGTGCGTTAACCGTCCCCGCCACCCTGCACGGCCTCCACCAGCGCCCCGGCACGGACGCGGACGTCCTCACCATCGCCCCTGGCGCAACACAGCACATTCGGTTCGCGGCCGGTCTGCCAGGCACGTACCTCTACTGGGCGCGCACCACGGACGGCCGCCGCGGCAACGGCCGCGTGCTCGACGCCATGCTGGGCGGCGCGCTCGTTGTCGACGGTCCCGGCATCACTCCGCACGACCGCATCTTCGTGCTGGAACGCTGGAACGGCCCCACCCGCACCGCCATCAACGGAAAGTCCTGGCCCTATACCGAACGCCTGAATTACGAGGTCGGCGAGAGCATCCACTGGCGCATCGTCAACGCCTCCGACCTCAGCCATCCCATGCACCTGCACGGCTTTCATTTCGCGCTCGATGCCGAAGGCGACGGCGAACATTCCAAAGTCTTCGAAGAGGGCAACCAGCCGCTCGAATTCACCCACTCCGTGCAGATCGCCGAAACCTTCGACATGACCTGGGTGCCGACTGAGCCCGGCCGCTGGCTTTACCACTGCCATCGCATCCCGCACATGCGTCTGCCCGTGCCGCTGGACCCCGGCGATGCCGAACCCGCCGCCAATCACGATCACGAACACATGCACGACATGAATTCCGAGTATTCCGGCATGGGCGGCATGATCATGGGCCTTACCATCACGGGCCGTTCAAAGATCGACACCACCTCCTCCTGGAAGCCGGAACGCCGCCTCGAACTCACCGTCGGCGCGCGCAGGGGCGACGCCCGCTTCTACGAGTTATCGCTGCGGGATCTCGCGCCTTCCGCCGCCGCGTCTGCCGGGACCGCGAAGCCCGTGATGAGCACGGGTCTTACCGGTCCGGTCATCGTCGTCACGGAGAAACAGCCCGCGGAAATCGCCATCGTCAACCATCTGACGGAGCCCACCAGCATCCACTGGCACGGCATCGAACTCGAAAGCTACTATGACGGCGTCCCCGGCTGGGGCGGCAAAGACGACCGCAAAGCGCCCGCCGTGCTGCCAGGCCAGACTTTCACCGTCCGGATGATTCCGCCGCGCGCCGGCACCTTCATGTATCACACGCACTGGCACGACGACGCGCAACTGACCGGCGGCATCCATGGCACGCTGATCGTGCTGCCCGCCGGCCAGACTTACGACGCCGCCACGGATAAGAGCTTCCTTTTCAGCCAGAGTCCGAACGAACCGTTCGGCGCCGCGCAGATGCTGATGAACGGCGTGCCGCAGCCCGGCACCATGCGGCTGCAGGTCGGCGCCACCTACCGGTTCCGCTTCATCAACATCACGCCGTCCATTGACAATCTGCGCGTTTCGCTCGCGCAGTCCGGCAGTCCCGTGGAATGGCGTCCCCTGGCCAAAGACGCCGCGAACCTGCAAGCCGCACCCCTGAAAAAGGCCGACCAGATGATCGCGGTCGGCGAAACTTTCGATTTCGAATACCGCGCCACCAGCGCCCAGGAACTCACCCTTACGGGCCTCAACCCAAACGACAATCGCCGGGCGGTGCAGACGCTGATCTTCGCCGAAAAGTAGTTGGCAGGCGTTTTCCCCCCGGAACCCGGAGTAAACGATATAGTATTTGCATTGGATCCCAAACCGGTTATGACCGCCGAGACTCGCCGCTTCCGTTCGCGCCCGGTGCTGGCGCTCGCCGTTTTGTCCGCCGCCGGCCTCGGCCTGACGGCCCGTTACCTCACCGCGCAGGCTCCCGTTACCGCCGCCTCTCTGGAACCCGGGTTTGCGCAGACCGTGCAGCCCTTCTTTCAGAAGAATTGCATGACATGCCACAACACCGAAACCAGCACGGCGGGCGTCCGGGTGGATCAGCTCGACGCAAAGCTGGAGGACCGTCAGATTCCCGTCTGGGAATCCATTCTCCGGCGCGTCAAAAACGGCACCATGCCGCCGAAGGGCCTGGCGCAACCCTCCGCGACCGAGCGCCAGCAGATGGTCGACTGGATCACCCAGGCCATCGAAGTGGCTCGCCTGCGTCCCGCGCCCAAAAACGGACTGGTCCGCCGCCTCACCGTCGCGCAGTATCGCAACACCCTCCGCGAACTTCTTCAGCTCGATGACGATCTCACGGGCGGCCTTCCTCCCGACGCCATCTCCAAAGACGGCTTCGTCAATAACAAAGACACCTTGCAGCTTTCGCCGCTGCTGACCGAATCTTACTTCGAAATCGCCGAACTGGCGCTGAACCGCGCCATCGTCGACCCGAAATCCAAACCCTCCATCCAGAACTTCCGCGTGGATCTCGGCGCGGGAGTCAATCCGGCGCCACTGCCCGAAAAACTCGTGCTCGGCGCCGGCAGCGCGCTGCTCGAAAACTCGGATGTCCTGGTCACGCAACTCACCCCCGTGAAGCCGTTCCCCTTCGACCCCTTCTTCATGCGGACGAAATACCGCTTCATCGAAGGCTACCGGGGCAACGACACCGTTCGCGGCTGGCGCGAGTACGACAGCATCTATCACGCCGTCTTCGCCGACATGCGCGGCAGCGGCGGCTATCCCAAAGGGAAGCCGTACGGCACCGTGCCGCAGGGACTGCTGCTGCGCCCCGCCATTCCCAATGATGAACTGTTCGAAGGCGATGGCACTTACGGCCCGAAGGCGAACTTCAAGATCTCCGTGCGGGAACTTCCCGACGACGGCCGCTTCCGCGTCACGGTAACGGCGGCCAAATATAACGACGGTTTGCTTCTCGATACCGGCGTGAAACCGCAGACGGCTCCGGCGGGCGTGATCTGGCAGGATCCGAAAAACCCCGCCAGCCTCACGATTCCCGCCGCCGGGATTTATCAGGTTGACGTCGTCACGCCGGAAACCAAACAGCCCGCGCCGGACGTTTCCCGCCTCACCGACGGCCTCGCCGGCGTCTGGCCCGGCGCCTCGCTGAATCCCGCCGAAGTCCTCGAAGGCAAAGCGCACCTCACCGATTCCCCGGTCGGCAAATCCGTCGCGATGGAGAGCAACAAAGACTCTCTCGTCATCCCCCGCAAACTGCTCCCCACCGACGACCCGAAAAATCTCGGCGAGGGCGATTTCTCGGCCTCCGCCTGGATCCATCCAACGGAGCTGAAACGGGCGAGCATCCTCAGTCTGGCCGGCTCCGGCCGCAGCCTCGGCTGGCGTCTGGAACTTCCCGACAACCGCGGCACGCTCCGCCTGCAGACGTTCGGACAGGACGGCACGAACAGCAGTGTCTCCTCCGCGCCGAACACCATCCGCCCCAAGGTCTGGCAGCACGTGGCCGTGGTTTCGCGCCGCGGCAAAAACGAAACCCTGCTTTACGTGAACGGCTATCTGGTCGGCCGCGCCTCCATCGGTTACGCCCAGTTCGACGACACCTCCTCCGATTTCGAACTCGGCAGCCATGCCGGCGGCGCGTCGTTTACCGGCGAAATCGCCGACGCGCGCCTCTATCGGCGGCCTCTTGAAGAAGCCGAAGTTCTCGGCCTGGTCCAGCCCGGCAAACAGTTCGCGCAGGCGCCTGCGGAGCGGAAGCAGGACCTCACGCTGAACCTGGGCGACCGCCAGTTCACCGGCACGCTGACACAGCCCGCCTTCCTCGTGGTCCGCCTCGAAGCGGGCGCGCTTCCTGTCTCCCTGAAGTACGCCGGCGTGCGCGATCCCGAACGCATCGTATTCACGCCGCTCACCGCCACGCAGGAACAGGCGAAGCGCTTCGTCGCGTTTGAGAAGCGAACGCCCCGCGTGGGCGTGCATTTGGGCTTCCGCCGCGATTGTGGCAGCACCTTCGCGCCCGTCGGCCCTTCCCAAAACGTCGCCAGCGAGAAACCCGCCCGCTTCGTCTTCGAAGGCGCCATGCACAACTTCCCCGCCCCGCAGGTGGAAAAGGACAACGTGAACTATCTGGCGGGCATGCATGAAATCGCCGTCCGCAGCGAGTACACCGACGGCCGCGACATGCCGCGCCTGGTGGTCCGCTCCGTGGAGTTCGAAGGGCCTTATTACGACTCCTGGCCGCCCGCCACCCACCGCAACATCTTCGTCGATTTCGATCGCAAGAGCGATCTTTCCGCCTACGCCGGCAAGATCATCCACGATTTCGCCACGCGCGCCTGGCGCAGACCGGTCACTCCCGCCGAAGAAGCGTCGCTGCTCGCCGTCTACACGAAAGCCGCCGCCGCGGGAGGCAAGTTCGAAGATCACATCAAAGACGCGCTGCTGGTCGTCCTCACGTCTCCGCAATTTCTTCTGCTTGTCGAAAACAGCGCCACGCCCGCACCGGAGCCGCTTGACGCCTACGAACTCGCCTCCAAGCTTTCCTACTTCCTCTGGAACGGTCCGCCCGACCGCAAGGCGCTGCAACTGGCCGCCACGAACACGCTGCGCCCGCATCTCGACACCGAACTGACCCGCATGATCGCGGACGCGCGCTTCTCCCGCTTCATGAGCGAATTCACCTCGCAGTGGCTGAGTCTGGACAAGTTCCAGGTGCTGGAGCCGGATAAGCGCCGCTACCCCAAACTCACCCGCGACACCCGCGCCGAGCTTAAGAAAGAGCCCGTGGAGTTCGTGCAGTACCTGATCCGGAACAATCTGCCGGTGCGCAACCTGATCTCCTCGGACTTCGTGGTCGCCAATGAAGTGGTCGCCAGCTATTACGATCTCGGCGACAAAACCGAGAGCGGCTTCCGCTTCGTCGCCATTCCGCACGGCCGGCCGGAACTGGGCGGTCTGCTTACGCAGGCGGCCATCATGGCCGGGCTTTCCGACGGCCGTGAATCGAATCCCGTGAAGCGCGGCGCCTGGGTCGCCCGCAAGATCATCGCCGAACCGCCCGCCGATCCGCCGCCGAACGTTCCGGCCCTGAAGGAAGAAACCGCGGGTATGACCCTGCGCCAGCGCCTCGAACAGCACCGCAGCGCGCCCGCCTGCATGCAGTGCCACTCGAAGATCGATCCCTGGGGCGTCGCGTTTGAAGAGTTCGACGCCGGCGGACGCCGCAAGCAGCAGTCGGTGGACGCCCGCTCCACCCTGCCCGACAAGACCGAAGTGAGCGGCGCGAACGACCTGAAACGCTATCTGGCCGAAGACCGCATCGATCAGGTGGCCTTCAGCTTCCTGAAGCACCTGGCCACCTACGCCACGGGCCGCACGCTGACGTACAACGAAGTCGCCTGGCTGAAGAAGGATGGCCTGAAACTCAAAACGAACGGCTACCGGATGCAGGATATGGTCCGCTATGTCGCCGCCAGTCCGATGTTCCTCGAAAAATAGTAAAATACCGGAGACAGCATGAGCCGCTCACTTACACTCGACCGTCGCGCTTTCCTCAAAGGTCTGGGAGGCATTTCCCTGGCGCTGCCCGTACTCGACGCCATGGGCGCGGAGGTCACCAGCAAGATTCCTCGCCGCTTCTGCGCCATCTATACCGCCAACGGCATGTCGCTTCCCAAAGATGAGCACGGCCTGCAGGACTGGAAGTGGTTCCCCACGGTGGGCCCCAACGGCGACTTCACGTTCAACAAATCCACGGAGCCGCTCGTGCCGTTCCGGAAGCAGCTAAGCTTCCTCGGCGGCCTGCATCACCCCAACGGCCCCAAAGCCGACCCGCACACCTGCTCCGATATGTGGCTCACCGGAGCCCCGCTGCAGAATCCCAAGCCCGGCACCTACAACACCGCCGGCCTCGATCAGGTGATCGCCCTCCACACCAAACAGTACTGCCGGCAGCCTTCCATCGTGCTCTCCATCGATGCCGGCACCGGTTACCTCTCCCGGACCGGAACCATCTCATATAACCTGGACGGCCGCCCGATTCCCGCCGAGAACAACCCCCGCCGCATCTTCGACCGCCTCTTCAAAGGCGACCGCTCTTCCCTGCAGTCCGAGCATGAGAAGCTGCAGAAACGCGTTAAACTGGTGGACGCCGTGGCCGCCAGCGCGCGCTCGCTCGACGAAAAGCTGGGCAAGACCGACCGCGAGCGCATGGACCAGTACCTGACCTCGCTGAACGAAGTGGAATCGCGCCTGGTCACGTCCGAGAAGTGGATCGACATCCCGCTCAAGAAGCAGGATTACTCGCACCTGAATCTCGACGCCACCAACGAAGGCGAGCCCGCCGAGTATTACCGCAACATGTTCGAACTGATCGCGCTGGCCTTCGATGCGGACATCACGCGCTCCATCACGTTCATGCTCAATCGTGAAGACGGCATGGGCATCAGCGACACCTTCCCGCTGAAGTTGGGCCTGTCAAAGACGCATCACAATCTCTCGCACGCCACCGATAAGGAAGGGCAGTTGCAGTTCGCGAAATACGACCTCTTCCTCAGCCACCGGATTGCGGACTTCCTGCAGCAGCTCAATACCTACAAGGATCGCGACGGCAGCGTCCTGGACAACACCATCGTGCTCTTCGGCTCAGGCGCCAGCACCACGCACAACCCGCTCAACATCCCCACGCTCGTCGCCGGCGGCGCGAACATGGGCCTGAAGCACGGGAACTACTGGCAGAGCAAAGGCGAACGAATGTCCAACGTCCACGTCAGCATTCTGCGGGCTCTGGGGATCGAACAGGAATCGTTCTCCGACAGCACCGGCGCGGCCGGCGGTCCCGTTTTCAGCCGCACCTAAACTGAAGCAACAGGAACGCCGCCTTACCCGGGCGGCGTTCCCGTCTGAAACCGCGGCTTTAATGCAGTTGCAGTTTCTGCACTCTCAGATTGGCCAGTTCCCCGACATACAGCGTATTCTCCACGCGGCAATCGATCGAATTCACCGCCCCGAACTCCTTCATCACTCTTCCCGCCCGGCCAAACTTCCCTAAGACCGTGCCATCCAGTCGCATCCTGTAAATCTCGCCGGCCACCTCGATATCGTTCCAGGGATTGGAGTTCGACACATACAGAACCGGATCCGCGCCCTTCGTGAGGCACATCGCCTGCGGATTGCCCACGGCCGTAATCGACTTCTGGAACACACCGTTGTTGTCGAATACCTGAATGCGCTTATTCCCGCCATCGCCCGCATAGACGTTCCCCTGCGCATCCACCGCGATACTCAGCACGTTCGCGAACTCGCCCGGCGCGCTGCCCCGCTTGCCCCAGGACTTCACGAACTTCCCGTCTTTATCGAACTTCGCGATGCGCGCATTCCCCGCGCCGTCCGCCACGAAGATGTTCCCCGCCGCATCCCACGCCACATCGGTGGGCCGGCTAAACAGATCGGTCGGCTGCCCCGAGCCGTCGCCGCCCGTGGACGTCCGCGCAGGCACGAATTCCGATTCCGCCTTGCGTCCCAGCAGCATCAGCACGCGCCCCTGCGGGTCGAACTTCAGCACCGTATTGCTCATCTCATCCACCACCCACAGATTGTCGGCCGGATCCACGCGCGCCTGCGCCGCCGCCATGAACGCGTAGGTGTCCTTGCCCACTTCCCTCACGAACTTGCCCGTGCGGTCGAACTGGAACAGCCGGGAGCCGCCGTGCGCGAACGGCCGCATGGTGCCGATGGTGACCGTGGGATGCCCCGTTCGCGTGTACACATAAACATCGCCCTTCGAGTTCGTCGCCACCCCCGCCACTTCACCCAGATAAAGGCCGGCGGGCAGTTGCAGCGCATTCGGCACGGAATCGAACCGGATCTCGGGCGCCGAACTCTGCGCCGATGCCGCCACGCCAGTCAGGCAAATCAGGGTCAGAATTTTCGCGGTATTTTTCATCGATAGTCTCCTTGGTCTGCGGTTCGCGGCGCGCCTTACCGCGTCCCCGCGGCTCCCGCCGCAACCGGTTTGAGAATCAGCTTCTGCACTCGCCAGGATTCAATCTCGCCCACGATAATCTCGTTCGGATTCCTGCAGTCGATCATATGGACCACCTGGAAACCCGGCGCCATCTTGCCCGGATGGCCGAACTTGCCCAATACCGTCCCGTCCAGTTCCGCTTTATAAATCTCGCCCGTGATGTCCCACGTGCCCGGCATATTTCCGTTCGGATTCGAATTCGAGAAAAACGCGTACTGATGCGCCCCGCCCGAAACGCACACCGTCCAGCCCACTCCCAGATTGGTAATCTCCCGGATCGGTTTCAGGTTGTTATCGAGCACCTGATACCGATTATTCGTGCGGTCGGCCACCCAGACATTGCCTTTCCCGTCCACCTGCAGACCGTGCGGCAGATTGAACTCGCCCAGTCCCTTGCCCGCCTTCTCGCTGCCCGCCTGCGCAAGGAACCGTCCGTCTTTGTCGTACTTCACCACGCGGTTATTGCAATAGCCGTCGGAAATAAAAATATTGCCCTGCGGATCCCAGCCCACGTCGGTCGGCCGGCAGAACTCGTATTTCTGCGCCGGCTTGCTCGGTCCGGGAGGCGCGGGCAGCACGCCCAGCACCGCCAGCGGCCTTCGCCCCAGCACCATCAGCACCCGGCCCTCGGGACTGAACTTGGTGACCATGTTCGACCCTTCGTCCACCGTCCAGATGTTGTCGTCCTTATCCACGCGCACCGAATGCGCGAACTCGAAGCCGAGAAAGCCGCTGCCGATCTCTTTCACGAACTTGCCCGTCTGATCGAACTCGAACAGCCGGTTATTCGCGCTGCGGTGAAACACGAAGACGTGGCCTTTCGAGTTCGTCGCCACGGCCACGGCCTCGCCCAGGTACTCGCCCGGCGGCAGTTTCAGAAAATTCGGCGCGGACGTAAACGGGATTTCGGGGACATTCTGGATAGTCGCCTTGCGCTGCGCCGGCGCGGGCGAAACGGCCAGCAACGTCAGGCCGGCCAGGGACAACAGGATCCGTTTCATGCAGCTAATTGTATGCGAACGGCGTGCGGAATTGGGCAGGCGATCAGTTGGGCTTCGCGCGGAATAAAATCGCCCGGTCGTTTACATCCAGAGCCAGAAAATAAATGGTCCCGTCGTCCCGGATACTCGCGTCGCTGAAGCGCTCCAGGTAGTCGCCCGTCGGCAGAGCCTGGTTATTCGCCGCCACAATCCGGATCCTGCCATCGGCGCTCCGGATCCCCAGCACCTGCGTCCCCGTCAGTTGCGCCGTCGACGTGAAAATCACGTCTCCGTTCCGGTTCGCGTCCGTCAGCCGCAAATCGCCCAGCAGGGTTCCGTCCGGCAGCATATCTCCCGATCTCACCGTCGCGTCCAGGCCCGCGGACGTAAACCTCACCACCGTCGCGCGATAGTAATCGGCGCCCAGCGCAAACCGCGCGAAGAACACCGAACCCGCCGCCCGCAGCCGGTCGAACCGCGCCACCTGTTCGCCCGCCAGTTGCCCCCCGTAGCGCGTATTCGCAATGCTCTTCGCGGCCGCACCGGTCCATTCCGCCAGTTCCTGCGACCCGTCGTCCAGCGCCAGAATTACGGCGGCGTTGCCGCTCTCATCGAGCGCGGCTTCGCTCCAGTCCACGATCTGATGGCCCCCGAATGCCGTCTTCGTGCGCGTCACGAGCGTCAGTGCGCCGCCTTGCCACTTATACATCCGGATCTCGGCATTTACCGCGTTGGTGGCGCAATCGAACAGCACCGCGCCCTGCCCGTTGGCGCCCAGCGCGCGCCGAGGGGTGAGCAGCACCCCGTCCGACGCTTTTGCGCCCGAAAGAACAAGCGGCGTCGTCACACCACCTGCGTAGCGGAACAACGTATTGGCGCTGACGAAGTACTGGTTGCCCGCCAGATCTTCCGGAAAGCGGTCGGCCCCGCCATACAGCAACCCGGTGCTCAGCGTCTGCCCCAGCACCACCTTCGGCACGGCATTGCCGGCGCCGTCCGGCTCGAACAGACTCGCCGGATCGGACATTTCGATGGATGGCAGCGCCGCGCGCGAGCCCTTCACGATGCTCTGCAGATCCGCCGCCGCCGTCAGATTCGCCGCCGATCCCGACATCAGCAGCGTCCCCACACCCGGCTGCGTCAGCACGAAATTATTCGTCGCCGTCCGCACCACCGCCACGAAGGAGCCCTTCGAATTCATCGTGGCCGTCGAAATATACGTCGCGGCCGCACTGATACCAAGCACCGAAGTCGCGGTCTTAAAATTCCAGAGATACAGCGCCTCCGGCTTGCCGATGGCGGGAACGCCTTCGAACAGCACCCCAGCCGCGCTCGCGGCCAGCAATCGCGGATTCGGATTCCCCTGAATCAGCAGGTCCGCGAAATATTTCCCCAGACGGAACAGTGTCACATGCACATCGCCGGCCGTCAGATCCACCCGGATCGCGACATCGCCGCTCCCCGTCACAATCAGATCCTGAATGTCTTTCACTTTCGAGTTGAGAAACGTGTCGCCCACCGCGATGATCTTCTGCGGCGTTCCGCCCGCGCGCACCTGAAATAATCCC
>Ga0118677_10002931_pt1 | contig 33442 bp, 31 predicted proteins | sample AliMusrvi5mmetaG_FD_86154 | JGI IMG/M metagenome (GOLD analysis project Ga0118677, IMG submission 86154) | reverse complement strand
AAATTAGACCCTCTGCAGGCATTATTGATCTCAGGTGTTAGTATTAATTTTTCAAAAAACAGCCTTGTGCCATCTAGGGCATCATAAATAGACGCTTTGCTGACTAATCTTCACCACAAACCCATCCATATTCTGCAGATAGCGCTGAGCTAAGGCATGCTAAAGACCGTTAGTGCCTTCATTTATGGATTTTGTTTTCTGTACCCGCTCTTTATGAGTTGGCTCTGGTTAACTGGCAGCCTGTTCTATTGGTTTCGTTATGAGAAGAAGCATTCCAACCCAGACCATCCTCCTGAATTATCTTCGTATCCTCGAGTTGCTCTCATCGCTCCGTTTTTTAACGAAGCAGATAATGCTGAAGAAACTATTCTGAATCTGTTAAATCAGAATTACCCTAATTTTGAAGTCATTGCTGTTAATGATTGTAGTCAAGATGATACGGGTGAGATTCTTGATCGCCTAGCGCATGAGAAAGAGGGATTGCGGGTAATTCATAATTTATGTAATGAAGGTAAAGCAGTTTCATTAACAACCGCAGCCTTATTAACAGATGCAGAATTTCTGCTCTGTATCGATGGCGATTCTTTGTTAGATCACAATGCAGCGCGTTGGATGATCAGCCAATGTATGAAAAGCAGTAGGGTGGGTGCAGTTACTGGTAATCCCCGCATTCGTACGCGATCATCTCTGCTTGGGAAAATTCAGGTGGGGGAGTTTTCCTCCATTATTGGTCTGATTAAGCGTGCTCAAAGAACCTATGGTCGATTGTTTACAGTGTCAGGTGTTGTTGCGATGTTTCGTAAATCTGCCTTAGAGGACGTGGGATTTTGGTCCAATGAAACCTTGACTGAAGACATCGATATCAGCTGGAAGCTACAGATTCGACATTGGGAAGTGCGTTTTGAGCCTGCCGCAACCTGCTGGATTCTGATGCCTGAAACCATCGGTGGCTTATGGAGTCAGCGATTACGCTGGTCTACTGGAGGTGCTCAGGCTATTCTGAAATTCTCAAGTATCTGGGTTCATTGGAAGAGTCGCAGAATGGGCCCCATTTTTTTTGAGTACGCATTAAGCGTTCTCTGGTCTTACTCAATGTTAGCAACCATCATTGTTTATTTTCTCCATTTCTTCATCCCCTCATTCAGCAGTTTTAGTGTGCATGGCCTAATTCCCGAGTGGTCTGGTTTATTAATTGCCGTGACATCGATGGTGCAGATTGGAATAGCCATGTGGATTGATGCGCGTTATGACAAACAAATCTGGCGTAACTACGCTTTTACGATCTGGTATCCGATTGCTTTCTGGGTTCTCTCTATGCTTACAACGGTAGTTGCTTTCCCGACAGCTTTGTATAGAGGGGGCAAAGCCCGTGGACGCTGGGTAAGTCCTGATAGGGGGCTGCAATGAGCGCGGACAAGAATATACAGGTAACGGTAGTCAATAACCGCCCCCTAATATTTACCAAGGTAAGACACAATAGCAGGTCGGAGCAAGTGATCTCAATGATTGCTAATGCTATTGGCTGGATTATTTGGCTGTATTTCTGGAAGGTATTATTAACTTCTCTTGCTTGGTATTTAGGCCTGCGCCTGGCCTACGATGAATGGATCGTTTATGGTGGGTGGAAAGCACTCACTACTTTTGCAGAGGAAACAGCACCTTACGGACTTGCTTTATGTGCTGTCTTATGGCTGTGGGCACTTCAAGATATTTGGCGTTTTAGGAAAGAGCTTCGCCGAAAAGATGTTGACTACCCATCAGTCAAAAAAGATTGTCTTTGGACCAGCGTTGGCCCCGAAGTATTGCAAAATGCTAGGACGCATAAAATCTTGGCATGTCAGCATGATGCACATGGTCAGTTAATCGCAATATCAGATCAGCTCTAGCGCATCAATCTAGGGGGCTAAGCAGTGTTGACGCCAGCGCTAGTGATTTTGAAGGTCCGACTGTTTTCATCTACGGAGACATTCACCGATCTCAGTTCGTGCCAATGTTCAATTTCCTCATGGGAAAATCCCAGCTCTATTTCTAGCTTGATAATTTCTTTTGCTGGTGAGGGAGTCAAAATATATTTAGTGCTGTTGATGCTCTTTCTGCGATAGGCAGCCAGAATACAAACCCAGGCAATTAAGACTAAGGCTAAATAAATATAGTCATCAATCCTGAACCAGATTTCACTCCACCTGGGGGCTTTCTCTGTTGCAAGCTCAAAGATCGGGTCGGAGAAGTAGTCAACCAAGAGCCATATCAAATTATGGACGGTGAAGATGATGATTAACCAGGCTCCGATCGTCAGTGCAATATCGCGCACTCTGATCCAGATCGAAATAGAATCAGAATTAATAATTGGCGGCCAATAAGTTAATGGATTTTGGCTCATCGAATACCCCTATCTGGGCTAACCCAGGTGCCTTTCATATCCGCTGGTCTAAATAAAGCCCTAGTAAAGCCCACCACGCAACTACAGGTCTGGACGCACCAATACACCAAGGGATACCAAATGATCCAAGCAAAAGATCTAAGCAATCTTTTTTCATACTGACGATCGAGCATCAACCCAATGAAGGATTGAAGGAGGTAGGTGCTACCTAAAATAATTCCCCACCAGTCTGGGAGGAAGTTTTGATAAATGGTCAAAGCGCCACCATTTAAAAACTGGGTGACATTCAAAGTGGTAAACCAAATCACAATGGAAAATGCCCAAATGGTGCTGATAAAGAAATTACTCCACAATAACAAGAGTGAGGAGGGGAGGGGGCGCGAGAGAAAAATGTTTTTAGTAGCGTTGATCATTGCTTGGGAGCCACCTTCCGACCAGCGCACCCTTTGTTTCCAAAGCCCTGCAAATGTTTCTGGCATCAAAATCCAGCAAAGTGCATGGGGTTCGAAGCCAACTGCCCATTTTTTTGCCTGTATCCGCAGAGTGAGATCCACATCATCAGTCATCGCCTCGGGCGACCACAAGCCAGCCTCCATCACTGCCACCTTTCTGAAGGCGCAGACCACTCCAGAAACTGTGAAAAGGGTGCCATACAGAGATTGGGTGCGTTTAATCATGCCGACGATAGATGAAAACTCACCGACTTGAAGTTTTCCTAATAAGCTTGAACGATTCCGAATGCGGGGGTTACCGCTGATGCCGCCAAGTCTTCGATTAGTTAAAAACCGAAATACCAACCAATCAATTGCATGAGGATCCAATAAGGCATCACCATCAATACATACTAGATAATCACCGCGGGCCATAAATAAGCCTGCGTTTAATGCGGTCGATTTACCTTGATTCTCGACAAGGTGAGCAATACGCAGTTTTGGATATTGATCTACTAAGTCCTCGAGTATTTTTCCCGTGTTGTCACTTGAGCCATCATTAATTGCAATGACTTCGTAATTGGGGTAATTGGAATCCATGAGAACGGCCATGGTTTCGCGTAGCTGCTTTTCTTCATTAAAGCAGGGTAATAGAACTGAAACTAATGGAGTAAACCGAAGTTTAGGTGGGGATGTATATACAGAGCGATGCCGCTCTCGAATAAACCAATACAGTAAAGAGCCCGCAATCCAATACCAAGACATGATAAATGGGTAGCCAAAGCAAAACCTCGCCATCCCTTCAAGCACTTTTTGAGTAAATACTGAATTTAATAATTCGGTCATCATTTACTAATTAGGGGCTTTCACTGGGCTTGTAGGTATTAGTGATATCTAAGCAAATGATACTCGAAGGTCTCAATTTAAACCCTGGTGGACTAGCTGGGGAGACTGGATTATTCTGTGAAGATGAAAAGCTGGACTATCACCGAATACAAGCTTATCGCATTGCTCGTGGAGATCTCCTTCGGGCTCTTATTGCTTTTTAATGGACTGATTTTGCTAATTAACTACTTTGACTTGATTGTGTTCAAGGAAAAGTTTCAATTTTTATCCAGTCTCGATCTGCTATTGCATAGATCGATTCAGGAATGGCGAACTTTCTTGGGCTTTATCCAAACAATCTTCGTTAATCATATTGCTGGCATTGTGTTGGTCTGCATCGGTTTTCTGATCGTTAAAGTGGATATTTCCAGAAAACGATCTCGCCCCATGAAACAATAGGGCATGTCATTACCCAGCACCCCAGATTCATCCGAAATTGAGATCACCCCTGATTACCAGGCTGTGATTAACGCCATAGAGCGGCAAGACCCTTATATCTTTGTCAGTGGTAAGGCGGGAACTGGCAAGACTACCTTGATTGGCTATCTCAGAGAACATATCCCCGGCAACGTTGTCGTGGTTGCCCCAACGGGTGTCGCTGCCTTACAGGTCAAGGGTGTCACGATTCATTCTTTCTTCAGGTTGCCACCACGTCTCATCTTTCCTGAAGAAGACATCAAGCCACTGCGCGATAAACGACTCTATAAAGATATTCGCTTGCTCATCATTGATGAGATCTCCATGGTGCGCGCTGATGTGGTCGATGCGATGGATCTTTTCTTACGAGAAAACGGTCCCCACAAAGGAGAACCCTTTGGTGGCATTCAAGTCCTATTCGTAGGCGACTTATTCCAATTGCCGCCAGTAGTCTCTAGTAGCGACATGGAAGTGCTTGCCCAGCGCGGTTACGAAGGACCTTATTTTTTCTATGCCATGGCCCTGCATCGTAAAGATGTCACTATGATTGAGCTCACCAAGATCTTTCGGCAAAAAGATGAACGCTTTGCAGAATTACTCAATCGCATTCGGATTAATCAAAACATTGATGAAGCCTTGGATATTCTCAATCACGAGTGCTTCACTAATGCTAAAGAGATTGACGATCAAACGATTACGCTCACCACCACCAATGCTAGGGCAGATCAAATTAATGGCGCAGGATTACGAGCTTTGGAGACGGATATCAAAACTTATGCCAGTAAATCAACTGGCAAGTTCAGCGTCGATGAGCGTAATCTGCCCTCAGCAGCAAACTTAGTACTCAAGGTTGGTGCTCGAGTGATGTTCACTGCTACCGATCCCAATTTTCCGAAGCGCTGGGTGAACGGCACTGTTGGCGTGGTACGCGAGCTGTTACCTGATAAAGTGAAGGTGCTGGTACAGAAGGGTTCCTACAGCAATACAGTTGAAGTCACGACCCATCAATGGGAATCTTATCGCTACGAGCACGACATGATGTCAGGAAAGATCTCACCTCAAATCATTGGCACCTATGAACAAATTCCGCTCATGCTAGCTTGGGCGGTGACGATTCATAAGAGCCAAGGCAAGACTCTGGATAAGGTCAAAGTCGATTTATCTTCAGGTACTTTTGCTTCAGGCCAAGTTTATGTAGCACTAAGTCGGTGCAGATCGATTGAGGGTATTACCCTGCAAAGGCCCATTGAGCCAAAAGATGTCAGCTGTGATGCAGAAATCAAACGCTTTTACCTCAATTGTTTAAATTAAAGAGCCTCTAGCCCCAAATGCTGTGACCGCGGGATACAATTTATTATTGATAAATTCTAAGTAGCAATAATCCCAAACATATCTTTCCACCATGAAATTTCACATTCAATCTTTTTTAGTTACATCCTTGGCTCTTGCTTTGATCTCAGTAGGTCAAGCTCAAACTGTTAATCCGATGCCGACTGTGAATGACAATTGGCGTTTTGCAGGAACCATTTCTGGATGGGTGCCTGCATCTTGGGTAACAACCAGTGTCGGTAAATACTCGGCTACATCTGATACATCCATGAACCAAAATCTGAACAATACGGGTTCGGTAGGGATGTTTACCCTAGAAGCGCATAAAGGCAATTGGGGCTTAATGGGTGACTTAGTCTATTGGCAATTTTCTGGAAGTGGCGGAGCTACTTATTACACACGTCGTCCTGGGGACGGTAGCTTGTATGGTGGTTATAACGCTCAGCAGACGCAAACCATGCTTACGATGGCTGGAACATATACAGCATTCAGTACGCCTAGCGTCTACTTAGATGGATTATTGGGTGCCAGATATATTTCCAGCACAACGACCGTAACTTCAAACTTCATTGTGGATAGTGCTGGCGGAAGAACTGCTACCGCGACGAACTATCCTTCTTATACTAATCAGACAACTGATCCAGTGATTGGTTTCAAAGGTCGCGCCAGAATCATGGATAGCTCCTGGTTTATTCCTTACTACGCTGATGCTGGTAAAGGCCCCGGTTCAAACAACGGTACCTGGCAAGCCTTAATTGGTGTTGGGGATGCCTTCTCTTGGGGCGACATTACCTTGGCTTATCGCGCGATGGGTTTTCATTTGAAAGCGACGAACGGTAATACCAATTACACCAATGCGGGTCCACAACTTTCTGCCACGATTAATTTCTAAGAGAAATACTGGTATTTGAATTTACCGATTGAGTAGGTGATACAGAACCGGTATAGCTATTGCACTGATCACGCCATTCATGCCCATCGCTAGACTAGCGTATGTTCCTGCTTCTGGATGAATGCTAAAAGCGCGTGAGGTGCCAATACCGTGCGCGCCAATGCCAATCGCAAAGCCTCTTTGCCACCAGGCTTTCATGCCCAAGGTATTGAGCACAAAGGGTGCCAAGATTGCTCCCAAGATTCCCGTAGCAACTGCGAAGATGGCCGTTAAGGTTGGTGATACACCAATCCGTTCAGCAATACCCATTGCAATCGGTGCGGTGACCGACTTAGGATACATTGCCCCCGTGATCTCTGATCCAGCCCCGAGCAGCTTTGCAATCCCAACACCGCTGATGATCGAGACCAGTCCGCCGGTTATCAAAGAGGCAATCAACGGAAAAGATCTACCTTTCAAACTACTTAGCCCACGATAGATCGGAATCGCTAAAGAAACTGTTGCCGAGCCTAATAGGAAGTGAATAAATTGGGCGCCCTCAAAGTAGCTTGAGTAGGGCATATCGATTGCCTGAATCACGCAGCACACTAAGAGAATAGCAATTGCTACGGGATTAGCTAAAGGATTATTTTTGAAGTGTTGATAAATCCATAGACCAATTTGATAGGCCGCTAAGGTGATGAATAAAGCAAAGAGGGGGCTACCTGAGAGGTAGACCCAAATCTCGACGATGGAATGTTTCTCAGTCATGGGAGGACTTCTCTGAACTCAGAAAGCGAACCACAATGGCTGCCGAGGCAATCGTCAGAATGACGCTACCCACTAGAGCGCAAATAATGGCTAGCGCATTGGCCTTGAGTTGAGGCAGAAATAAGACCACTCCCACCGCTGCTGGCACAAATAGTAGCCCAAAGTATTGGCTAAAGCCATCGGCCACCATCGCTAAATCCGCATTAATGCCTTTGCGCAAAACCAGCCAAAGGATGAGAAGAACTAGCCCAATCACTGGTCCGGGCAGCGTGGGCAAGGCGAACTGCGAAATTAGCTCACCAATACCTTGAAACAGCAGAATTTGTACTAGACCCCAGATCATGATGAGATCTTACAGGTCGATGATTGTTGCACCGCAATATCATATTAATTGATTAAGATAAGACCACTAAAAGTAGGGCTTCTATTCAATAATGATAGAAGTGCTTTCATAACAATACAGTTTTTATTAGGGTCAATCCACAGGAGATAACGAATGGCTAATTTAAATATCAATGGCAAAAAATATGCGGTGGATGTCGATCCCGATACTCCATTGTTGTGGGTAATTCGTGAACAAGTCGGTTTGACCGGAACTAAATATGGTTGCGGCATCGGCACCTGCGGCGCTTGTACAGTTCTATTTGAAGGCCAAGCTATGCGCAGTTGTTCTTTGCCAGTCTCTGCAGCTGAAGGGAAGAAGATTGAAACCATTGAGAGCTTAGAGAAAAATGGTCAGCTATCAAAGATTCAAAAAGCATGGGTAGAAAAGCAAGTTCCTCAGTGTGGATATTGTCAGTCCGGTATGGTGATGGCGACTACAGCACTGCTGCGTAATAATCCTAACCCAAGCGACGAACAAATCAATGCATCGGTATCCAATATTTGCCGTTGTGGCACTTTCCAACAAGTTCGTGATGCCATTCACGCAGTAATTAAGGCTTAAGGGAAAAAAATGACTATCAATACAACAAACCCTTCCCGTAGAAGTTTCATTGTCGGTTCAGCAGCGATTGCAACCGGCATTGCTATTGGTTTCGACTTAGATTTCATGGCTTCAGCAAATGCTGCTGAGGGCTCTGGCATGACCTCTATGGCGCCACTCTCAGCACCTGAGATTGGAGTCTGGGTGGTAGTCAAGCCCAATGACGATGTCGTCGTTCGTGTGGTTCGCTCGGAAATGGGTCAGGGCACTATTACCGGTTTAGCCCAGATGGTTGCAGAAGAATTGCAATGCGACTGGAAAAAAGTCAGTTATGAATACCCATCACCAAGCGAGAGTCTGCGTCGCAAACAGGCTTGGGGTAGTTTCTCGACCGGCGGAAGCCGTGGTATTCGTACCTCAGAGCAGTATGTTCGTAAGGGTGGTGCAGCAGCCCGAATGATGTTGACGCAAGCAGCAGCAAATCAGTGGGGCGTTCCTGTTTCTGAATGCGCGGCCTTGAACAGCGTAATTACCCACACCCCATCTGGTCGCAAGACAACTTTTGGTAAGGTCTCGGTAGCAGCTTCACAACTGGCACTACCTACTGATATTCCATTAAAAGATCCAAAGGACTGGACCTTAATTGGTAAGCCAATGAATCGCATCGATGGTGTGGCTGATAAAGTCACGGGTCGCCAGATTTACGCGATCGATTTAACAATGCCCGGCATGTTGGTTGCCAATATTCGTCAGTCTCCAGTATTTGGTGGCAAGGTGAAAAGCTATGACGCCGCTAAAGCAATGAGTATGAAGGGCGTTCGTAAAGTCGTTCCCGTTGGAGATTCTGCTGTAGCAGTCGTAGCCGATACTTTTTGGCAAGCCAAAACGGCGATGGATAAGGTCGATATTGTTTGGGACAGTGGTTCCAATACCAAAGTCTCTAGCGCCTCGATTCGGAAGATGTTTGAGGAGGGCCTGAATGCCGATGACACCTTTAAACATAACAGTAATGGTGATACCAAGGCAGCTATTGCCAGCGCTAGTAAAGTGATTCAGGCCACTTACTCTTACCCATTCTTGAATCACGCCACGCTTGAGCCCATGAATGCCACTGCTAAGTGGACACCTGAGCGTTGTGAGGCTTGGGTTCCAACCCAGGATGGTGAAGCTTCATTGGCTGCTGTGATTGCAGCATCTGGCTTGCCGGCTGAAAAATGCGAAGTTTATAAGGTCAATATCGGTGGCGGCTTTGGTCGTCGTGGCGCCTTCCAGGACTATGCGGTGCAAGCAGTAACGATTGCTAAGCAGATGCCTGGCACTCCGATCAAATTGATCTGGACCCGTGAAGAAGATATGACCCAGGGTCGCTATCACCCAGCGACGATGGCTAAATTGACAGCGGCGATCGACGATAAGAAGAATGTCACTGCGCTCAATATCCGTATCTCAGGCCAGTCGATTCTGGCTGCAGTTCGCCCATTTATTTTGGAGGCTAACCAAGGAAAAGACCCAGCAGTATTTCAAGGTTATGACCCACAAGGTGAGCATGGCTTCGGTTACAGCTTTGACAATTTAAATGTCGATCATGCAATGCGTAATACTCACGTGCCTCCTGGTTTCTGGCGTGGCGTGAACGTCAACCAAAACGCTATCTATATCGAAACCTTTATGGATGAGCTGGCTGAAGCAGTCGGTATGGATGCTGTTCAGTTCCGCCTCAAGCATATGCAAAAGTATCCTCGCAATATGGCGGTACTCAAAGCAGCTGCTGACGGAATTGGTTGGACTAAGCCTGCGGCTCCTGGTGTACATCGGGGAATTGCACAGATTAAAGCGTACGGTAGCTATGTTGCCGCAGCCTGTGAACTCTCGGTCAAGAATGGTAACGAGGTGAAGATTCATCGCATCGTTGCAGCAACTGATCCAAGTTATGTAGTTAATCCTGCTCAGATCGAGCGCCAAGTGGGCGGTTCATTTGTATATGGCCTGTCTGCACTCTTCGAAGAAGAAATCACGATCGAGAATGGTGCTGTTGTTCAGAAGAACTTTGATACCTTTAACTCGATTCGTTTAGGCCAAATGCCTAAGGTGGAAACCATCTTGATTCAGGGCGGTGGAAGCGAGTGGGGCGGTGTTGGTGAACCTACGATTGCAGTTGCTGCACCAGCAGTATTAAATGCAATTTACCGTGCTACTGGCAAACGCTATCGGGATGTGCCTCTGAAAAATAGCGGTATTAAGTTGGTTTAATTCAGCTCAGCCATTTTTTAGAAGTTTGTATGAGAACAGGGCGTGCACTAGTAATCTGTTTACTAGTCACGCTCTTTTTCTTAGGCCATTCGAAGTTGGTATCTGCCGTCACGATTACCAACGGCGCTATTAACGACCCTTTATCAGATCAAGTGGGTGACCCCATTCGCGGGCGCGCTATTGTATTGAGTCGGCAAACTGGCTTATGTATCTTGTGCCATAACGGCCCTTTTCCGGAGGAGCAATTTCAGGGAAACTTGGCACCTGAATTAGGCGCAAGCGTAAGCCACTACACTGCCGCACAACTGAGAGCTCGTCTAGTAAATCCTGCTTATTTCAATCCTAATACCATCATGCCTGCGTATTATCAAACAGTAGGCCTGACTCGCGTCGCACCTAAATATGCTGGTCAGACGATACTATCCGGACAAGAGATAGAAGATGTCATTGCTTTTTTAGAGACCATGAAAAGTCAGAACACAAAATGAAGTACATCACTAAACAGAACGCAGAAAGACGCACTTGGCTTACTAGGGTATTACTCCTGGGGGTTTCTGTCTGTCTTCATCCCTTATCGGCTCTGGCTAAAAAGCCTGAGGCTTTAGAGGCTATTCAAAAAATTGTTGGTTCAAATACTTTAAATGAGGGTAAGGTCAAGCTCGTTCTTCCCCCATTGATTGAGAACGGTAATCTGGTTGTTCTCAAAGTGGGCGTCGATAATCCAATGACAGAACAAAATTATGTCAAAGCGATTCATATCATTGCAGAAGGTAATCCTTTGCCCAATGTCTTTAGCGCCTATTTAACACCACGTTCGGGTACTGCCAACATCACAACTCGAGTACGCTTGGCAGAGTCACAAAAAGTCTGGGCGATTGCCCAGTTGAGCGATGGTAGTTTTTGGCAAAGTTCTGTTCAAACCATGGTGACCACTTCTGCTTGTACGGAGGAGCCATGAGTAAAACCTCTCGCACTGTCATCACCATGCCAGATAAAGCCAAGCGGGGCGAAATTATCGAGATTCGGGCAATTGCCCAACACGATATGGAGACCGGCTTTCGATATGACCAAAACGGTAAACGTATACCGCGCGACATTATCAGAAGCTTCACTTGTTCTTATGGTGGTGTTGAGGTCTTCAAAGCCGACTTTTATCCAGGGGTTGGTGCTAATCCCATGGTGATCTTCAGCACTATTGCGACAGAGAGTGGAACCCTCCAGTTTGAGTGGACTGGTGATGATGGCTACGAAGCTCTGAACCAAGCTCAGATTACGGTTACGTGAGAATCGTCCATATCATTATTTGTTGTATCGGTATAACTAGTACCTATCTAGTCACTGCTGAGGCACAAACTTCCGCAAGACAGTCGGGTTATCAATCGATGTCTGCAGAAAACCAAGCCTTACAAGATGATCCCAACGCCAATCCTGCTGTATTTTGGTTAATGGATGGTCAAACACTTTGGAAAGATTCGGCTGGACCTAAGCAAAAGTCTTGTGCCTCCTGTCACGGTGAGTCTGGTCAATCCATGAAGGGTGCGGCAACCCACTACCCGAAGGTGATGAGCGGAAAATTGCAAACCCTGGAGGGGCAAATCAATCAATGTCGTGCATTCAATCAAGGTCTACCTCAGTTTGCCTATGAGAGTAAGCAGCTCTTGGCGCTTACCGCTTTTGTAGCAAACCAATCAAAAGGTTTGCCCATAGATGTTCAGAAAACAGCAAATAATCAATCTGATCTGAAAAAGGGCCATGACTGGTTCTATCAACGTATGGGTCAACTCAATCTCTCGTGTGCTCAGTGTCATGAAGAACGCGCCGGTTTGAAGCTAGGAGGCAGCATCATTCCACAAGCGCATCCTACTGGGTATCCAATCTATCGTATTGAATGGCAAAGCTTGGGCTCATTAGAACGTCGTCTACGCAACTGTATGAGTGGGGTACGCGCTCAGCCTTTTGAATATGGCTCTACTGAGATGGCGCAGTTAGAGCTCTATTTAATGTGGCGCGCGAGAGGTATGCCTCTCGAGACGCCTGCAGTTCGCCCTTAGTCTGAGAAAACGACTGAAGTAGCTCCGTTATTCAAGACGCGGTCATGCAAGTAATAGCGGAGTGCGCGGGAGAGCACTGTGCGCTCCAGATCGCGACCCTTACGTACTAAATCATCTGGGGTATCACCATGAGTGACTCGAGTGACGTCTTGCTCAATGATGGGGCCTTCATCTAAATCGCTAGTCACAAAGTGTGCAGTAGCACCAATCAGCTTAATGCCCCGCGCATGGGCTTGGTGATAGGGCTTAGCGCCTTTGAAGCTAGGTAAGAATGAGTGATGCACATTAATGCAACGCCCCGTTAATTCTTTAGAAAGATGATCAGACAGAATTTGCATATAGCGCGCCAAAATTACCATATCTACTTTTTCTTTGGCGATGATGTCGAGCAACTTCGCTTCTTGCTCAGGCTTGTTTTCTGGTGTGACAGGCAGGTGATAAAAAGGAATATCAAAGAAGTCGATGCTCGAGTACACCTCGCGAGGGTGATTGGAAACAATGCCACAAATAATCATGGGCAGCTCACCAATACGCCAGCGATACAGCAGATCAACTAGGCAGTGATCTAGCTTTGAAGCCATGATCAATACCCGCTTGAGATCTTTAACCGCCCGCAAGTTCCAGATCAACTCAAAGCGTTTTGCAATCTCAACAAAGCCAGCTCTCAGTGTGGCAGCATCCACTGGGCAGCTAAAGCTGACCCGCATGAAGAATCGTTTAGAAGCCTTATCGTCAAATTGCTGAGCTTCTTCAATATCGCCGCCAGCTTGGAAGATATAGGTCGAGACTGCAGCAACAATACCGGGTTTATTGGGGCAGGTGAGGGTGAGGTAGTAGTTTTCAGATGTCATAGAACGATTTTAGACCCTAGAGATCAATTTAGTTGGGCTTAGCAGGATTTTCAGTTGGAGCAATATCTGCCGGGCCAAAGTAAAACTCACTTTTGTCCGTGATGGGTGGGAACTCTTTATCGATGCAGATGGGTTTTGAATCCACCACATTAAAAAAATTACATTCTTTTTTAGTTGCGGCAGAAGCGGCATGCTCCAGTGGAGATTTACCGGTGGCTACCGAAGTTGCCACGCTAGCAGTGGTTATGGGGTAGGTAGCTGCTGTAGCAGTCGCAGTGCTTCCTGCAGAGCTGCCAATGGCCGCAAGTGGAGCGGCGCAAGCATTCAGTAGAGCAATTAAAAGTAGAGAGGCGCAAACTCTGCTGATCAGAGTTTGATCGATACGAGGATTACTTGTTGCGACACGCAACATTAAATACCCCAGCTTGCCAGGAGTTTTGCGGTACTGGCTCATATGGACTATCTGGCGTTGGGTTTGTAGAAACCAGTTTGCCACCACCATTTTTGCCACCAAATTCTTTGAATTCAATTGGGCGATAAGTTGCATTTGAGCAGTTGAATTCATTTAAGCCAATGATTGAACTTACTGGCGCTTTGGTTTGTTGATTTTCTCCAGGCTTCTTGAAATTCAACATTGACATTATTTGGGCTTTGTCACCACTACGTTGCAATGTATCGACGTCTACTGAGACACTCATGAGTTCGTTGTAACCAAGTTCTTGCCAGGCAGCTAGAGCACTCATCATGGGCAAGAGTGAGAGGGTGGTACAGATCGTGATAAATGATAGTTTTTTCATGGCGATTTCTAATGATGAACAGTAATATGCCTATTCTAAACAGGCTCAATGACGCTCAGCTCATTTTTAGCGGTGGTTTAATTCGAGCTGGCGATCGATCTTCTCAGGTTTCATCTGCAAAGGCAGGTACTGCCCATTGGCCCAAAGCGCCTGCATATTGCGATAACGCTGGCTTTGAACCCAGCCCGATTGACCGGTCTGGTAAATAAATAGGGACTTTTCTAGATTCGATAAATCATATATTGCCCGCAAGCTGGGGGCTTGCTTGGTTTCATAGGGATTTGCTGATTTAATCAACTCTAAGCGTCCAACATTAATGGTGTAGTTATCACCCGGAAAAGGAGCCTCAAGATCAAAGATTTTAGCCAAGAAAGGGACTTGGCTAAAGGGGCGGTGTTCGGAGACGGCAATATGGGCTTTACCCCAAACCCAATTCTTGGGGTCATTGCCAAATTGTTTGCTGAGCTGATCTAGGGCCTTATCAAATGCAATATTGGCAGCATCTGCGCAGCTTTCCTTTTGATCGGTCTTGGAGTTGTCACACCAAGAACTATCTGGATTTTGGAGTTGTAACAACAGCGCTTGTCTAAAGCTACGTGGACCATAGTATTGAGTAAACAAATCCCCCAAACGCCCAAAGAGTTGACGCGTCAGTTGATCAGCCCAGGCACTGAAGACGAGCGCTCCAACACTATCCTTCTTCATATCACCATCAAAGTCTTTCGTGAGAACTTGAACTTGCGCTGCCAGTGGATGCTTAGATTGAATCGATTTAAATAGACCAAGCATCGGTGTATTACCCAGGGAAAGCGTATCTGCCTGCATGGTCTTCATGCTTTCCATATTGTGAATATCTTTTGCTTTAATCAACTGAACGATGCGGTCATAACGTGCCGGAAAGTCCCAGTCAGCAGTAAGCGGGTTGGGATTATTGCTTGCAATAATTTCTTGGTTGGCTGTGGCGATCCAGCCTTGCTCAGGATTGGTGCTGGCAGGGAGTTGCTCGAACGGCACGTAGCCAGCCCAGTCATATTGCTTGTCCCAGCCTGGAGCGGGCGCAACGCCGTAAAGACCTTGATACAAAATTCTTTTTGGAGCCATACCCGCAGCCTGGTATGCAATATTACCGTCGAGATCGGCTAACACCACATTTTGCATCGGAGCATAGTTTTGTCGCAAGGCCTTTCTGAACTCATCAATGCTGGTAGCACGATTCATTTCAAGCAGACCAGCGACGGATTGATTTTCATCATCGAGCGCAGTCCAGCGTAAAGCAATTGCAAACTTATCGGTGTTGATAAGGTCCTTGAGTTTTGAAAAACTATCTGAAATCACCGGACCGTGACGTGTCTCTTTAACCAAGAAGCGCACTGGCTCAGCATCCTTGACATCAATAATCTCTTGACGGACCTTAAAGGGGAGTTGCTTATCTGGGCCGCGATACATCACGGGATTTTTTGCATCAATCTGTTCGATGTAAAGATCTTGTACATCGGGATTGGTATTGGTGAAGCTCCACGCTAGCTTGTCTGTTCTGCCCAAAATCACTGCTGGAATACCGGGCAGTGTGCCACCAATGACATTGAGGCCAGGCGCCTCAAGATGAGCAAAGTACCAGACAGAGGGTGCGGATAAGCCAAGGTGCGGATCATTTGCTAGGAGGGGTTTGCCAGTATCGGTATGTTTACCGGCAATGGCCCAGTTGTTCGAGCCGATACCTTCCTTGCCACCTGGAAAATATTCCATAGCCATTTTCATGGTCGGACTGATTGGGGCTTTACTTTGCTGCTCTTGCTGTTTTTGCTTATAGATGCCCATGTCTTGATACAACTTGGCAAAGTCCATTTTTGTGACTTGCTCGCCAGAGTCATAGGGCGGCATAACTTCCCAGATCTGTTTAGTGCTTAGATATTGTGAGAGTTCAAAGCGTTGTACCTCACGTTGCCAATTGCCACCCAGATCCAAATCCATCATTAGCATCCAGGCCAGACTATCACTCGGAGTCCAATAGCCTGGTTTTGATGCTGTTAGAAAGTATTCAATGGGTAAAGCCCAACCCAATTGCGCATTGCCGGTATTGACGCCGTCAGCATAAGCTTGCAATAAACGTTTGGCTTCAACCGGGTATCGATCGAACTGTCTCTCAGCAGCATGTTTAATGCCCAGGGTTCGTAAAAAGTGATCAACTGGAACGGTTTCGCCCCCAAGAATTTCTGAGAGGCGACCACTCGCAATGCGGCGATTCATTTCCATTTGCCAGGAGCGTTCAGTAGCATGTAAATAACCAAGGGCAAATAAAGCATCAGCTGAATTGTTAGCTTTGATATGGGGAATATCCGCCTCATCAAAAGTAATGAGGACTTTATCGTCTATGCCTCTGAAGCTGCGTTTGCCAGAAATATTAGATTGTGCTGAGAGCAGATAAAACACGATGGCAAATGCAGCGATTGCAAGAGTTGCACCTAAAATCATCAGGGCGACTCTCAAGAAGGGGGTAAAACCCTTGAATTCAAAAAAGCGTTTCATGTTGATAGTTTAGTGGTTTTGAAACTCCTCTTGCTTGTAAGAAGCCCTCTAGACGGGGCTCTACAGAGGAAAACCCCTTCCGCATGCTAAAATTCGCATGTCTTGATTTATTAGCGCGGCAGTTTCTGCTAGTGCGAGCCCGAGTGGTGAAATCGGTAGACACAGCAGATTTAAAATCTGCCGACTCAAAAAAGTCGTGCCGGTTCGATTCCGGCCTCGGGCACCACGGTTGGATATGAGCTTACAAAAGCGCACAATTAACTTCGCATTACAAATCAGCCTGATTGGCTTCGCAGGCGCTTATGCAATCGCCAAAGCGGAAACGATTGCATTTACTTGCGTTCGTTCTGAGGGGGCTTACTCCGAAGCGTATGATCTGAAAATCGTTTTGCCTGATCCCAAAAATCCCAAAGCAAAAGCTAAGGTCTATTTAGATGAGCGCGATCTTGATCAGCGTGACGAGCAGGGCTATCAAGAAGTCAAGAATGTCCAGGTCAACAAAAGTACGGTCTCTTTTTTAACAGATACCTATTTTGAGTCTGAAGTATTTGATGGCGTGAAGTATCCGCCTGGAACAGTCGTGGCAAGCACGACGATCCAACGGGAAACTGGTCAGCTAAAAAGAGTTGAAACGATTAAGGCCGGGATTCTGGCTAAAACTATGGGTGAGGGCACAAAGACCTATACCGAAAAATGTGGGCCAGTAGTTAATCCGGCTCAGTAATAAAGCCCAACTTTGTAAGGCCCGCTCTTTTGGAGGCAGCCAATACCTTAGCGACATAATCGTATTGCACTGATTTATCAGCCCGCAAGTTAATTTCAGGTTGTGGATCTTCTTGTGATGCTTTGTCTGCATTTTCGTTATAGGCTTTTAGGGTAACCGGAGTGCTATTCCAATAGATTTGACCCTTAGCATCAATCGATACTTGAACTGATTCAGGCTTGACTTCATTGCGCACGCTATTGGCTTTGGGCAAATCGACTTTCACTGCCTGCTGAATTACGGGGAGCGTAATGATGAAGATGATCAAGAGTACCAACATGACGTCTACCATCGGCGTCATATTGATCTCCGACATGATGCTATCTTCGTTTTGATCGTTCTGAACGTTAAAAGACATGCTTATTCTCCGGACTTCACGCGTGCACCGGTCACGAAATAAGCCAATAGATCGTTACCAAAGCGATTTAGATCGGCAATTTGCAATTTATTGGCACGATTGATCGCGTTAAAGCTCAGAACTGCTGGTATCGCTACCGATAAGCCGAGTGCAGTCATGATCAAAGCTTCACCGATCGGACCGGCAACTTGATCGATCTGCGCACTACCTGAGCTACTGATTGAAATCAAGGCGTGATAGATGCCCCATACCGTTCCAAATAAGCCTACGAATGGAGCAATCGCGCCAGTTGATCCCAAAAAAGTTAACCCCTTCTGAAATTGAGCCGCCACACCATCGATACTATTTTTGATGCTGCGGGCCATCCACTCAGAGTAGTTCAGAGTTTGGAGTAACTCGCGATGATTGGTGGATTGACTTTGATGGTGGATCGATGCCGATGAAGCTTCCTTAGCAATCTTGTAATAGGGATTAAAGCTGCCATTACTAAAGCTATGGAGACCATCCTCATACGAAGTGGCACGCCAAAAGCGTTCTACTTCAGGCATGAGCTTGCGAAGTTTGCGTAGATCCCAGAGGTGATTAAAAAGAATGACCCAGGTCACGATCGAGCATGTCAACAAAATGATACCGACAAAGCGCGTAGCGAAGTCACCTGTGATCCAAAGATTAGCGATGCCAAATGGAGTATGCATAAGATTAATTTTTCAGATTGAATTTGATTAAAAGGTTGGTAGAAATTCTGCTAGGTACACCATTGACTAAATACGGCTTGAAACGATAACGTTGCCCGATCTCTTCTGCGGCACGATCTAAGCGGGGAAAATTACTAGAACGAAGTAGGGCGACATCTTCTACATTCCCTGCTTGATCAATGATGAGACGAACCACCACAGCGCCTTGCTCTCCTGAACGTTTAGAGAAGGAAGGGTAGTAGGCATCTGCATCAGGCTCATAAACGACTTCGAGTTTACCAATGTCAGTTTGAATCGGAGTACCAGTTGCTCCTGGCGCAGAAGCAGGTGCTACAGCAGCATTGGGAGGGGTGCTGCTTGGAGCCTGTTGACTGCTCTGAGGCGCCGGCGGAGAACTTTGTTGCTGAGTTTGCGGCGGCTTAGGAGTTTGACTGGATTTATCTTGAGTCATTTTCTCTTTAGGCTGCGGCTTAGGCGATGGCGGGGTTGGTGGCGTAGCGGGTTTTGGGGGAGGCGTTACAGGTTTTGAAGCAGCAGGAGGCGCCGCTGCTGGTGAGACTAGATTCACTGCGACACGTTCCTCGTCTGGAGTATCTGCAGTGAAATGAAATTTCAGAAGACTGAGCAAAGGCAAGCAATGCATCAAGAGCACAATCAAAATGATCGTACGTTCCGTTTTGTTAAACGGCAGATGTGCATCCAGGCGATTGAGTAGAGTTCCCATTAAGACCTTAGATCGCTTAAGAGAGCAGCACTAAGACGATGGGCTTGTAAATCGGTTGACATCAATTCTTCAGCCATTTTCAATAGTTTTGTTTCATCCTTACTGCTTATAAAACAGACTGAGCCAGCATCCGTATTAGCCCAATCCTGCTTTCGAGGATATTTTGCCTCAAGCTGCCGCTTAAGCTGGCGAACTACTGCTTCACTGGTATCTATCAGCGTAATCGACTCTCCCAAGAGCATTCGAATCGATTGCCGCAGAAAAGGGTAGTGCGTACAACCTAAAACCAGAGTATCAGCACCCGCTTCTTGAATCGGTAGTAAATGGGTGGCTAAAAGCTCAAGCGTTTTAGAATCATCTGCAGAGCCTGCTTCAATTAAGGGCACTAAACCAGCCCCAGCCTGTTTAATGATTCGACAGTGAGCAGGTAAGGTGGCAAGTAAGGCATTGAACTTATCGCTATTGAGAGTGGCTTCCGTAGCTAAGACGCCGACAATTCCATTTTGAGTTTGCATCGCCGCAGGTTTGATACCTGGCTCAACCCCAATGATGGGGATCTCACTCAATTCCGTTCGAATCTTCGCAATCGCTTCCGCAGTAGCGGTATTGCAAGCCACCACAATCGCATCACAGCCTTCTTGCACTAAGTGACGACATAGCGCAAGACTTCTAGCGCTGATCCACTCACTGGATTTTTCACCATAAGGCGCGTTAGCAGAGTCCGCTAGGTAGATATAGTCATGCTCTGGCAATTGATGAAGGGCTTCATCCAAAATGGATAAGCCCCCTACACCAGAATCAAATACGCCGATGAGTGCCAAGTCATTGATCCAAAGAGATTACAAGCTTAAGCGATCGTGACCGGGATATTACCGATCTTTGCCGACCACTCTTTAGGTCCTTCGATATGCATCGATAGGCCCTGAGAATCTACTGCGACTGTGACGGGCATATCTTTTACTTCGAACTCATAAATTGCTTCCATGCCTAGATCAGCAAAAGCCAGAACGCGTGACTTTTGAATTGCTTTAGAGACGAGATAAGCTGCGCCCCCAACCGCCATCAGATACGCGGAGTGATGTTTCTTAATGGCTTCAATCGCTACTGGGCCTCGTTCGGCTTTACCAATCATGGCAATAAGTCCAGTCTTTGCAAGCATCATCTCAGTAAATTTATCCATTCGCGTCGAAGTGGTGGGGCCGGCTGGACCAACAACTTCATCTCGGACAGGATCAACTGGGCCAACGTAATAGATTACGCGGTTCTTAAAACTCACAGGAAGTTCTTCACCTTTAGCGAGCATGTCCTGAATGCGCTTGTGAGCAGCATCACGACCTGTCAAAATTTTGCCATTCAATAACAGTGTGTCACCGAGTTTCCAGTTAGCCACTTCTTCTGGCGTAAGGGTATCGAGATTAACGCGTTTGGACTTTTGAGCATCTGGAGTCCAGGTGACAGCAGGCCAATCAGACAAAGATGGCTTCTCAAATACTGCAGGGCCATCACCATGTAAGTGGAAATGAATATGGCGAGTCGCTGCACAGTTCGGAATCATGGCAACGGGTAATGAAGCAGCATGCGTTGGATAGTCCAGGATCTTCACATCAAGTACGGTGGCTAAACCACCTAGGCCTTGCGCACCAATGCCCAGTTTATTGACCTTCTCATAGAGCTCAAGACGGAGTTCGTCAACGCGGTTCTTAGGACCACTAGCGATCAGCTCTTGAATATCAACGGGTCCCATCAATGATTCTTTGGCAAGCAGCATTGCTTTTTCTGGAGTGCCCCCAATACCAATTCCTAAAATACCCGGAGGGCACCAACCGGCACCCATGGTGGGAACGGTTTTCAAAACCCAGTCGACGATTGAGTCAGAAGGATTGAGCATCACCATCTTGGCCTTGTTCTCAGATCCGCCCCCTTTGGCTGCGCAAATTACTTCGACATCATCGCCGGGTACGATTTCATAATGGATGACTGCAGGTGTGTTGTCGCCAGTGTTACGACGTTTACCAGCGGGATCTGCTAACACTGAAGCACGCAAGGTATTGTCGGGGTTGAGATAGGCGCGACGCACGCCTTCATTCACCATATCGCTCACACTCATGCTGGCATCTGCCCATTGCACATTCATGCCAATTTTTAGAAAGACCACGGCAATGCCGGTGTCCTGACACATCGGACGATGACCTTCAGCACACATCCGACTATTCGTCAAAATCTGAGCAATTGCGTCTTTAGCGGCGGCCCCTTGCTCGAGTTCATAAGCACGACCCATGGCCTGAATAAAGTCCTTAGGGTGGTAGTAGGAGATGAACTGAAAGGCATCCGCAATGCTTTGGATGAGGTCGTTTTGTTTGATCTTAGTCATAGTTTTTCACTCAAATTTGTCAGGTTTGCCATATTTTAAGGGTTTGCCATAGAGCAAATCCCCCGTTTTTTCACTTATCTTCTAGGGTCTAGAGGATACATCCCCCCAGAGGCTAATTAGAGTTAATTCATAGAGGGCATTGAGCATGGAACCATTAATGCACGAAAACCGTGTTTTTCACCCACCCGAGGATTTTGTTAAGGGTGCCGCCATTCCTGGCATGGAAGCTTATAACAAGCTTTGTGCCGAGGCCGAGAAAGATTACGAAGGTTTTTGGGGGCGCCTAGCTAAAGAGAATATCTATTGGAAAAAACCCTTTACCAAAGTTTTAGATGAATCCAAACCACCTTTTTATAAGTGGTTTGAAGATGGGCTAACCAATGCCTCTTATAACTGTTTGGATGTCAATATTCAAAAAGGGAATGGCGCTAAAAAAGCGATCATTTTTGAAGCAGACGACGGCACTGTAACCGAGGCTACTTATCAAGATTTACTCGATCGTGTTTGCAAAATGGCCAACGCTTTGCGCAAGATGGGTATCAAGTCTGGCGATCGTGTCATTATTTATATGTCGATGTCAATCGAAGGCATTGTTGCTATGCAAGCCTGCGCACGGATTGGCGCAACCCATTCCGTTGTCTTCGGCGGTTTCTCTGCCAAATCCTTGCAAGAGCGAATTGTTGACGTTGGTGCAGTAGCAGTCATCACTGCTGATGAACAGTTACGAGGTGGTAAAGCGCTGCCTCTCAAGGTGATCGTTGATGAAGCACTGGCCTTGGGCGAGTGTGAAAAAGTCAAAAACGTGATTGTCTACAAACGTACTGGCGGCAATATTCCAATGACTGCGGGTCGTGATTCTTGGATGCACGATGTGGTCGCAAATGAGTCCACTACTTGTGAACCAGAGTGGGTAAGTGCAGAGCATCCTTTGTTTGTCCTCTACACCTCAGGCTCCACCGGCAAACCAAAAGGCGTGCAACATTCCACTGGCGGTTACCTATTGTGGGCGATTCTCACCATGAAGTGGACTTTTGACATCAAGCCAAGCGATATCTTCTGGTGTACAGCGGATATTGGCTGGGTTACTGGCCACTCATATATTACCTATGGCCCCTTAGCGGTCGGCTGCACTGAAATTGTGTTTGAGGGTGTGCCAACTTATCCGAATGCAGGCCGTTTCTGGGACATGATTGCGAAACACCAAGCAACGATTTTCTATACAGCACCGACGGCGATTCGTTCTTTAATCAAGGCCGCTAGCGGAGATGAGTCTATTCATCCTAAGAATTATGATCTTTCTTCACTTCGCCTCTTGGGCTCAGTGGGTGAGCCGATCAATCCTGAAGCATGGATGTGGTATTACGAACACGTTGGTGGATCACGTTGTCCGATTGCTGATACTTTCTGGCAAACCGAAACTGGCGGCCATATGATTTCTCCAATGCCTGGTGCAACGCCGATGATTCCTGGTTCATGCACCTTACCATTGCCTGGCATCATGGCTGCGATTGTTGATGAAGCAGGTCACGACGTGCCTAATGGCAGTGGCGGTATCTTGGTAGTCAAACGCCCATGGCCCTCCATGATTCGAACGATTTGGAATGATGCTGACCGTTTCGTGAAGTCGTATTTCCCAGAAGAGCTGGGCGGCACTCTGTATCTCGCTGGTGACGGTGCGATTCGTAATAAAGATACGGGCTACTTCACCATCACTGGTCGTATCGATGATGTCTTGAACGTTTCCGGACACCGCATGGGTACAATGGAAATCGAATCTTGCTTAGTAGCCAATCCATTGGTTGCTGAGGCCGCTGTAGTAGGTCGTCCTGATGATATGACTGGTGAAGCAATTTGTGCTTTCGTAGTTCTCAAAGGGGGCAGACCAACTGGCGATGAAGCCAAGAAGATCGCAACCGAATTGCGTAACTGGGTTGGTAAGGAGATTGGGCCAATCGCAAAACCAAAAGATGTTCGCTTTGGTGACAACTTGCCTAAGACCCGTTCCGGCAAGATTATGCGACGCCTCTTGCGTGTCATTGCTAAAGGTGAGGAGGTCACTCAAGACACTTCCACCCTTGAGAATCCAGCGATTCTGGACCAACTCAAGCAGTCCTTATAAGTCTTTCTAAGACACACCCTTTCGGGAACCGTATAATCGTGGGTTCCGGAAGGGTGGATGAGCGGTTTAAGTCACACGCCTGGAAAGCGTGCGTAGGTTAATAGCCTACCGCGGGTTCGAATCCCGCCCCTTCCGCCACATTCAATTAATCAGACCCCCTAAGCTTCCATGAAATCTTTTTCCATCGGTAAGTGCTTTGGGGTTTTGTCTTTCTGGCTTCTGCTCAATCACCCTATTGCTGCACAAACTACTTCGGTAGCTGTTGCGGCCAATATGAAAGACGCTTTCACTGCAATAAATAGCGCATTCATTGCCAGCGGCAAACCCGAATTGCGAATTGTTTATGGCTCATCCGGTAACTTTGCATCCCAAATTATGAATGGCGCTCCATTCAATCTATTGATCTCTGCAGATGAAAATTCTCCGCTTGAGTTATTTAAGAACGGCAAGACAGTTGATGCAGGCAAGGTCTATGCGGTTGGAAGATTAGCAATGCTAACGAAGAACTCAAGTGGCATCAAATTCAATCCAGACGCAAAACAGGACAAAGCAGAATTAGCACGAGTAATTAGCAAGGCCAACAAGATTGCTATTGCTAAACCTGAGCTTGCTCCTTATGGTAGGGCAGCAGTGGAGTATCTCAAAGCCATCGGATTGTGGGAGCTGGCTAAAGACAAATTGGTCTATGCAGATAATGTTGGCATGGCAACGATGTTTGTCTCAACCGGTGCGGCTGATCTGGGATTTACCTCCTTATCACTTGCCAAGTCGCCTGAGCTTTTAAAAGATACAAGTTATCTAGAGCTTGAGGAAACTTGGTATGCCCCAATTAAACAAAGAATGGTCTTGATTAAGGGCGCGCCACCAGAGGCCAGCGATCTTTATCAATTTATGCAATCTACTAAAGCAAGACAGATTCTGATCCAATACGGCTATAGCCTGCCTGGTAATCAACCATAGGCCTTAATAAGACTGGTATGAGTTATTGATCTAAGAGTATATGCAAAGGGGTATGAAACACCTCTCAATTTATAGTAAAGTGAATTTTTAGTATTTGTTACCTGGAGATCGTATGTCCCTCAGAATTAATGATATTGCCCCAAACTTTAAAGCCAAGACTACCCATGGCGAGATCGACTTCCATAACTGGATCGGCGATTCTTATGCGATTCTGTTTTCTCATCCAAAAGATTTCACGCCCGTGTGCACTACCGAGTTGGGTTACATGGCTAAGATTGAAGAAGAGTTCACGAAACGCAATACCAAGCTGATTGGTTTGTCGATTGATCCAGTTGAGAATCATAGTGGCTGGGCAAAAGATATTGAAGAGACGCAAGGTCACCCAGTCAAGTACCCCATGATTGGTGATACTGATTTAGCTGTTGCTAAGCTCTACAACATGTTGCCTGCTGGTGAAGTAGCTTCTGATGGCAGAACTGCTGCAACAAATGCTACTGTACGATCGGTATTCATCGTTGGCCCAGATAAAAAAATTAAGCTGACCATGACTTATCCAATGACCACCGGCCGTAACTTTAATGAGATTCTGCGCGCACTCGATTCGATTCAGTTGACCGCAAAACATAAAGTGGCTACACCCGTGAATTGGAATCATGGTGAGGATGTGATCATCGCTGGCTCTGTTTCAGATGAGGATGCGAAGACCATGTTCCCTGAGGGCTGGAAAGCACCTAAGCCCTACTTACGTATTGTGAAGCAACCTAAGTAAGCATCAAACAACAGCCCAATTTGGGCTGTTTTACTATCTACGCTGATCTCATGACCCAAAGTAAGTCTTATACACAGATTCAAGTCGGCGCAGTATTGCTAGCCGCAGGCGAGGGTAGTCGGATGGGCAATATCCCGAAGTGCCTTATTCAGCTTGATGGCTATTCACTTTTACAAAGACAATTGCTTGCCTTAACAGAGGCTGGTGTTGATGAGATAGTCCTAGTGACAGGCTACTACCATAGCGAGGTAGCGCAAGAGCTCAAAATATTAGACGTAACTTCTTCGCTTCGAGTGGTGCGGAACGAGCATGCCCAAGAGGGTCAAGCAACTTCGGTACGACTCGGGATTGAAACTCTGGGTGGTGATCTTGATGCAGTGATCATGACGCTATCTGATCAGCCTTTGATTGAGTCTCAAGACATCAAAGCACTGATAGCGGCTTTCAAGAAAAGAGCTGCCGGTGAAGTTATTTTACCAATGTTTAATGGACAAAGAGGCAATCCCATTATTTTGAGTGGCTCAGTCATGAAAACCATTCTGGCATCAGGAAAAGAAATGGTATGTCGTAATTTCATGGATCAACATCCTGAGTTAGTGAACCAATGGCAAACCCAAAACGATCACTATGTGGTGGATATTGATACACCTAAAGATCTAGAGTTACTCTCAGCACAGAAGGGCTGGACCTTTAGCCTGCCAAATTCCGATAAAGCCTAGGAATCGGATTATTATTTCCTTCTATGGAAAACCTAGACCTCATCGTATTGAGAGCGCTACTGGATTGGAGAAGCGCCGGTAAAAAAGCGCTACTAGCAACAGTAGTAAGAACCTGGGGCTCATCTCCCAGACCGGTTGGATCCATTATGGCTTTGTGTGAGGACGGTAGTGTGGTCGGTAGTGTCTCGGGTGGCTGCATTGAAGATGATTTAATTCGGAACTTCGGTGGACTCAAGGATTTTCCGCTCGAGAAACAGAGTGCACCTCAGTTTCTAAAGTATGGTGTGACAGCAGATGAGGCTCATCGCTTTGGCCTGCCTTGTGGCGGCACTTTAGAGATCCTGCTGGAGTTCAATGTTGCTATAGAGCCTTTGACCCAACTCATTAGTGAGCTCACTAGCGGCAGGTTAGTTACGCGTCATACCGACCTCAAAACCGGCGCAGTCACTTTAAAGGTGATTGCTCAGCCTGAAGCGCTATCAATTAATGAGACAGTGTTGAGCAATACCTTTGGCCCGGAATACCGCATGCTCATTATCGGTGCAGGACAGTTGTCAGAATATCTGGCAACCATGGCCTTATTTAATGGCTTTAGTGTGACCATCTGTGACCCTCGTGAAGAGTACCGTGGGAACTGGAAAGTTACCGGCGTTACCCTAAGCTCACAAATGCCTGATGATTTAGTGCAAGAGATGAGGTTGGATAGTCGTAGTTGCGTGGTGGCGCTGACCCATGACCCCAAGCTAGATGACCTTGCCTTATTAGATGCACTTCAGACCAAGGCCTTTTATGTGGGCGCAATTGGATCCCGCAGAAATAGTGAAGCACGACGCCAAAGAATGATTGAGCATTTTGGATATACCGAGGAGTCGATTGCTAAACTCAAAGGCCCAGTTGGAATCTACATTGGCAGCAAGACACCCCCAGAAGTAGCGGTGAGCGTGATGGCTGAAATATTGGCAGTCAAGAATGGAGTCACTCTGCCACAGTCTGCACAAGTGAGTTATGCAAAGGAGTTGCTATGAAGCTGTTGAGTAAGACACTTTTGATCATCACGGCTAGCTTTGTTTTTATTCCTGCGTATGCAGAAGAGGCATGGCCCAATCATCCTGTGAAATTTATCGTTGGCTTTGGCCCGGGTGGTGCAAATGATCTTGTAGCCCGAGTCGTTGCTGAAGGGGTATCCAAACAACTGAATCAAACGGTGATTGTTGAGAATAAGCCGGGAGCAGGATCTACCCTGGGTGCCGATATCGTGGCCAAAAGCGCACCAGATGGCTATACCTTTTTTGTGAGCGCTGGCGGCATCATCACTAATCCGATGATCAAGTCTTCGATGCCATACAAAGAGGGCGACTTGGTGCCTGTGGGATTGCTGACGATTAGTCCCTCGATCATCGTGGTCTCAAGCGATTCAAAGATAAATAATATTAAAGATTTATTGGCCCAAGCCAAAGAGCCTAAAGGCCTGAATTTTTCTACAGCAGGCACCGGCAGTACGCCGCACTTTGTCGCTGAGATGCTCGCCATCAAAGGAGGCGGTAAGTATGAAATCATTCCTTACAAGAGCGGCTCCGAAGGCATGGTGGCTGTGATCTCCAATCAAGTCGATGCAACCTCTGAAGCCAGTGTGGTGGTGATTCCGCAAATTCAGGGTGGTAAATTAAAACCGATTGCTTCTACTTGGAATAAACGCATAACAGCATTGCCTAATGTCGCAACAGCCAAAGAGCAAGGCTATCCAGAAATCTTTATTGGGCACTGGGCCGGTGTCTTTGCTCCCAAAGGCACGCCTGACCTTATCTTAGACAAAATGAATCAAGCGATTAATGCAGCATTGAAGACGGCTGCAGTTCAGAGTCGTCTCATTCCTCAGGGTATTGAGCCCACACCCGGAAGTCGAGTTTCCTTCGCCAAGTTTTTAGCTGATGAGAAAGCCCGACTCGAGCCGATTGTCAAGCGCGCGAATATGAAGGAAGATTAATTACAGAGGTTTGATCTGTAGTTTTCTGAATTTCACTACACCGCCGGCAGATTGCAGGGCAATCGGACCTTGGCTAAATTTAGCGTCTTGCCCATCGGCTACGGTGACCTCGCCGTTCATCACAACCTTGAAGTGAGAGCCATTTGCGGTGATCTCAAAAGTATTCCATTTGCCAGCTGCCTTAGGTACAGGGCTCACTTTGGCAACATCCACAATAGCACCGGTCGCGTAGTTTTGATCAGGACGCTTATCAAAAATATTGACTTCGTAAGCGTTATCCGAAGTGACCTTGGTGCGATCTTGGCAGCGTAAAAAGATGCCGCTATTCGCATCTTCATTTGCCCAAAACTCAGCCCTAATGATGAAGTTTTTGTAGGATTGATCAGTGATTAAGTACCCCATTGCTTTATTACCCTCAACGATGCCATTTCCAACTACCCAGCTTCCGTTACCAATAATGCTCCAACCATTTAGGCTTTGGCCGTCGATCAGATTGATAAAGCCATCTTTGTCTACCTTCGATTGGGCTAAGGCCCCAGCGTTGATCAACCAGGTGAGGGCAAAAAGGGCCAGGGTGTTCCGTAAGTTACCTTTAAACATTTCAGTCTCCATTTTTAATCATTCGATATGCTTTCGAGATAGCTTATGTTCCTGAGCTTTTGTCGCGTAGGCAAGTAGGCATTACGCTAGCTTTCCTAATTCTGAATGGGCCTTGAGAATCGAGTAGACTTCACTTATGAAGAATTTCCTTCCACTACTATTAACCACACTTACTGTGTGCCTTTGCTTAAGTGCTTGCGGTACCGTTGAATCTGCCGCTAAAGATGACTGCACCTCGATTGGCTGGCAAGTAGGAACCCCGGGCTATGAGCGCTGCTTTAAGTCTCGAGTGAATGAGCGGAATATGGACAATTCCAATCCGCCTGGCGACCAACCAAGACCCTCTCTCTTATAAGGGTTAACCCTGAATTCTAGATCCGACTTCTTGACCTAAGTCAGATCTCCTAAAATTAAAAAAATGCTAGGGCAGGCAAGCCTGTCATATATCGGCAATAATTTAGTCTGTTTAAACCCAGTGCCAAATATATCTAATAAAAATGGCACGACAAAACAGATACCTAAAGACCGCACAATATGAATCATCCAAAGCCCTCTGATGCAGTTAAAGCAGTTGCTATTGCAACCGCTGATGATCTAAGAGAGACCATTCGTCGCAAAAGTAAATTAAAGGGCCGTCAGGCTGATGAAACTTCTTTGCAAGAAGTGCGAATGTTGATTGGTAATGGACCACATCGTCGTGATCTCTTGATTGAATATTTACACAAACTGAATGATGAATATCGTGCCCTGCATGATCGTCACATGGTGGCCTTGGCAAAGGAAATCAATATTCCAATGGCCGAAGTTTATGAAGTGGCTACTTTTTATCACCACTTTGAAGTTGTGCGCGGCAATGATCCCGTAGCAGATATCACCGTCCGAGTATGCGATGGTGTCTCTTGCGAATTGGCTGGTGCTAAATCCCTGCTCGAAAAACTCCCAAGCATTTTGGGTAATCCAAAGGTCAAAGTCATTCCAGCGCCTTGCGTGGGCCGCTGTGAGCAAGCTCCCATTGCAGTAGTACATCAACATCCAGTCTTATTTGCGACTCTGGACAAAATTAATGCCGCAGTTAAAAACAATATGGTGACTCAGCCCATGCCTCGCGATGATGGGCAGTTTGATCCAGCGGCTCTGGCAGAGAAGAGTGTTTCACCTCAGGGCGCAAATCAATTGCTCTCGCCAAACTATGTCGGATTTGAGGCTTACAAGGCTAAAGGGGGTTATGCATTAGCCAAAGAAGTCGCTGAAGGTAAGCACAGTGTTGAGAGTGTCATCAAAGCGATGGAGAATTCAGGTTTGCGCGGTCTGGGTGGCGCCGGCTTCCCAGCTGGACGCAAATGGCGCATTGTTAAAGATCAACCAGCTCCAAGACTCATGGCTGTCAATATTGACGAAGGTGAGCCAGGCACATTCAAGGACCGCACTTATCTTGAGCGCGATCCTCACCGCTTCCTTGAAGGTTTATTAGTAGCGGCTCAAGTGGTTGGGATTGATGCTTGCTATATCTACTTGCGTGACGAATATCACGGTTGCCGCGAACTGCTCGAAGCAGAACTGGTCAAGCTCAAAGCAAACCCACCTTGCAAATTGCCTTTAATCGAATTGCGTCGTGGCGCTGGTGCTTATATCTGCGGAGAAGAATCCGCCATGATTGAGAGTATCGAGGGTAAGCGTGGCGAGCCCCGCATGCGTCCTCCTTACATCGCACAAGTTGGTTTGTTTGGCCGTCCTACCCTTGAACACAATATGGAAACCCTCTATTGGGTGCGCGATATTGTGCAGCGTGGCCCAGATTGGTTTAGTGCCTTTGGTTTAAACGGCCGCAAAGGATTGCGTAGCTTTAGCGTCAGCGGTCGTGTGAACTACCCTGGTGTGAAATTGGCACCAGCCGGTATCACGATTCAGCAACTGATTGATGATTACTGTGGCGGTATGCAAGACGGTCACAAGTTCTATGGTTACTTGCCCGGCGGAGCATCGGGCGGTATCTTGCCAGCCACTATGAATGACATTCCGCTCGACTTTGATACCTTACAGCCCTATGGTTGTTTCATTGGCTCAGCCGCAGTGGTGGTCTTTAGTGAAAAAGATCGAGCACGCGATGTGGCGCTGAACGTGATGCGCTTCTTTGAACACGAGAGCTGTGGTCAATGTACGCCTTGCCGCGTTGGAACTGGTAAAGCAGCCCAACTCATGGAAGCCAAATCTTGGGATCAAAGTACTTTAGAAGATCTCGCTACGGTGATGGTCGATGCTTCGATCTGTGGTTTAGGTCAAGCCGCTCCCAATCCGATTCGTTGCACTAATAAATATTTCCCGAATGAAGTCGCATAAGGAAGTTACTTAAAGAGAAAACGGGAAGACACAGAATATGAACGCACCTACTAATCCAAAAGAACTACAACTCCAAACAGTCGAGTTCAAGCTTGACGGTAAGACCATCGTTTCTTACGAAGGCGAGACCATTCTCAAGGCAGCTAAGCGCCATGGTATTGATATTCCCCATCTGTGTTTCAAAGATGGCTATCGCGCAGACGGAAACTGTCGTGCTTGCGTAGTTGAAATCAATGGTGAGCGCACCTTGGCCCCTAGTTGCTGCCGAAGTGCGACTGCTGGGATGGAAGTGAAAGCCAATAGCGAACGCGCAGTGAAGAGTCAAAAACTGGTCTTGGAGATGTTGCTCTCCGATATGCCAGACGAAGGATTTAAATGGGTAGGAGACACTCCCGCAGAGGAGAAAAAGCAGCAACACGGTGAACTTAGCACTTGGGCTACTCGGATGGACGTTACCGTGCGTCCTGAGCTCAAAGCCATCCGTCGCGAACAAGTGGGCGCTGATTACTCACATCCAGCGATGGCGGTCAATCTCGATGCCTGTATTCAATGTAATCGTTGCGTGCGCGCTTGCCGTGAAGAGCAGGTGAATGATGTGATTGGTTACGCTAATCGCGGTCATCACAGTGAGATCGTATTTGATCTGAATGATCCAATGGGCGACAGTACGTGTGTGGCTTGTGGCGAATGTGTCCAAGCTTGCCCAACTGGCGCTTTGATGCCTAAGGGTTTGATCGGCTCACAAACCGTCGATGCGAAGGTGGATTCGGTATGCCCATTCTGCGGTGTCGGTTGTCAAATTACATATAACGTTAAAGATGACAAGATCGTTAGCGTTGAAGGTCGTGATGGCCCAGCCAATCACGAGCGTTTATGCGTCAAGGGTCGTTTTGGTATGGACTACATTCATAGTCCACAACGTTTAACCAAACCCCTGATTCGTAAAGCGGGTGTTCCTAAAGATGAAACCGCGACCCAAGATCCCCAGAACTGGTCTGAGATTTTCCGTGAAGCGACTTGGGAAGAGGCGCTAGCACTGGCATCTGGTGGTCTGAAGAAACTCAAAGATCAATACGGTAATAAGGTGCTGGCTGGCTTTGGTTCTGCTAAGGGTAGTAACGAAGAGGCCTATCTTTTCCAAAAATTAGTGCGTACTGGCTTTGGTAGTAATAACGTCGACCACTGTACACGCTTATGCCACGCATCTTCTGTTGCGGCATTGCTTGAAGGCGTTGGTTCAGGCGCTGTTAGTAACCAGGTGAATGATGTTGAGCACTCAAGTATGATTTTGTTGATTGGCTCAAATCCAACTGCAAACCATCCGGTTGCAGCAACCTGGTTTAAGAATGCAGCTAAACGCGGTACAAAGATTGTGCATGCGGACCCCCGTATGACCGATATCAGTAAGCATGCTTGGCGTAAATTGCAGTTTAAGCCCGGCACTGACGTAGCCATGCTTAATGCCATGATCTATACGATCATTGAAGAGGGCTTAGTCGATCAAAAGTTCTTGAATGATCGTGCTAACAACTACGAAGCTCTTAAAGAAAATATTAAGGGCTACAGTCCAGAAGCAATGGCACCGATTTGCGGCATTCCACCAGAAACTTTGCGCGAAGTGGCTCGTGAGTTTGCAACGACGAAGTCAGCGATGGTTCTTTGGGGCATGGGCATTAGCCAACACGTCCACGGAACCGATAATGCGCGTTGCTTAATCGCTTTGGTCAGTATTACTGGTCAGATTGGTAAGCCAGGCTCTGGCTTGCACCCACTGCGCGGACAAAATAACGTGCAGGGTGCGAGTGATGCTGGACTCATTCCGATGATGTTCCCGAACTATCAACGTGTCGATAACGAAGCAGCGCATGCTTGGTTCGAGAAATTCTGGGATACCCCATTAGATAAGAAGCCCGGTTACACCGTAGTAGAAATCATGGGCAAGATTTTGGCTCCAGATAGTGATCCCGATAAGATTCGCGGCATGTATGTCGAGGGTGAGAACCCAGCGATGAGTGATCCAGATTTGAATCACGCGCGTCATGCATTGGCAACTCTTGAGCATTTAGTTGTTCAAGACATTTTTATGACCGAGACAGCTTTGCTTGCGGACGTAGTTCTGCCAGCCAGTGCCTGGCCTGAGAAGGTTGGTACGGTTAGCAATACCGACCGTATGGTGCAGATGGGTAAAAAAGCGATTAATCCTCCCGGTGATGCAAAGCCGGATTTGTGGATCATTCAGCAAATCGCTAAAGGTATGGGCTTGAACTGGAACTATCAAGGCCCTGACGCGGGTGTCGCTGAAGTCTATGAAGAAATGCGTCAAGCAATGCATGCAGCGATTAGCGGCATTACTTGGGATCGTTTGGAGCGTGAGTCCAGTGTGACTTATCCATGCTTAACACCGGAAGATCCAGGTCGTCCAATCGTATTTGATGACCACTTCGCAACTTTGGATGGCAAAGTCAAACTTGTACCAGCAGATATTATTCCTGCGAACGAGCGTCCTGATGCTGACTATCCATTTGTGTTGATTACGGGCCGTCAGTTAGAGCATTGGCA
>Ga0118677_10002930_pt1 | contig 33449 bp, 25 predicted proteins | sample AliMusrvi5mmetaG_FD_86154 | JGI IMG/M metagenome (GOLD analysis project Ga0118677, IMG submission 86154) | reverse complement strand
ATTTTTGAGTGTAAAAATATAAGGAGCATTTGCTCCTTATATGAATTAGTCAATTTCTATTGAATGTTCTTCAATTGTTCAATGATCTCAGCATGCTTGTCAAGCATTTTTAAACGATAGTATAAAGTTTTTAATGATTCCATTGTAAACTTATCTTTCGGATTTATTTCATGAGCTTTTTCCATATATGGAATTGCTTTTTTAAACTCAATATCTGCCTTATTTTTTTCAATTTCATATTTATCAGGCTGATTGCTCGGAACAGCATTGGCTACATCAATCTGTTTTACACCTTTATTATAATACAAGGCTCCAAGGTTGTAATAAGCATCGAAATAATCTTGCTTGAATTCAATAGCTTTAAGGTAGTTAGTAGTAGCTTCATCTGTTTTTTGAAGTTTATCATACAATGTTCCCAATGCAAAATAATAAGAAGAATTTTTTGGATCCTTTTCAATAGCAATTTGCAAATATTTCATTGCATCGTCAATTTTATTTGCATTCAAATAGATATTAATTACTTCTACCAAAAGTGGTCCGTTGTCAGAATATTCTTTCAAACCATCCTGTAATGATTGTAAAGCGCCCAAAGTATCTTTTTTCTGAAAATAGCTATTTGCAATTAGCGCATATGTTTTAGCCCCATTGTATTTATACTTTGCAGCCTGTTTATAGTATTCAATTGCTTTGTCATAATTCTTGGCATTAAATGCAGCTAAACCAGCATTAAACATGATAACTGTATCAACAGTATTTGTTCCTTCAGTCTTATAGGCTGGCATTTGATTAATTACCAGAATTTCTTCAAAAGATTTCATGGCCTTTTCGAATTTTTCCTCATTAAAAGCAGCAACAGCCTGATTTGTAAGGTCTCCTACCAAAAGAGTAAGCTTTATTTTCACACTCTTTGTAAAACGATCTTTGTCATCAAGTTGTAATGCTTTCTGATAAGATTCAAAAGCAACAGTTAAAGGATCTTCACTAAGCTTTTTATAATTCTCATCTTTCGATGCATATATAGCCTGGTAAATTGATCCACGAGCTTCCCAGGTTCCTGCCCAGGAAATAGAATTCTCTGATTTAGGGTTCTTTGGATCAACAGTTTCTTCTATTGATTCAACTGCTTTGTCTAGTTTCCCGGCATCTTTATAGTTTAATGCACTGGTTACTTTGCCTTTTTGAGCGAATGCACAGGTTACGGCAAAAAGTAAAACAAATAAAATTGTCGTTCTCTTCATTGTAATAGAAAGTTTGTTATTATGCTATAAATATAATTAATTGTTATCAATTATTTGTTATTCCTCCGCTTGATCTTTATTATCTTCTGTATTATCATCTGTCAATTCAATATTCTCGCCTGTAATTTCGGAAATTTCATCTTCAGTTGTTGGTACAATTGTTATTGATGCGATTTGATCTCCTTCTTTCAGATTAATCAGTCTTACTCCCTGAGCTGTACGTCCCAGAATCCGAAGCGATGAAATTGACATTCTAATCGTCAGACCTGATTGAGTAATAATCATCAGGTCAGTCGTATCATCAACACTTTTTATTGAAATAACCTGACCCGTTTTTTCAGTAACATTGATTGTTTTAACACCCTTTCCACCTCTGTGGGTTAAACGATAATCGCCAATTTTTGATCGCTTTCCATAACCATTTTCGGAAACAACCAAAATATCTTCGTTTTCGTTTTCGACGCAAACCATGCCAACCACTTCATCCTGATCATTCCCAAGGGTGATTCCTCTTACTCCTGAAGCAGTCCTTCCGATTGGACGAACACTACTATCCTCGAAACGAACAGCCTTACCTGAACGAACGGCCATCATAATATGATGATTGCCATTGGTCATTCGGGCCTCAAAAAGCTGATCGTCTTCTCTGATCGTAATCGCATTTACTCCGTTCTGACGTGGACGCGAATAAGCCTCCAGTGAAGTCTTCTTTATGATCCCTTTCTTTGTACAAAGAATTATAAAGTTGTTGTTAATATATTCAGGATCAGTAAGATTCAATACATTTATGTAGGCGAGGATTTTATCATCCTGTTCAATATTAATAACATTTTGAATAGCACGCCCTTTTGATGTTTTTGATCCTTCAGGAATTTCATAAACTTTCAACCAGAAACACTTACCCTTTTCAGAAAACAAAAGTAACGTATTGTGCATTGAAGCGTTAAACATGTGCTCCAGAAAGTCAGAATCCCTGGTAGTGCTTCCTTTTGAACCAATACCACCCCTCCCCTGAGTTTTAAAATCGCTAAGAGGAGTTCGTTTAAGGTATCCAAGATGAGAAATTGTGATAACCATTTCTTCATCAGCATAAAAATCTTCAGGATTAAACTCTTCAGCATTCGGTACTATCTCAGTTCTGCGAGTGTCTCCATATTTTTCTTTTATTTCAAGAAGCTCATTTTTAATTATTTCCATGCGCAGATTGATGTCAGCTAATATGCTTTTCAGATATTCAATCTGTTTCATGATATCCTGGTATTCCAGGTGCAGTTTATCCTGTTCCAGACCAGTTAACTGACGTAAACGCATTTCAACGATCGCACGTGACTGAATGTCAGATAAACTAAATCGTTCCATCAGGTTTAACCTGGCTTCATCAGGATTCTTTGCGGCACGGATAATTGCAATAACTTCCTCGATATTATCACTTGCAATAATTAAACCTTCCAAAATATGTGCACGCTTTTCTGCCTGATCTAACTCAAACTGAGTTCTCCGGATAACCACTTCGTGCCGATGCTCAACGAAATAATGGATTAAATCTTTCAGGTTAAGCATCTTAGGTCTGCCATTAACCAGGGCAATGTTATTTACACTGAAGCTATTCTGAAGCTGTGTAAATTTATAAAGCTTATTCAGAACGACATTCGAAATCTCATCACGTTTGATGTCAAAGACGATGCGCATTCCGTCACGGTCTGATTCATCATTTACGTTTGATATTCCTTCTATTTTCTTTTCATTGATCAATTCAGCAGTCTTTATAATAAGCTCTGCCTTGTTCACCATATAAGGAATTTCAGTGATCACTATCTTTTCCCGGCCATTTGGTGCAACTTCAATATGTGCTTTTCCACGAACAACAATACGTCCTCTCCCGGTCTCGAATGCTTCCTGAACACCCCGATAGCCATAAATTATTCCACCTGTAGGAAAATCAGGTGCCTTAATTATAGGTATAAGATCCTGTATATCAATCTCTGGATTATTAATGTATGCAATGATAGCATCTATTGTATCAGATAAATTATGAGGCGGCATATTCGTTGCCATACCAACCGCTATACCTGAGGCTCCATTAACGAGCAAATTCGGAATTCGGGTTGGTAGTACAGTCGGTTCTTTCAGCGACTCATCAAAGTTAGGCTGAAAATCAACCGTATTCTTATCCAGGTCGGCAAGTGTTTCTTCTGCAATTTTTGATAACCGGGCTTCTGTATACCGCATTGCAGCCGGACTATCGCCGTCAACAGACCCAAAGTTTCCCTGTCCGTCAACCAAAGGATAACGCAACGACCAATCCTGTGCCATACGAACCATGGTAAAATATACTGATGAATCACCATGGGGATGGAATTTACCTAATACTTCCCCTACAATCCTTGCAGATTTTTTATAAGGCTTATTTGATCCGGTTCCTAATTCGCTCATTCCAAATAATACACGACGATGTACAGGCTTTAAACCATCTCTTACATCCGGAAGTGCCCGTGAAACTATGACAGACATCGAATAATCGATGTAAGCTGATTTCATTTGCTCCTCAATATTAATCTTGATAATTTTTTCGCCTTCAGCCATTTACTTCTCCTTTAATAAATTTTGCTTTAAAAATTTGACTGACAAAAATACAAAAATACTTTTTGAATCAAGCGATTTCCTTGCTTTTCGTCGGTAAATTAAGAATAAGATTTTAACAATGCAATGTTCAAAAAATCAGCAAATTAAATGACAAGCTGTGTATTAATTGTGTAAATTTGAACGTAGAAGTTTACATTCGATAGAATGACTGCCAACATTTAGGAATGGTTTTTGTTATTTTGATACGTAATTAATTAATGTGACGAAGCATATGGATTCACAATTTTCACCCCGAATCAAAGATGTACTTTCATACAGCCGGGAAGAAGCAATTCGGTTAGGCAATGAGAGTATTGGGTTAGAGCATATTTTCCTTGGAATCCTGAGAGATGGAGAAGGCGTTGCCATTGAAATTCTTACGAATCTGAGTGTTAATCTGGCTGAGATAAAACAATTAATCGAGGAAAAGCTAAGGACAGGTAAAGATGTTGATTCTCAGGCTTCTGTTCAATTACTTAAGTCAGCCGAAAAAGCGTTAAAGCTAGTTTATCTTGAAGCAAGGGCATTTAACAGCCAGACAATTAATACAGGACATCTCCTTCTTGCCTTAATCAAAGATAAAGATAGTCTGATCAGTAACATTTTAAATGAATACCATATTAACTACTACATTCTGAAATCAAGACTGGAAGATTATAAGAATCCGGAAGCCAAATCGGAATTTGATGATGAAGATGCAGATGATGATGATAGTTTCTCCAAATCATCCGGTGGTGCTTCATCTTCTTCTACTTCAGCTAAAAAACCTGTAAATCCAAAATCAGAAACACCCGTATTGGATAATTTTGGCGTTGATATTACCAAAGCAGCCGAGGAAAATAATCTGGATCCGATAGTCGGTCGTGAACGTGAAATAGAACGATTAGCACAGATCTTATCTCGTCGAAAGAAAAACAATCCGATCTTAATTGGAGAACCTGGTGTTGGTAAATCAGCTATAGCTGAAGGGCTTGCGCTTCGTATCGTTCAGAAGAAAGTATCCAGGGTCTTGTTCGATAAGCGGGTTGTGAGTTTGGATATTGCTTCAATTGTTGCCGGTACCAAATACAGGGGTCAATTTGAAGAACGTATGAAAGCTATTTTGAATGAATTATCCAAAGTCAGCAATGTAATACTTTTCATCGACGAAATTCATACCATCGTCGGTGCTGGGGGCGCTACAGGATCGCTTGATGCCGCAAATATGTTAAAACCAGCCCTGGCACGGGGTGAAATTCAGTGCATTGGAGCTACAACGCTCGATGAATACCGTCAGCAGATTGAAAAAGACGGTGCTTTGGAAAGAAGGTTCCAGAAAATTATGGTTGAGCCAACTACGGTGGAGGAAACCATTGAAATCCTCACCAATATAAAGGAACGTTACGAGGATCATCATAATGTGATATATACACCAGAAGCGATTGAAGCTTGTGTCAAACTGACAGCAAGGTATATTCCTGACCGGTTTTTACCTGATAAAGCTATTGATGCTCTTGATGAATCCGGTTCACGCGTTCATATTTCGAACATCAATGTGCCTGATCGCATCATTAAACTGGAAGAGAAGATAGAAAAAACAAAAGATGAAAAGATAAAAGCAGTTAAGAGTCAGAACTTTGAATTGGCTGCTAACCACCGTGATAAAGAAAAAAGCCTCCTCCAATTACTTGAACAGGAAAAAGAAGAGTGGGAAAAAGAACTAATAAGTCATCGCGAAACGGTGACCGAAGAAAAGGTTGCCGAGGTTGTTGCCATGATGTCAGGTATTCCGGTCCAGCGTATTGCCCAGGCTGAAGGAAAACGATTGATGGATATGGGCAAACAGATTAAGGGAAGTGTGGTTGGCCAGGATGAAGCAATTGGTAAAATAGTTAAAGCAATTCAGCGAAACAGAGCCGGCCTGAAAGATCCCAATAAGCCAATCGGGTCATTTGTCTTTCTTGGTCCTACAGGAGTAGGTAAAACACAACTTGCAAAAGTACTGGCCAAGTATCTGTTTGATAGCGTGGATTCATTGATCCGCGTGGATATGAGTGAATACATGGAGAAATTCTCTGTTTCACGTTTGGTTGGTGCACCTCCGGGATATGTGGGTTATGAAGAAGGAGGTCAGTTAACCGAGAAGGTACGTAGAAAACCTTACTGTGTTGTACTTTTGGATGAAATAGAAAAAGCTCATCCTGATGTATTTCACCTATTGCTTCAGGTACTGGATGAAGGACGATTGACTGATAGCTTAGGACGAAGCATCGATTTTAAGAACACAATAATCATCATGACTTCTAATATCGGTTCACGTCAATTGTCTGAGTTTGGACGTGGTGTTGGGTTTACCACTCAAAGTGCTGCTGCCACCGAAGATGATCAGGCCAAATACATTTTGGAAAAGGCACTTAAAAAGGCTTTTGCTCCTGAATTTTTAAATCGTATCGATGATGTGATCATGTTCAATTCACTCACCAAGGCACATATTCATGAGATTATTGATATCGAACTAAAAGGTTTATACGATCGTGTTAATTCACTGAATTATAAACTGAAGATTTCAGCTGCAGCAAAAGATTTTATTGCCGATAAAGGATATGATGCACAATTTGGTGCACGTCCCTTGAAACGTGCTATTCAAAAATATCTGGAAGATGAAATGGCTGAAGTAATCATTAGGGCATCAGTTATTCAGGGAGATACGATCTCTGTAGGTTTTGATAAGAAAACCTCAAAAATAAAAATAAGGATTCTATCCACAGTACAAAAATAATAGAGTATGAACCAGGCTTAGGTCTGGTTCTCTGTTTTATTAAGATACTTTATAGCCATTATTGAAATATCATCTGCCTGGTGGTTCTCTCCTTCATAAATAACTATACTCTTCACCAATCGGCTTACTACTTCCTCAGAACTTAAATCAGTAAGGTTCTGAATGTTTTTTTCAAGTTTCTCTATTCCGTAATGCTTGTTATTTACGTCACTTGAATTGATCACACCATCAGTATATAAAATTAGGGTATCTCCTGCCTGAAGTTTAAGGGTGTTGCTTTTATAAATCTTATCTTTATATATTCCCAGAGGTAAACCATGACTTTTAGACAAGGTCTGCAAACTGCCATCGGCACGCAGAATGTAAGGGTAATTATGAGCCGCGTTGCAATAATCCATCATTCCTGAACTTACATCAAGAATACCCAGAAATAGGGTAACGAAATATTGATTTGAATTCCTTTCACTTAACTCGTTATTCACACTGCTTACAATGTCTTTTGCCGACAATATTTTCGCATTTGTTTTTATCAACGTACTGGCAATGGCCATGAATAGCGAAGCCGGTATACCTTTACCTGAAACATCGCCAATCGCAATCAAAAGATGGGTTTCGTCTATAAAAAAATAGTCGTATAAATCTCCTCCTATAATTTCAGCAGGCTTCAGGATGGCAAAAAGGTCAATCTCCGGATGGTTCTGAAATGCAGGCTTCCCTGTAGGTACAATGTTTAATTGTATTTCCTGAGCCGACATCAGCTCTTTCTCAAATTTAAGCTTATCACTTGCCGTTTTTCGTTGATTCTTTATTAACAGCCCATACTTTGCCTGCCAATCTTCAAGGCTGGCGGCCAGCATCTTTATTTCATTCTTCGATTTCCGTTCTTTGCCGGGAATGGAACTAAGACCCTGAATAGCTTGGGTGACCCTAATTAGCGGATCAAGTACTTTTTTGAATATAAATATATTCAGCAGAAATAAAAGTAATAATCCGATTCCTGAAACCAGGATGATTTTTTGAAATCCAAGATAAATCTCCCTAAACAATTCCTTTTCAGGAAAAACAATTATTACAGTCCAGTTTGAATTGGATAAAGGGGCATAATAAAACCAGGCTTTCTGATTGTTTAAGTATTGCGAAACTCCATATCCGGCTCCTCTCCCACCGTTTTTGATATTGGATTCGATTTCCTCAATGTTTTCCAGAAAATTTATTGAAGGTTTATCAAACAAGTTTTTGCTTAGAATCCAGTCGTTGCGCGGATGAGTTAAATAATTACCCGCTTTATCGATGATAAAAGCATAGCCCTTCTCCCCGATCTTAATTTCAGACAGCAATTTATTCAATTGATTTACCGAAATCTGACAGGCAATAATTCCCGCAATCTCTTTTGTATTAGGATCATACACTGGCATAATGTAAGATGTCAGCATATGCAGCATATCCAGTTTGCTGAAGCTTGGATCGGACCAGAAACCAACATCAGGCCCGGCATTTTCATTTCTCAGTTTACGGGCATATTGATTGATCCTCATGCTGTCCTGATCGCAAAAACTTGAACCTTGCTGATTTGAAGTGAATTTCAGAATGTGTTTCTTTTGATGATCAAATAACTCAATATCAATACCTTCAATTATATTGTTTGATGCGGCAACTTGCTTCAGCAACAGATCAAGATCATTGTGCTTCTTGAAATAAAATACCTGGTGAGAAACGTTCCTGGCGATCTCTTCCGTTCCAATCGTAATTCTTGAAATCTGGGAAATTACAAGATTACTTTGATTGATAGCGCCTTCCTCAATTTTCCCAATCAATATCTTTCTACTGAAATTGTAATTGATATATACAATTGCAGCAATTATGAGGATCGCAATCGAGGTTATTTGCGAATTCAGACGAAAAGATATTCCTTTTTGACTCATTAGGTCTATATGTTTGGCAAACCCAATATAGCAAAAAAGATTATGAATTTAAGCATCTGGGAAAAAATATTCGTCTTCCAAAAAATAATAGGCATACCCCGTTTAATGATTATCCCTCACTTATTACCATAAGTATACCTTGTGTATAGCTTAAGTATACCTTGTGTATACCTTGTGTATTAAGAAATAAATAAGCTACACTTATTGTATACTTATTCTATACGAAATTTATACTTAAAAAGATACATTGGTATACATCAAGGAGTATGCCAACCGGACTCATTTATTTGGGAAAAGACAAAACTGTTATTAACAAACAGGGATGGAGGGTGAGTCTGAACAATAAAAAAGCCGGAGCAAAGGCATCCGGCTTAATGAATATGTTTTTATCGTTTTATTAAGTGTTCATTGCTCCGCAAACGTTGATTACCTGTCCGCTGACATAGGATGAAAGATCAGATGCAAGGAATAAGGCTACTTTTGCAACTTCGTCAGGTGTTCCGCCACGTTTCAAAGGAATACTGGCTTCCCATAACTTGCGGGCATCTTCAGGAATACGGGCCGTCATTTCGGTGATGATAAATCCCGGGGCAATTGCATTAGAGCGGATTCCGCGTGAACCCAGTTCTTTGGCAATTGATTTGGTAAACCCGATTATTCCGGCTTTTGATGCTGAATAGTTCGATTGTCCAGCATTTCCGCTGACTCCAACTACTGAACTCATATTGATAATTGAACCGGATTTTTGCTTCAACATTATTTTCTGGGCAGCCTTGGTAAAGTTGAATACTGATTTCAAATTCACGTTTATTACCGCATCCCACTGATCCTCAGTCATACGCATAAGCAAAGTGTCTTTAGTGATACCTGCATTATTTACTAGTGCATCCACTGCACCAAAATCGATCACAATTTGACTCACTACCCGGTCAGTATCTTCGAAGTTAGCTGCATTCGAGGCATATCCTTTGGCTTTCACGCCCAGGGCCGTCAATTCAGCTTCCGTATTCTTCATGTTCTCATCTTCAAAAAGATCAGTGAAGGCTATGTTGCAACCTTCTTCAGCAAATTTGATGGCAATTGCTTTTCCAATGCCTCTGGATGCGCCAGTAATTATGGCCGTTTTTCCTTCAAGAAGTTTCATATTTATTTATTTCATTTATGATTTTTCAAATTACGGGCAAAAGTAATAAAATATGCGAAACTGATCGTTTTGAGATACTTTTATCAGTCTTTTCAATCGATTTAAGCTATACCTCATAGAATTTTTAACCTGTATTTTCAAAATCCCCAAAAATAAGGATCCATGATGCTCAATGATGAATCCAAACTGTGGAATTTTACAAAAAACATTACCTTCGTCTTTTCATGTAAGCCAATTGACAAATGGTTTCGTATGAAAAGAGATGTAATTGAACCATTTGTCAACAGCCGACGAATTAAAAGTTCGTTGTGATAATTAAAATACAAACGATAATCAGATGGAAATAGAGCAGAAAAGTCTCTGTGTTTTTATACACTACTGTAAAGATTTACAAATACCAAGGTATGTAAGTGTTTATGTCAATGAACTTTCCAATTATTTCGATCAGGTAATCCTTGTGACAAACAAAAGAAAATTAGAAAAGGACATTATTACCCCCAAAACGAACATCTCAACTGTATTCGTTAAAAACGAAGGATACGATCTGGGTATGTTTTATAAAGTGTTTCAAACCATTGATTCAAAACAGTATAGACAGATTGCATGCATCAATGATTCAAATATACTGATTAATGAATTGCAGCCGGTTTTCGAATGGAGTAAAACTTCCCCATTTGATTTTTGGGGAATAATTGATTCTTATGAGAAACCCTGGTTCTCAACACATGAGGATAACTACCATATTCAAAGCCATTTTATTGTTTTTAACCGGAGAGCCATTGAGCAGTTGCCTTCATTCTTTGATTCACTGAATATTCAGCAAATACTGGAAGAAAACGATCCTGTCAAATTACGTCAGACTGTAATAGATAAATGGGAAATCGGGCTTACCCGTTTCATGATCAAAAAAGGTTTATTGGCAGGAAGTTACATCGATAGTCATAAATATTCACTTCAATATTTATCCGGGAAGAAGACCAATGTGGGTCATAAATTATATGCCGAATTAATTCAGTCGGGATATCCGTTGATCAAAAAGAAAGTAATCACGAAAAGCAGTTGGAAAGATTCCTTTCGTTCATCCCTTAAATGGAAGAAGTTGATCCGTCAGTATGGAAATCAGAACTGGGAGATTGAGGGGATTATTGAGGAATTGGTTCAGATTAAAGAAGTTTTTAAAAATCAACTTGTTAATAAGTATAAAAAGAAGATTCTTGATCGTTATTACTCCCTGTTAAATAAAAAGCACAATCTTCCTAAATAGGCAGATCGGTATTGAGAAAAAAGCTATAAAGATTTTATTTTTGTATCAACTGAAAAAGCTATGTCGGATTCATTGAATATTAAGATTTATATTTTCCATTATAAAAACGGGGCTATTCTGAGGTCGGATTCGGTTTATCAGCCCATCATGGCCGGAAACGCCTTATTATCAGATGCAAAATCCATAACAGGAGACGATACCGGTGAGAATATATCTACTAAGAATAAGTATTACAGCGAATTAACCGGTACATATTGGGTGTGGAAGAACACTCACCAGGATGTTACCGGTACTTGTCATTATAGACGTTTTTTTACTGCACAGCCAGAGCCATTCTGGTATAAACTGAAACGATTGATGTACTATCCTGTTGGATTGTATAAAAAACGCTTTGGACTGATTTATACTGAGAATGTTAGGCTTTTCAAGCCAAGAATACTAAATCAGCAGGAAATAAATGTCTTATTTAATCAATACGATGCCATATTACCACAGGCCAGGAAATTGAAATATACTGTTGAAACGCACTTTCAGCGTTATCACGATATCAATGATCTAAAACTACTCGAATCGGTTATAGCTGATAAATGTCCTGATTATCTTGAATCGTTTCATGAAGTATTGAAAGGTAAAAGGCTATATGCCAACAACATGTTTATCCTTCGAGATGTCCATTTCCAGGAGTTTATGTCATGGTTGTTCGAACTTCTTTTTGAGTTTGAAAAACGGATCGATCTAAACAGCTACACTGATTACCAAAAGCGAATACTAGGCTTTGTAGCCGAACGACTACTGAATGTCTGGTTCATGAAGAAGCAGTTGAATTGCGTTGAGCTGCCTGTGATTTATTTTAAACACTTTAAATTTCAATAGCTTAATAATCTGCTGGTAACATTATCAATCCAAATAGTGTATTTTTGCGATTCAAATATATGATTCATGCTCGATCAATTAACCATTTGCGCTATAGCCACTTCTCCCGGAATGGGTGCCATTGCCACTATTCGCCTTTCAGGTGAAAAAGCCATAGAGATTTCAGATTTTATATTTCAATCACCCAAACCTGGAAAGAGATTGGCGGGTCAAAAACCCAATACTTTGCACTTTGGAACTATATACGATCAGCTTGAACTGATTGATGAAGTAGTAGTGGCTATCTTCCATGCTCCTCATTCATTTACAGGAGAAGATGTAATAGAAATTACTTGTCATGGATCGGTCTATATTCAGCAAAGAATCCTGCAACTTTTGATCGGCAAAGGTGCGCGGATGGCCCATCCAGGGGAGTTTACGCAACGTGCATTCCTGAACGGTAAGATGGATCTTTCGCAGGCAGAAGCAGTAGCCGATTTGATTGCATCTACTAACCGTGCTGCCCAAAAAGTGGCGATCAACCAGATGCGAGGAGGGTTTTCATCAGAGTTATCAAACTTGCGGGCTGAATTGCTTCACTTTATAGCCATGATAGAGCTGGAACTTGATTTCAGTGAAGAAGATGTTGAATTTGCCGATCGCAAACAACTGAAACAACTGGTAGATAAGATTGAAGCAATTCTACGTAAGCTGAAAGAATCGTTTCAACTGGGGAATGTTATAAAAAATGGCATTCCTGTGGCTATCATAGGGGATACAAATGTAGGCAAGTCTACCCTACTTAATGCGTTACTGAATGAGGAAAAGGCAATAGTATCAGATTTCCATGGGACAACACGCGATGTGATTGAAGATGTGGTAAACATCCATGGAACAGCTTTTCGTTTTTTCGATACCGCAGGAATCAGGGAAACAACCGATGCTATCGAAACCCTTGGTATAGAACGAAGCTACCATAAACTTGACCAGGCTACAGTTGTCATTTTGGTTGTAGATACTCAAAATGAGTTTGGAGTTATATCAGAACGAATTGATAATATCAGGCAGCGAATTAACAGTCAGAGCCTCATTATCGCCGCGAATAAAGTTGATCAGGGATTGGATAGAACAATTGCCCACCTTAAGGAATTGCATTTGTCAGCGAACGAAAAACTTGTGTTTATTGCAGCGAAGCAAAAGCTGAATCTTGATGAGTTAATCAGCGATATGCAGCAGGCCGTTTCGCTTGATTCACTCAGCGAAGATGCAGTGATCGTAACCAATGTGCGTCACTTCGAAGCATTGACTCATGCTCTCGAATCCATTGAAAGAGTGCTTGTTGGACTCGAAAATAAGATCACCGGGGACTTTCTGGCACAGGATATTCGTGAATGTCTGTATTACCTTGGAGAAATCACCGGTGAGATCACTAATGATGAGATTTTGGGGCATATATTTAAGAATTTCTGTATCGGAAAGTAACTACCCATTAACAAATAATACGAAACATAGAACAAACCCATTGAAAGCCTTTATTACAAGGCTTTTTATATGCTGTACAACTACTATTTGTTTTGATATATTATGGGTTTGTTTTGTAAATATTTGTACCTTTGTTGTACCTCAAACTTAGAGGTACAATTTTTTAAGGGTTTTTCCCTTTTTTAATTGCATTTAATGGCACACATAGACACATAAAGACACACATAGGCACAACAAGCTATATATATGACAACAGCCATCAAGGTACAAAGATTTTGTGAATATTGCGGTAAAGAATTTACCGCACAAACAACGAAAACGCGGTACTGTTCCCATACGTGCAACAGTAAGGCGTACAAGGCAACAATGAAGACTTCTAAAGTTGAATTTAGCAACCGTGAAGTTCAACAAATCAGAAACAAGCCTATCGAAGAACTCAAAGCAAAACCATTTTTAAGCATTGCGGAAACATGTACGCTCTTAGGGATAAGTCGGAGAACAGTTTATAGAATGATGGATCGAGGAGAACTCAATACAGGTAAAGCCGGAAAACGGACTATCATACAGCGTTCAGCTATTGATAACTTATTCATTAAAAAATAAATCACAATGGCAATTAAAGTATCACTTCGGATGAAACCTATCTCAGGGAAAAGGCAAACACTGTATTTGGACTTCTATCCTGCTATTATTGACTCCAAAACAGGGAAATCCACACGCAGGGCGTTTCTGAATACATACGTATTCAGTGAGGTTGAAATTGAGGAACAGAAGTATAATGATAAAAACGATAAAGAGCAGAAACGATTTGTTCCGGTATTGGATAAAAAGGGCATTCCCAAAAGAGTAAAGCTTGATCCTACTGAAAAGCAGCACAACGAAGTGACTTTACAACGTGCTGAGCAGATCAGGCAAAAGAAGGAATCAGAAATTAATAAACCTGAGATCTATTCTGGATTTGAAAAACAACAATTGAAAATAAAAGAACAGGGTGAAAAGAATTTTGTTGAATATTTCAAGAAGCTGGCCGATAAACGAACAGATTCAAACAGGGGTAACTGGCTTTCAGCATACCAATATCTTGAAAAATTCACCAATGGAATATTGAAATTCGAAGACCTGAATGAGACTATTTGTGACGATTTCAAAGACTATTTACTTTCAGCTAAAAGCATTAGAAACGACAAAACAACTCTTTCTCAGAACTCAGCTAGTTCGTACTTCAATAAGTTTAAATCTGCATTAAAACAGGCTTATAAGGACAGGTACTTACAGTATGACTTGAATGAAAGTGTTGACCAAATCAAAGTATCTGAAACCCGAAGAAGCTTCCTTACCATCGAAGAACTTAACAGCCTAATTAAGGCAGATTGTAAAAATCGTGTTCTCAAAAATGCTGCATTATTCTCCGCAATGACCGGACTTCGGTTCTCAGATATTGAGAAATTGGTTTGGTCGGAATTGGAATACATTAAGGGTAACGGGTACTTCATACAGTTCAGACAACAAAAGACGGACGGTGAGGAAATGATGCCAATTTCGGATCAGGCATTCAGCCTATGCGGTGAACGCAAACAACCTACCGATAAAGTGTTTAATGGATTGAATTATTCGGCATACTCTAATAAGGATTTGGCAAAATGGATCGGAGCAGCCGGAATAACAAAGGACATCACTTTTCATTGTTTTAGACACACATTTGCCACCCTGCAATTAGACAACGGTACTGATATTTATACTGTTAGTAAGATGTTAGGTCATCGGGATTTGAAAACCACTCAAATATACGCTAAGATCATGTCCAAAGCGAAACGGGATGCCGCGGGCAGAATAAAACTGGACTTATAATTATACTCAATGAAAAATAAAATATTTGATAGCAGAATTTTATACTGGCATGTAAAAGAGCCAGGTATGAAACTATTTAGCACTAAATCTTCCCTTTACTTCATGGTTGAATATGTTGACACCAGAAAAGGTATAGCATGCTTAGGAACTCAATTTCTTAGTGATTTTGTCGATGGCTTGGCATACGGTTACCTGGCACATAAGAAAAATGAGAATATAGTAGAAGCAGAAAACTCAGAAGAAGCAAAAAAGAGTATGATATTAACAAAACCTGTACTCGATTTTTTAAACGATTTTATGGATCGTCTTATTGATTCAGAAATATCAGCTGTAAATAACAAATTTACTGTAAATGGATCGGAAATACAGATAACGAGAGATGAAATAAAAAAACAAGCACGAAGGTCAAATGAGAGATTGCTACGAACACGTGAGGATGTTAGAGAAACCATAAAAGACTTTATTGCTTATAATAGGGATTTATTTGGTTCACCGAAACAGGAAAGCCTAACAATTCAGGAACCAGCAAGCCTATCTGATGAAGAGAAAAAAACGAAAACCGATAAAATATTTAGCGTAATTGAATGGGCAACGATTTTCTATTACGCAGATGAAACAAAATTGCTTCCTTATGGCAAGTATACCAAAAATCGAATGGAGCTATTCATTGTTACACATGGTATAGGTACGACTTTCAGTAACTTGAAAACGTCTTACTATGAGGCAATGAAGAGAATTAACGAAAAGATGGATTACCCTATAAACAAGCTTGAATTGATAATTCCATTTATAAAAGAAAATTATAATCAAGCGGTTACTAAAGTTGAAAACGATATAATTTTTTTGAAAGAAAATAGGATTGATTAGTAGGTACTTAGTAAATATATTTTAAAAGGTAACCCTTACGTCACCGGTTACTCCAGACTAGTTTGGGCCCATTGTGAAACTAAAACCTACAACAATGGATCGACAAACAGAACAAATTGAGCAAGTATTTTTTAATGTGCCTTTGCCAAAATTAGAGCCTATTTTTAAAAGATGGGTTCGCGAGGTGCTTCAGGAAATTCCACAAACTACACAATCGACGAAAGAAGCGGACATTTATTTTGATATAGATGAGTTCCGTGAGTATCATCCAGACAAACCAAAGAAGGCAACTGTTTATGGATGGGTACATAGTCGATCAGTACCATGCTACCGAGATCAAAAAAAATTAAGATTCTTAAAATCGGAAATTGACGCTTGGTTGAAGCAAGGTCGTAAGAAGACTTATGCAGAAACCGCTATTGAAGCGGATGAGTATTTAGCCAACAAAAGACGGAGGATCATATTATGAAAAAAGACCTCAGCCTCCACAGCCTCAGCCTTTTACTCACTCCCAAAGATACTAATTTTTTTCGAATTCGCAACACTGGCAGCAGGGTTGACGACAGTATCTCTTTTCACAAAAGTTATCGGGAGGACAGAATATGAAAGATAGTTTATTTTCATGTTTTAATGCTCCCGTTAAAAACAAAGTACCTTTTGGGGAGATTACATTGTCTCATGCTTTTGAATGGATCAAATACAATTATAAAAAGGAAACTGAACAGGTAAGAAATGGCAATGCATCAAAAATAGATATACTTCCATTTATTACACCTTCAGGTACATTTAGCAGTCGAAAAAATAGTTGTTTGCTAAATTATTCAGGTATCATTTGTATTGATTTGGATAAATGTGGTATCGACATAAAAGATACATTATGTGGAGATGCATTTCTTAATCCTGCTATGGTATTTGTATCTCCATCAGGCAATGGATTGAAAGTTTTTATCTCAATCGAAAATGCAGTCGTTGAGAATCATTTGAAGTACTTTACTGCCATTTCGCAATACATTATCAAGACCTATCAACTCGTAACCGATGAGTCCTGTAAAGATGTTGCACGGGCTTGCTTTCTTTGTAACGATCCTACAGTATATTACTCTGAAGGGTCGATTGACAGTGAAGAATTACTCAGCATCTTACCGGATGAACCCGCATTACTCCCTCCATCAAAGGCTAAGGATACACTAGAGCCACCAATGGAACCAATCGAATCGAAGCTCTTGCGGCCAAGTGATCAATTAAACAGGTTGCCTGTAGTACATCAACGGGCAGTATCTGGTCTTTTAAGCATCGGTTGGCATCAGGATGGGGAACAATGGACTAGACCAGGCAAGGAGCCTCAGAATGGCATCAGTGCACTTTTTAATAAAGACGAGAGTGATGGGTTATTTAAGTTTACTAATTATTCATCAAATGCATCCCTTTTCGAAGTTAAGGGTTATACTGATGTACAGGTCATTTGTGTGGTTGAATACGCAGGTGATTTTACCACCTGCATCAGTAAATTAGCCAAAGAATACCTGCCACAAGATATAGTAACGAAAAAGCAGAAGGAAGTAACTAAAATTGATCCATTGCCCATCGAAGGGATGCCATCATTTATCCAGGAATTTATCACCACTTGTTCAGAGACATTTAATACTCCACGTGACTTTTGGGCTGGAGCAGCAATAATGGCGACAGCACTTGGTATAGGTGATAAAATTTCATTGGTTGGCCGATATATTAACGTGCCGATTCTTTGGATGAATATTATTGGAGATGTTTCAAGCGGGAAGACGGAAGCTATGGATTTCAGTTTAAAGCCTTTTGAAGAAATGGATAGCAAAGCCGCAGAAGAATTCAAAATAGAATATTTGGAATATGAGGAAATTGAATCCATGACTGCAAAAGACAGACGGGATGAAGGTATTGATCGCAAGCCAAAGCCTGTTTGTTTCCAGTACATCGTGGTAGATTCAACACCTGAGGGATTAAACAAGGTTCATGCGACTAATGATCGAGGATTAATGATTGCGAGGGATGAGTTGAAAGGTTGGATAGATGATTTTTGTCGTTATTCAAAAAGCGGTGAGCAAAGTAATATGCTTTCTTCATTTAGTCGTATCCGATCGGTAACCAATAGAAAAGGCGGTGGAATCGAAAGTGTAGTGGACATCCCAAACCCTTGCATTTTAGTTTTCGGAGGGATGCAGCCGGATTTAATCCCTACGCTGGCAGCAGACAACCGGGCAGAAAATGGTTTTTTAGCAAGGTTCTGTAATGTTTGGCCCGATCATGCAAACAAGCCCAAATACAATAAGAAAGTAGTCCCGGATGCCCTAAAAAAGCAATGGAAGGAATACATAATCAACTTGACAAGAATTTCAACGGTGGTCAATATTTCACTAAGTGAAGAGGCTGAAAATCTTTACGAAGATTGGTTCAATAAAAATGTTGAAATTTCGGATAATGAAGATTCCGGTTACCTGAAAGGTGTTTATGGGAAATTGGACATAATTGCCTTACGAATTGCCATTGTTATTTATGGAATGAATAATTACAATAGAACTGAATATTGTAATCTTATCACAGCCGACGAGATGGCCGCAGCAATTAATATTACTGAATATTTCAGAGCCACAGCATTAAAAGTTTATCGCAAACTTTTCAATAATAGCAAAAAACTCGACACCAAAGAGGTGATCAAATTCTTGTCTGATTTAGGCATTAGTCAAACCAAAATTTCCGAACTTCTGGGAGTCAGTCAACCGTATGTAAGTAAAGTTTTAAAGTAGATTAAGGTTATAGGTTATATTCATATTAAAGAACTGATATTCTGTTATTTGTGCATCTACAAATTATAACCAAAGAAATCATTTAGCAGACAAATGAATTGTCATCTAGTTATAGCAAGAAACAGCACAATAACCTGAATATTAATAATATATATGTGATATAACCTATAACCAACAATTAGTTGAAAGAAAATATAGAAGTAAACCCAGATTCCATGGTAACCAGAAGTGCGACCCTGTGTCATCTCCCTTCAAAATTTATCAAAAGTGATAAATTATTACTTTAGGTAAGATCACCTTAGCTTTTAACAGACAATTATTAATATACGCATTCATTAAATAACGAGAGAGTCCAAATCAGACTATTTACAGCCCATTTTAGACACTTTTGTTTATTTCTGACACAATGTCCTTCAGAATTGTCTGATTGCTAAAATAAGGTCTATTTGTGCCAAGTTCTATTCCGTCGAATTGATAGGTATTATATTTACATTGGTTAATTGATTGCCATAAATTATGTTGTGAAAAACCTTTGTATCTATTCTGTATGCATGATCAGTAATCTGAGGATAATGGTTACTGTTCTACAAATAATTATATGCACAGACAACCCACTTCCGAAAATATTCAGTACCCTGCTGAATACATCAAGCTGTATCTCTAACAGTTGGATACGGAAAAGTGAAATATTGTCCTTAAACAGAGAAAAAATGCTTTGCAAACTCATGGAAAGAAATTTATATATGACCCAAATGCAAAAAGCTTCGAATCAAAAAGAAAAATAAAACTGAAAACCCTTGATGTCCACCTCCAATAAATCCCATTGTTTTTGAACTTAACTAATCATTATTAATGAAATATCTGATTAACAAGTTGCTTTTTTATTTAATTAACTTAATTTCGTCTGATCATTTAATGCCACACTTAGATGATAGTTATAACCTAGAAACAAACCCTAATGATGAAAAGAATAAGCCTTCACAACTTGAAACATACAATTAGAGATATTCATACAAATACAGAAAACAGAAAGTTCTGTTTCGTTATTGGGGCAGGTGCAAGTTATAAGAGTGGCATACCAACTGGTGGACAATTAGCCAGAATATGGTTTGAAGAGATAAAAGAAAGATATTTAACTGAAGAACTCAATAACTGGATTGATGAAGAAAAAATAGACGAAAAGGATCTTGCATCCAATTATGGCTCTATATATCGAAAACGTTTTGAAAGTGATAAAACTTCGGGTTATGAATTTTTAGTTCAAGCTATGAGGTCAGCTAAACCTTCATTTGGCCATTTAGTACTTGCCCAAATATTATCTAAAGCACCAGGATATTGTATACTTACTACAAATTTTGACAGTTTAATAGAATCCTCTATATATCAATATACGGACAAGACACCATTGGTTTGTGGGCATGAATCTTTGAGTGGATATGCCAGACCTTCGAAAATCCACCCACTAATCATAAAAATTCATCGTGATCTCTTATTATCACCTAAGAGTGATCCTAAAGAAATCAATCTACTCGACGAAGGCTGGAAAGAACCGTTGGATAATATCTTCAGCAGCCATATTCCAATAATCATAGGCTACGGTGGCAATGATGGGAGCCTTATGGGTTATTTTGAAAAAATGAATAAACCAAGTAATTTTATTTGGTGTGGACATAAAGGAACTCAGCCTTCAGTGAGAGTTGAAACGTTAGTTGAAAAGATGGATGGAATCTATATTGAAATTGATGGATTTGACGAAATGATGCAGGAAATGCTTTGGGTTTTTGATGAGATTAAACCGATAAAAGAAGAGTTGGATGCAATAACAAAAAGTAGAATTGAGGCTATGAATAAACAATTGAATGAAATGCAAACTCATCTTGAAGTAGTTGATTTTCCGAAACCTGAGCCTAAGAAAGAACTTTCTGCATTTGAATATTCCACTTTGGCAGACAATGAACCTGATTTTGAAAAACGAAAAACTATTTATATTGAAGCCTTGGATAAATTCCCCAAAACAGAATGGCTGTGGGCTTCTTTCGCCTATTTCTTACATTTTATAAAAAAGGACTATTCCAATTTAGAGGATTATTATCTCAAAGCCTTGTCTATTGATCCTAATCGTGCACCTACTATTGCAAATTATGCAATCTTTTTGGAGAGAATAAAACTAGATTATGAGGGTGCAGAAAAATATTATCTCAAAGCCTTATCCATTGAACCTGAAAACATATCCACCAATGGAAATTACGCAAACTTTTTGAAGAATATAAAAAAAGATTATGAAAATGCAGAAAAATATTATCTCAAAGTATTATCTATTGATCCCGATAACTCATCCGTCAATGGAAATTATGCAAACTTTTTGAAGGAAATTAGAAAGGATTATATAAATGCAGAAAAATATTATCTCAAAGCCCTATCTATTAATCCTGAACTTGTAAACACCAATGTAAATTATGCTATCTTTTTGAAGGAAATAAAAATGGATAATAAAAATGCAGAAGTATATTTTCTAAAAGCCTTGTCTATTGATCCTAATAATGCAGCCACCAATGCAAATTATGCAAATTTTTTGAAGAATGTAAAAAAAGATTATGAGAATGCAGAAAAGTATTATCTCAAAGCCTTATATATTGATTCTGAAAATGCAATTATCAATGGGAATTATGCAAATTTTTTATGGGAAATAAAACAAGATTATCAGAATGCAGAAAAATATTATCTCAAAGCCTTATCAATTAAACCTGAAGATGCAAACTGTAATTCGAATTTTGCAAGCTTTTTGGAGAAAATAAAAATTGATTATGAAAACGCAGAGAAATATTATCTCAAAGCCATATCCATTGATCCTGACGATGCGAACAAAAATGGTAATTATGCAAATTTTATATTTATCATAAATAATATTAATGAAGCAACAAAGTATTTAGAAAAAGCATTTGAATTAAATAATAATGAGCATAGTGATTTATTAATCGAGTTATGGTTTTATAAATACGCTTATTATTTTGATTTGCAAGATGAATCTGAAAAAGCAATAGAGTTGCTACTTAAAGAAGGAGTTCGCTCTACTGGATGGATTTTGGATAAAAGTGTTGAAGTTTCTATTGAAAATGGGCATCCTAATCCTGAAAAATTAAAAGAATTGGCACAACGAATCACAAAGTCGGATGATTAAACGCCGCACCTAACAGAACTTCATAAATAATGTACGGTTCAGATTACTACGATTATCCGAGCGTTCTTAAAATTTATCATTGCTAAATAAAGTCGAAGGTTTAAAACCTATACTGGCATTAATCTCAAACTTTAAATGTCACAATATAAGACAAGAAAAACATAAAATTATAGACAATAATATGATACCAGACTATCAAACTATAATGCTTCCACTTCTTCGCCTTGTTTCGGACAAACAGGAATATAAATACAGAGACATTATAGAGAGAATGGCTATCGAGTTTAACATGACAGATTTAGAATGGAAGCGCAGCTAATGATTGACTATAATCTTGGCTGTACTACTCAACAGACATACGAATTAAAAAAAATGACAGTGACTATTTTTGAGAAGAATAGATAGATTTTAATATAATCACATAACAAAGGCTTAAAAAATGATTGGTCTTGAAGTATATTCGAAGCTTAGCCAACCGCTCTTGCTTCGAATAGTCTGACTATTAACTAATTAAAAAAACTGTACTATGACAAAGCCTCAGAGTTTGTGGAAAACTCTATTTTTATGACAAATTATGTGAAGGAATTAAAGAAAACACAAGGATTATATCCTTATTATTCTGACATCAATAGAAATGATGGAGATGTGATTTTATGTTCTGATTGCTTTAATGATGAAGGACTTCGCTTGGATGCATTCAAGATAGGTATAGAGATTGACACTAAATGCCCAAACTGCTCATCGGAACATGGGAACAAACTAACAAAGCAAATTGTACGTGAATTGTGCTATAGGTTTTTTGTCCGTGGAACTATTGAGCGTTTCGACTTCGGAGGTTTTCCTTTAGTTCAAATGAATGAAGAACATTATAGAAATTCAGAAGTTAAAGTCTCCTCGTGGCTAATTAATGATGTAAATCTAATAGAGCAAGCTGGTGAAATTGGGTTGTTCTATTATGATCCCAGATTCTGGATGTTTGGCGAAATTGAGCCCTTAAAGGCACTTCAAGATGAATCAAGTATTGATGAAGTAATAAAGCGGATATTTGAGCTTTATCCTAAACACATCCTTAACAATGAGCATTCATTCTATCGAATACGGATCAACCCAAGGTTACCGCACGAATTTCCTGAGTATGATAGTCCGCCTGATGGAATTGGTGGTGGCAATAGGCTTAATTTGAATGGAGAAGCAGTCTTGTATGCTTCTTCAGACCTTGAATTGTGCATACATGAATGTCGCGCAACTGTAGAGGATGATGTTTATGTGGCAAAACTCATTCCAACTCAGCCACTGAATATGCTAAATCTTTCTGCATTGGTTTCAGAGGAAGGTGTGACCGAATTCACAAGCCTAGATTTAGCCGTTCATTTTTTATTTCTGGCGGGGAAACATACTTATCCGATCTGTTCTCGTATTGCCCAGTTAATAAAGGAAGAAGGATTTGACGGAATTATTTATCCCTCTTACTTCAGTTATACAAGGACTGGAGCATTCCCTTTTGAGACCATAAATGGGATGTCTATACGCCGTCTTCCACCTTTAAAGGAATTTGCTGAATCGCAAAGTGTTCCAAACGTAGCTTTGTTTGGATGGCCAATAAAAGAGGGGAAAGTAAATGTTCACTCCATAAACAAAGTGATTATTAATAGAATTAAGTATGACTTGTCTTTTGGCCCTGCTTACAATGAAGACTTAGAGGACAAATCTCGAAAGGGAGAATTCATTACAAAAAAGATAAAAGCTCAGTTTGAAAAATTTGCAAACGCTTTTAGTAAGGTGCCGAATAAGTAAATAAGAAATGAATATAACAGTAGAATTGATTACTTGTACAACACCAGCTTGCCGAGATTTTTAGATGGAAATATAAAAATCATTGCATCTGTTTTAGTTCCCAGGGTCGAAATCTTTTGGTCTTTGGGCATGGACGACCTTATCCCAGGGGAAAGCCACGGAAATATTTAACTCCTTCTAAGTTTTTGAACGTAGGTGCAAAATATATTTTAATAATTATCATGTTTAATTAAAACCGTTAGCTTATATTTAGACACCCAATCAATTAACAATAAGTGATGCACTCTGCCATAAAAAATCTCTCCGAAATTGGTTCTTGGAATGACTTCTTCTCCTATGCAAATACATTAACCGAAAAAGGGAAAGGAGACATATTTGAGTATCTGACGAAACTAATTTTAACTACAAAACCAGAGTATTGCTTAATACTCAAAAATGTTTGGATTCAGCAAGAAGGAATCCCAAAAGAGATTAGAGAAATAGTTAATCTGCCAACTTCTGATGAAGGTATTGATATTGTAGCAGAAACTTTCACTGGAGAGTACTGGGCGATTCAGTGCAAATACAAGGGACAGAATCAGGCCCCAACTTATAAAGAACTATCAACCTTTGGGAATCTTGCTAACAACTACTGCAAGAATATATCTCTTGCATTGCTTGTCCATACAGGAGAAAAAGGAGTAAGAAAAAAAATTCTCCTCGGAGACAATTATTCAGAGATAGGTCTTGACTTCTGGCTAGGTTTAAATGCTGAAGATTGGGAAAGGATTCATAAGAAATTAAAAGGGCAATCTGTCCGACCTATACCAAAAACTCCTCGACGACATCAGGATGAAGCTATAAGGTGTGCGGTTAACCATTTTATTAAAAATAAAAGACACAAAGGGCGGTTAATCATGCCCTGTGCTACTGGGAAAAGTCTAACTGCGTTTTGGATAGCAAAAGCATTGGAGTCACAATCAGTAATTATAGCTGTACCTAGTCTGGCATTAATCAAACAAAGCTTAGAGGACTGGACTAGGGAATTTGTCGCGCACAAAGAAGAACCGAAACCAAAATGGCTTGTAATATGTAGCGATGAATCAACGGCCAAACTGGACAAAGACAAAGATGAATTTGTATCAGATGCCCATTCTTTGGGTATTCCAACCACAACAAATACGGAAGTTATAAGTACATTTTTGACTGACATTCACTTAGGAAGGAAAGTTATTTTTACAACATATCAGAGTAGTGATAAACTGGCACAAGCGGCAAGAAACTGCAATTTTTCGTTTGATTTGGCAATACTGGATGAAGCGCATAAAACGGTTGGAGTAAAATCAAAAACATTTGCGACCCTTCTTTCGGATAAAAATATTTCCATATCTAAAAGGATGTTTATGACTGCAACGGAAAGAGTAGTCAGAGGGAATAATGAGGAAGTGTACAGCATGGATGATGAAGCTATCTATGGAGCTATGATTTATCAACTCACTTTTAAAGATGCCATCCAATCTATACCTCCAATCATTTGTGATTACAAGATTCTGACCATAACCGTTACCAACGAGGAAATAAAGCGACTAATTGACAGAAATAAATTGCTGACCGACAAAGATGAGAAACTTGAAGAACAGGAGGCACAATCTTTGGCATCAGCTATAGCATTAAGGAAGGCCACACAAAAATATGGTATTAAACATGCTATTTCTTTCCATAGAAGTATTAAAGGTGCTTATGACTTTGCAGAACTGAATTCGACTTTAAATTCGGGAAATATTGACGATGTATTGCTTACTTCCAGTCATATTTCCAGCAAGAAATCAGCAGGTGAAAGAGCCAGACTGTTGAATGATTTCGCACAGGAACAACTTGCATTGATGACAAATGCCCGATGCCTGACAGAAGGAGTAGATGTACCTGCCATAGATTGCGTTTTGTTTGCCGACCCAAAACAAAGTATCGTTGATATTGTGCAGGCTTCTGGAAGGGCATTAAGACCATATATTGGAAAAGAGTGCGGTTACATAATGTTACCTCTTATTGTTCCTGACGGAGTAGGTTTTGATGAGTTTATGGATACTACTCCATTCAAAGCTGTAGCGAGAATTATTTCTGCCCTTTCAACCCAGGATGAAGGCATTGCTGAAGAATTTCGAATTACTACTTCTGGGAAGGAAAGCAGTAGTGAACGAAAGATTATATTCGAAGGTCAAGTTCCAGTTGGAATGAATTTAGACCTAAGTAGTTTTGCCAATAAAATAAATGCAAAAATCTGGGAAAGAGTTTCGAAGTTAAATTGGATACCATTCTTTGAAGCAAGAGCATTCGTACATACACTAAAATTCACCAGTTCAAATGAATGGCATTCATACTGCACATCAGGAGAAAAACCTACTAATATTCCATCAGCACCGCGTAAAATATACCATAATAAAGGTTGGAAAAGTTGGAGTGATTGGGTGGGTACAAATCGGTCAGGGTGGAAAGAAATATATCTTCCATTTAATGAAGCGAGAGAATTTTTACATAAGTTAAACCTAAATGGGACGAAGGATTGGGATAAATATTGTTTGTCAGGTCAAAAACCCAGAAATATTCCAGCAAATCTTCATGACTTATACGGTAAGGATATTGGCTGGTTAGGAATGGGAGACATTCTGGGAACTAGGAACTCCAGAGTTCATCGTTCATTCGAAGAGGCAAGAGCATTTGTTCATGGACTTAATTTAAGAAATCATGGAGAATGGAGAACATACTGCACCTCTGGGAAAAGCCAGGTAATATACCCACCACACCAGAAAAGGTATACAAGGAGGATTGGGTTGGATATGGAGACTGGCTGGGTAATGGCAATGTCTGGACAGGATTAAAAAGCTATCGCGCTTTTGATGAGGCCAGAGCATTTGTTAAAACATTAAACATACAGAATAAAGAAAATTGGAGGAACTACTGTGACTCTGGAGATAAGCCAGTTGATATTCCATCAAATCCTCAATCTACATATTATCGTAAAGGCTGGTCGGGATTTGATGATTGGCTGGGGACACCGACTAAAAATAAGTTGAGCACTGATAAAAAAACACCTCGACATAGAAATTATTTAGAATTCGTTGAGGCAAAAGCATTTGTTCATGGTTTAAATCTTAAAGGAGTTCGTGAGTGGAAGGAGTATTGTAATTCTAAAGAAAAACCAGATAATATACCATCATACCCGCATCAGACTTTTTCCGATAAAGGCTGGAAAGGTTATAAAGATTGGCTTGGGACACACATAAAATATATTTAGTATTGGGTGTGGTCAACGCAGTATCTCTTCATTCAACCTTTCTTCGGTTCTCGAACCACGGGGTAGTTGAGTCACCTCTCTCTTTGCGCTTGCCGTATGATCTAATCACAGGCATTGTATACTTCTCTATTGTTGGAGGAGCCTTCGGTTTAACAGGATGTACCAACTCCGGCTTAAATCTTTGGCCGATTGGCTGCAACATATTGTTCCTAAGATTACCCAAGAATATATTGCCTGACACAGGATAGCCGTTCATCTGATCATCCGGAAACGTATGAATTAACGGAAGGTATGCCCGCCTTTCTTGCTTTAGGTCGAGCCATATAATGACGTTTTTAGGCAACAAGATCACGGGCATAGTGTCAACGCCTATTCTTCGGAGCATTGGATTGGCTGCTGTCGTTATTACAAGGAAGCCAGTCTCATAATGTTTAGTCTCTTTATTAAACCAGTTCGCATATATTCCGGCAAGCGCAAAAGGCCGTTCCTTGTTCTGCATGTGAATAAGATAAGTGGTATTGTCTGGAGAAGAAACGAGGAACCCATCTACAAGGACTGCGCATCGGCATGAGTGGAACGAAGCAGAATAAGTTAATCCTAAGCAAATCCTCATCAGTCGATCGTATTCGTCTTCCTCATCTTCACGTTCGGACTCATCAGTTCTAAGGTTAAGTAAATCCATACGCTTTTCGGAAACCTCGCTTGTAAACCCAAACTTCATGCTTTGGAGCGTATCCGGGGTTTTAGATGTTATCACCCAGGCAAAGTCTCCACCGGATAATACTGATGGACTTGGGATGGGGAAACAAAACTCCTGTGCCTTTAGGTTATATTTGGTTAATGCCTCTTGCTGCGAACTAACTAAGACAAAATTTTCGATCATGTTTATATTGTAATCAAATTAATGATTGTAATATAATCCAAGAACTCGAATCTTATACTAAGGATGGTCTAAATATATACTAATTCGGTCATGTGTTTGATATACAGATCAATTTTATCAAAATCGTCCAATTGTTCGATCTTTACAATTTTGTTATTAGGAACAAAATACCATTCTTCATAAAATGACTCGTCTACAAGGTGAAGGTTGATTGAATGGTTGTAGTAAGACCTTACCCCAATGTATTTTCCGTTTTTGGATATGTAGATATATCGGTCACCATTAGACAGCTTGTTAAATCGGAGATACTAATCATCTAAAACACTATAGCATCTTGATTTGCTGAATGTTTGTATAATTTCTTATCAACGAAGCAAATGATTCCAGCTTGCGGGTTTTTGGCCGTTGTGGTGTCGTATTTATTTCCCAACTCCTAAAAGTTTTGGTAAATAGTCTAAAGCAACTGGGTCGCGATCTTTAAAATATTCTTGTGCTTTTTCCATTATCCAAGTATCGTCAATGAATTTAATGAAGATAGGAAGAATATCATTTTTGTATTGTCTTGCTTCAACTTCATTGCCATTTTGGAATTTATGATTATACATTTTATAATCATTAGCAAATTCAGGATGATTCTTTCTCAGATAGGCTGCAAACAGCTTCCCTACACTAACATCTGGCCTAATTTCCTTGCCACTAAATGCTTTGTTCGGTATCTGATACCCAACTTGCTCGAATCGCCCATAAAGTCTAACGAATAGTTCGCTGATGACAGAGAAATATCCTTTGGATGTTCTGTCCCAATTGTCGTTAAACCTAATTACGAAATTTGGAGTTTCGAGCCTATTAATACCAAAACTGCCAGTTTTTCTAATGGCTGGAATAACCTCTTTCGTTACCCATTTTCTAAATTTCTTAGCTGAAGGTTTGTTACTCTTAAAAATTAAAGCATATAACCCGCTCTCAGAAATGATAGTAACATTTCTATTTTGACCTGCTATCGGTATTACCGATGTCAGCTTTTCATCGTCGTCTAGTCTCGACACGGCGTCACTTGTGTTCTTTATGTCAAGAAGCTTACAAACCTCATTGGCTACGAACCAAGCTTCTCCCTCGATCTCTATTGTTGTTAAGTCATCGAAATGATCTTCGTCCTCTGCGTATTTAAAAATCTGTAACTGCATAATATTATATATTAATGTTTTATTTTGAGATTGTCTGCACCAAACAGGTTTATACGAGCCAGTTGTGTGTGATTTCTTTATATCCCAAGATTCAATAGCGCATTTTCCCTTAATTTGATGTGTATACGAAACTAGTTCATTTCTTATATCAGGTTGATTTATAGACAATGGATATATATATATATTCATACACCATACAAACCCTAAGCCGAAACTGAGTTTCGCTAACTTTTTAAATTACCTAATAATGTCAGTCATAAAGTTAGGCCAAGTTAATACATTCCAACATAAAGTAAATAACTTTATATAAATAAATTGACCTGCTATGAGGAAATTATTTCTACTGGTAACTTTAATACTATCACTATCTTGTAAAAGTGCAGATACATTTCAACCTTCACAATTAACAAGTTTAGAGCCCAAAACCTCAGGAGAGATTGTAAAACACAACTATTATACTCTATTCTACTCTGAGGTAAATGAACAATCAGCATGAGTTTTTTACATCCTTGCACCTGACGAGATTTATGGTACACAATCAAGAACTGATGATTTTAGGGCTGATCCAGCAGTAAGCACTGGCTCGGCAACTCTGAGTGATTATAAGGGTTCAGGGTATGATCAAGGACACCTCTGCCCTGCGGGCGATATGAAGCTAAATAATACCTCAATGTTGTAGACTTTCTTTCTGTCTAACATGAGTCCTTAGGTTGCAGGATTTAACCGTGGCATCTGGAGTAAGCTAGAAAACCAGGTCAGAAAATGGGCATTAAAATATAAGAAGCTATACGTGGTAACAGGGCCAATATTTAAAGACAATATGGGGGTTATTGGCACGAACGAGGTTACGGTGTCAGGATACTACTATAAGGTCATTTTCGACAGAAAAGACCGAATGGTCGCGCTAATTTTGCCTAATGCATCATCTACCGAAAGTCTCGGTCATTTTGTTGTGACTGTTGATCAGATTGAGGAAGAAACAGGCATAGACTTCTTTCCCGAATTAAATGATGATCAGGAGAAAAGGCTGGAGGGAAGAATTGATACAACAGGCTGGAGTTTCCAATAGACTGATGGGCTTCATAAAGGATCTTTACAGGAAGATAGAATTAGCACCGTCATAGAGAGTATCATTTTCACTGCAATTATTCGTTTGGAAAATTTGATTCGTTATTTGTATCTTTGTGAGGCAAGTCGAAGGTAAGAGCAGAAAGGTCAGCTGCCCCTTTATTGGTTATGAGGAATTGGCCGTCCTCACTTTCGACTTGTTACTTCATCTTCACCACTATGACAAACCGGGAATATTGGCCTTGTTTTTAAAGACTATTTGGGTATTTTAGGCATATCCAAGGATAAGATGCATAGATACCACTCTAAACTACAATTCGCTGAATTTGGGCAAATGGTAGCTCAGAAACAGTTTAAAAACAATATGAAGTGACTGATTAATTTGGTCGCTAATTTTTGTTACTCTTTATCTTCCCCTTATCATCAAATCGCATTACTGATGAACTGTCGTAATTTTTTTAGTCCAGGTGTCGACAATTGCAAATCCATTATCTATTAATTTATATCTGTTTGAGTAAGCATTAGAGTAAGCAATAATTACAGATGCGCCAATTATTGCTACAGCCAGAATCAAAGCTGCGATGATGTTCTTATTTCCGTTTGACATAGCTACCTGTTTTTTAACTGTTTTAAAAATTTGGAATTCACTTATTATCTTTGGAATTGATGAATACTCATCTTTAAATGTTATCAATAAATCTGAAGAAAGATTATCGACTAAAACATATTTAGTCAAGTCTGGTTTATTAATACAGTTATGATACCCATTGTCAATCTTATTCCTGGCACTACCATCATGATAAGATTCTATATCTGGCTTATTTAATACCATCTTCCAATTAAAACCAGTATGGAAATGTTCCTTTTTATAATATACTCTCTTCATATCAACCAAGGCATTGGCAAGATGTGCAATTGTAAATATCCCTCTAATAATTTCAACCTCTGGTTCACTTTTATTCACAATGGACTCATAGACTTTATATTTATAAGGAAAACCTTTTTCCTTCTCGTTAGCAATTCTTTGCAATTTTAAAATGGGCTCATATTTATTGTTCATTTTTAATCTGTTTTGTATGTTTATCTCATCCAAACTTTTAAAGTATAATGCGGAGTATTTGATCGGATTGGAAAAACATATCCAGAACTATATCCGCAGACAAAATAATGACATTTGAATGTCATGTAATTTTTAGGGGGCGCGCTCAATCCAGCCCCCTTTGTCATTTATCCATGCCAGATGATAAGCGATAACGGGAAGAGCCACAGAATAGGCTAAAAACGCCAACATTATCCATTCTTCTTTTGAGGTATGTTCGCCACCATTAAAGAGCCTTAATCCTTCCCCAAGAATAAAACATCCAATCATCCAAATTATCCAACGAAGGACAGCTAATTCATATTTCCTTGCACCGAGTCCAGAACCAAACATTATAACGGTTGCAATACCAAAACCTATTAAATCACCGGAATCAATACACATGACATTAGTTTTAAACGATTAGTTATTTATGAAGCTAAATGTGAGGGTCGTTGTCAACCATTTTACTTCTATACTCCACTCTAATTAAGTTCCCACTCAAAATTAATTTGCTCTTTAAGGTTATTCAGTTTACTAATTGTGTTTCTGAAGTACGAGGTAATTTTAAAGTTCTGGTCTTTGATAGCCTGTGTAAAATTACCCATCCAGAATGTTGGTTTGGCATAATATGACCGTACATGAAGATAATATCCAGGCAAACAATGGTGCACGTCCTGATGCGAAACTAAATCGGTTAGTACATTAAATGCTGCATACGCGTTATCACCCATTGACCCAAAATATGTTGGAGTAATTTCGTTTGTTACATCTATCAGGGTTTGTAGCTGTTTTATCTTCTGGTTAATTTGGTTGTAATTCGGAACATCCAGATTAACGTTTAAGGATTTAAAAACAAGAGGAACCATAAGTTCCCGTGGAAAATCAAACTCCCTTAGTCTCCCGCATTGTTCCTTAAACAACTCTGTTGTAGCCTTTATATGCAAAACACTATTCTGTATATCTATCTGGTCATCTTTACTGTGGTAATACTTCAACTTCAGTGATTTCTTATTAAACAAGGCCCCGTTAGAGCAAAGGCTCCTTACAAATCCAATTTCGTAAGTAAGAGCAAAGGAACGGTTATAACTGTTTGTCGTGCGTATAAATGGCAACCAATCAGCTTGTTCGAAGACAGAAAAATTTACATCCCTATGGATTAAATCTATATGGGCTGATCCCATCGTTTTTGGTGCCACAACTTTAAACGGGAATAAAGCATTAGGGTCTTCTTTTGGATACAACTCACGGAATAGATTCTTCCCGATTTCTAAGGCTTCTCTATTACTTATCAGCTTATAATTGTTACCAACAATAGAAATGATCTCTCCTGTTTTCTGGTTAACAACAGCTTGATGATTTTTGGCACACATCTTTTTGGGAGTTGTGTCTTTGGAAGAGTATGGGTCTTCATAAAAGACACTTCCCATTTCAACATCAAATAAAATGTCTTTCAGAGTAGGCAGTGGTTTGTTAAAATCAATTGCAGTTCCCATGGTTATTGTTTTTAGTGATTTATTAAAATAATTTATCATTCATAAAACCTAAATATGATTGATGAATCACTCATTTTTCTGTTTCTTTTGTTTTAACACCATATCCTTTAACCGATACTTGATTTCGTCATCCATCACCTTAAATCCCTCCTTATCCAGAGATATTCCTACCAACAACTGTTCAGAAAGATTTAACTTGCTTTTATAGAATAGACGATCCTCGTAACGGCAAAAGAACCGTACACTCCATCCCTTTTTCTCAGCTGTTTTTATTTTGAAGTTAATATCTTCAGCAGTATAAAATTTGGAGGCATTTTCAAGGCCATCAGTAAATATGGCAAAAAACACCTGATCGTCTGATGAAGCTAATTCAGAGATTTTTACAAAGGCGATCCCAATGGCGTCATAAAGTGCCGTAAACGAATTTGGTTGATAATCCTGCTCAGTTAATCTTTTAATCTGATCCACATCCTGAGTTAGAAACTTAAACTCAACCGTATCATTAAATATACAAAATGTTAGCCTTATATCGAAATTATCTTCATTATTTTTTATCTTCAATATCATATCAACCTGTTCGTTGAAGCTGAGGATAACTTCCTTCTTCAAATCTAGCATAGAGCCGCTTTGATCAAGAATTAGTACATAGTGAATAGTGTTCTTCATGTTGATTCTTTTTAGTGTTTTATCCTTAATGTCAGAATGTTTAAAATGTCACAC
>Ga0118677_10002929_pt1 | contig 33452 bp, 28 predicted proteins | sample AliMusrvi5mmetaG_FD_86154 | JGI IMG/M metagenome (GOLD analysis project Ga0118677, IMG submission 86154) | reverse complement strand
GACCGGCTCGACCGCCAGCGTCAGGACATCGAAGCGGTCAGCCATGGGCGGCCCGTGCGCCGGCGACCACGCCGCGCAGGATCTCGGCGTACTGCGGGATCACTCGCTCCGGAGCGAACTCCCGCACCTTGACGACGTTGGCGGCGCCCATCCGCTCGCGCAAGTCCTGGTCCTGCAGCAGGCGCAGGAGCGCCGCCGCGAGGGCCTTCGCGTCCCGCGGCGGCGCGAACAGCGCGTTGACGTCCGGCGCAAGGTGGTCCGCACATCCGCGGATAGGGGTCGTGACGACCGGGAGTCCGTAGTCCATGGCTTCCATGACCACGAGCGGGAACCCCTCCCGGTACGAGGGCAGCACGAAAGCGTCCGCCTGTTTGTACGCAGAGTCGAGCGCGGCTCCGGTCACGTAGCCGCGCAACTCGACGCAGTCGGTGAGCCCGAGCAGTCCGAGGCGGCGCCTCACCTCGCCCTCCGCGGGCCCCATGCCGGCGACGACGAGGCGCACGGGCAGCGTGCGGCGAACGATTCGCACAGCTTCCAGCAGCTCGAAGATCCCCTTGTCCTCCACCAGCCTTCCGATGAAGAGGAGCGTCGGCGCCCCGGGCTCTCCGCTCCGCTCGGCGCCCTTTGCGGCTCCCGCGTCGCCCCCCTGTGATGCGACGTAGGGGTTCTGCACGACCTCGAACCGTGCCCCCGGGCAGAAGCGCTGCCAGACGGTCCGTTCTTCGGTGGACAACAGGAGCACAGCCGCCGCATGTCGGACGAGCCACCGCGAGACCGCGGTGAACGTCTCCTGTCCGCGCCGGCCGAACTTGCCGCACTCGCTGCCGTGGAGGTGAAGGACCAGCGGCGTCGCTTCGCGGCCCAAGGCAAGCGCGAGGGGGACATCGCGCAGCATGCCCGGCCAGTTGTGCGACGTCGCCACGAAGACGACGTCGGGACGCCACGCCCTGACGCGGCGCCGCACCCTCAGGAGGTCACCCGTGCGACCGACGAGCTTGGACGCCAGAGACTCGGGACCAGCGGTGTGAGCGCTCCAGCCCTCGACGGCGAGCTCACAGCCGCTGCGCCGCAGCCCGTCGGCCATGAGCGGCGCGAGCTTGGGCAGCGGCCCGCCGATCGCCGGGAAGCCCGTGAGGAACAAGACGCGGATGGGCGCGGGGTGAACTGGCGCGGGGCGGGTCACGATCCTGCCCGCCAGCCGGCCGCGACCTTCTCCAGCAGCGCCTCGTAACGGTCGACCATCTTGTCCAGGGACAGCTCCGCTTCGACCCACCTGCGGCCGGCCACGCCCATCGCGCTCATCCTGTCCCGGTCCTCCAGCAGCGCCGCTACCTCCCGGGCCATCTGGGCCGCGTCGCCCTGTCGCACCAGGATCCCCGTCTCGCCGGGCAGGAAGGTCTCACGCACGCCCCCAGTGTCCATGCCGACGACGGGCCGCGCACACGCCTGCGCCTCGAGGAAGCAGAGGGGGAAGGTCTCGACGTCGTCTGACACGAGCACGACGAGGTCCACGCCGCTGTAGGCGCCGGGCATGTCCGTGACGGGACCGGTCACGACGAGGCGGCCGGCACACACGCTTCGTCGCGCGAGCTCACGGTCGGCCTCCAGCCGCGGCCCCCCACCGATCATGCAGCCCCAGACGTCGTGACCGGCCGCGTTGAGGTCCTCGACGAGCCGGACGAAACGGTCGTGGCGCTTCTCCTTCCGGTGAGCCGCGACAAGCCCGAGCACGAGCGCCCCGGGCGGGATCCCTGCGCGCTCGCGAAACCGGGCCCCGGCGGCCATGTCCTCGCGGAACTCGTTCGTGTCGACGCCGTTGTTGATGACGACCATGGCGCCGGGCCGGTTGCCGGCCGCCAGCAGGGTCGGGACCTGGGCGTGAGCGCAAGCCACAGTCGCCCGGGTGAAACTGCCGAGCAGCCTGTTGGCAAGCCTGACCCGGTCGCGCTGGCGGACCATGCTGGAGTGCTCGGCGGTGACGCAGGGACGCCCGAGCAGAAGCGCAGCGAGGCGCCCCCACAGCGTCGCCACGAACTCGACGGTCACCACGACGTCCGGGTCCGCCGTATGGCAGAGCCGGACGAGGTCGAACAGAACGCGGGCGTCGTACCAGCGCATGCGACCGAGGGCCCTCACCTCGACGCCGCTTTCGGCCAGGTGGTCATCGTATGCTTCGACGTTCTTGTGGACGGCGAGCACGCAGGTGTGCCCGCGCAGCGCCAATCCGGAGGCCAGTTGCACGACCTGACGCTCCAGACCTCCGCGCTCGAGCCGTGCGACGTCGATCATGACCTTCACGGCGCCGTATCCTCCGCAAGCACTCGTCCTGCGACGCCCGCGAGGCCAAGGTACAGCGTCCGACCGTGAAGCTTGTAGTCGAACCGGCGCCGCGCCAGGTCGAGGCCGCGGCGCCCTATCTCCGCCGCCCGCGCCGGATCGGCGAGCAGCGCGGCGATCCTCTCGCCGTAGGCCCGTGGATCGCCCGGCGGGCACACCACCGCATCCACTGCGTCGGTGAGATACTGCGGCACTTCGCCCACCGCACTGGTGACGACGGGCCGCGCCGCCGCGAGGTACTCGGCGATCTTGGTCGGGAACCGCGCTCTCGACCGCCCGTCGTCGAAGAGCGGTATCAGCAGCGCGTGAGCGCGCGCGTAAAGCCGCAGCAGCTCGGGACGAGGCAGGTAGCCCGCGAGCTCCACCCGGGGATCCGCGGCGACACCCTGCGGCTCCACGTGCAGCCACTGGGCAGCCGGGTCGGCAGGGCTGGCGCCGGTCACCACGAGCCGGCACTCGGGCGACTCACGCCACACGTGCTCCATGGCGGCGTAGATGAAACGGATCGTCTCGTCGTAGACCGGCGACCCGGCGAAGACAAGGAGCGGGGATCCGCCGGGGTAGCCTGCCGGCGTCTGCTCGTCGACGTCGACCACGATGGGGACGTCGATGACCTGGACCCGGTGCCTGAGCCGCTGGGCGGCCGCCCAGCGGCTCAGCGTCGAGGAGATCGACACGACGCCCGCCACACCGGTGAGAGGCGACAGCGCCCGGCCGAGCGGGGAGGCATCCTCCCGCAGCGGCCACGGGATCTCGTTGAGCTCCAGGACGACGGGGACGTGCAGCGCCTTGAGCAATGCCAGGAGCGCTGCACGGTGCACGCCGGGGCGCGGCGCCCATACCCACAGGTAGGCCACGTCGAGAAGGCCCTCGCGGCGAAGCCGCGCCAGCCGCGCCGCGCCGCAGACCCAGCCCCACGCCGCGACGAGGCGCCGAATGGCGAACGAGTCGCTGCGGACAGTGGTCGGCGTCGTGTACTCGAACGGCACTCCCCGCCACACTCCGCGGACCTCGGTGTTCTCCACCTGCGGCAGCCGCTCTGATGCCTGGAGGCAGATGACGCGCACCTGCGCGCCGGCCTCGACAAGCGCACGCGCCAGCAGACGCGCCCTGCCGGTGTCCGCCATCCCATGAGGGAACCGCATCCAGGGACCGACGACGACCACGTGGAGCGGGCGGGCGGCCACGTCCGTGCCCGCCGGCCGATGGGCGCCGGCCACACGTCCCGACCAGTGACCTATGTCTGGACCGCCTTCTTGCGCCCCTTGACTCGCGCTTTGCCGTCCAGAGGCGACTCTCCCTGAGAGTAGTAGGCATAGTGATCGCGGTCGCGGCGAGAGCCGGCCGGATTGTCGATGACGACCAGCCCGAGCTTGCGGCACGGCATCTGCGAGAGCTGCGTGGCCGCCTCCACCAGCAGCGGGCGCTTGGCACGCGCCAGATCGACCAGGAAGACGAGGCCGTCGACGCACGCCGCGATGGCGGCCGTGTCTCCGACGGCCAGCAGTGCGGGGGCGTCGATGATGACGAAGTCGAAGCGCTCTTCCAGCTCGGAGACCAGATTGGCGAAGCTCTTGGAGGCGATGATCTCTGCCGCATTCGGGGGCACGGGCCCGCTCGTCAGGACCGTGAGTCCAGGCTCGCCGCCGGAAGGGGCGGCGGACTCCGCTTCGCCGATGGTCATGAAGCTGCGGCCGACCGGCCCGGTCAGCAGCGCCTTCGACAGCGGTGTCTTGCCGGTCAGGACCGTCGAGACACCGATGGCGTTGCGGAGGTTCAGGTATCGGTGCACCTGCGGCCTGCGGAGGTCGCCGTCGACGAGCACCACCCGGTTGCCGGCGGCGGCGAGGGACAGGGCGAGGTTGCATACCGTCAGGGTCTTGCCCTCGTGCTGCAGGGCGCTCGTGATGAAGAACGACTTGAGGTCTCCGTCGATGTTCGCGAACTCGAGGTTCCCACGGAGCTTGCGGATGCTCTCGGCCGTCGGACTGTGAGAGTCCGAGAGCACGACGAGCGGCTGCTCCTCCAGCTGCTTCGGCCGCATCTTCCTCACCTGGGCGAGCAGTGGCATGGCGAAGATCGCCGCGACCTCGTCCTGGCTCCGCACGCGGGTGTCGAACTGCTCCAGCACCAGCGCCAGGCACACGCCGAGGATGAGCCCTGCCACGAAGCCCATGGCGCCGTTGCGCATCGGCTTCGGGGTATACGGCGCCGCGGGCACGGTCGCGGGCACGAGGATCTTGAAGCTGCCGGTCACCGTCGCCTCGAGGATCTGCAGGTCCTGCAGGCGCTGCATGAGCGTGATGTAGTCGGCCGAGAGACGAGACGTGCTGGTCTTGAACGAGTCCATCTGGCTCTGTACGACCTTCTCGGCCTGCCGGACCTGGTCTTGAGCTGCCGCCTTGCGGGCGGCGACGAAGGCGGCAGCGTACGCGTTTGCCACGGCTGCGGCAGTCGAAGCGTTGGGGCTCGTGGCCGTGATCGATACCGTCGTCCCGCTCCCCGACGCCCCAGACGACGTCGTGTCGGGCGCCGCCGAGACGGAGTATCCGCCCTCGGCGCCCTTCTGGCCGAGCGCGCCGGTCACGGTCTTCACGAGATCGGGGTTCGCCAGCTCGCTCGCCACGCTGCCCAGCTCTATCTGCAGCGTCGTCGAGTCCACGGAGCTGCCCGACCCGAGCGGGTCCGCCACATTGAGCTGGCTCTCGTAGATCAGTCGAGACGATGCCTGATACTGGGGAGTCTTGGCGAGCGAGTAAGCGAGCGCCAGCGCGGTGAAAGCTATGGCGACACCGACTACGAGCCACTTCTTGCGCCAGACGACGCGCGCATAGTCCCTCAGTGTCGCGTCTTCACTTGGCTCTTTGGCCACCAAAGTCCCATCCCTTCTTGTCCCGCCATCCCTGGTCAGCACCCGCGACGTGGCAAAGCACCTCTGGGCACGCCTTCATGGCCAACCTACCCGTCTGAGTGACTTTCGTCGACCATGGCCGGAATCCCACGCTCCGTGAGCGGGCTCTCCGGCTCTCGCGGACTCATCGGCAGGACGGGGTGATTTCCAAACACGGGCGTCCGACGAGTGCTTCCCAAAAGGGGTGGCCGACCCGCATCCGGGCGACGCCGGCGGGTCTCCGGGCGGGTTCGAGTCTAGACGGATGTTCCATGCCTTGAGCCCGCCCTCGCGTTGTCGACGCGGGCTACGCGCACACGGCCCCAGACCTAAAGTTAGGGACCCCTGGGCCGATTCCATGCAGTGAGTACCGCCACCGGTACCGGATCTGCAATTGGAACTGAAGCGAGTCGCGTCGGTGCGACACCTACCACAGCTGCTGACGCTGCTTGCTCGTTCCGAGAGACACAGGAGCCCCCAGTGTCCAGGAACAGCCGCATCGCAGTCGAACTTCTCGCCGCAGCCTTGGTCACGCTGAGTCTCCTCTCCGCCCCAAGCGCAATCGCAAGGACTTCCTCCCAGTCTCACGACCTCCGCTTTCGCGTCGTCAGGCACATGCGTCAGTACGACGTGGTCAAGGGTCACTCGCGCCGCTTCGCGATCAAGCACGGCGCCCACAAGGTGAATGTCACCGGAGTCGGTCGCTGCACGCTGATCACGCGCACTCCCCAGGTCGTCGTCCTGCGCACGGGCTCGTATCGCTCTTCGGCAGTCCCGACCGTGACGTCGCCCAACAGCGGCGCCCTTGTCCTCGGCTCGTCCACCACGATCATGTGGAAGATGTCCTCCGCAGTCTCGAGCGGCTACTTCCGGCTTGCGCTCACCAGCACCGCCAACGGCTCCTCGACGCAGCTGAACTCGTCGGCCATCGCGACGAACCGCCGTACGACAAGCTACACCGCGTCCTGGAAGGTGGCTCAAGCCGCCGGCAACTACCGGGTGTGGGTCTACTACTGTTCGTCCTCCGGCGGGGTTCTCAGCTCCGCCGGCTCCAGCGGCGTTGTAAGCATCTCGGCCGCTCCGGCGCCGACGCCCACGCCGACCGTCACCCCCACCGGGACGCCGACGCCGACGCCCAAGCCGACCGTCACCCCCACCGTGACGCCGACGCCGACGCCCACGCCGACCGTCACCCCCACCGTGACGCCGACGCCGACGCCGACAGTCAACCCGATCGACGCCATCCAGGCCGCCAAGGCCGGCGACACCATCGTCGTCGGGGCGGGCACGTTCACAGGCAACGTGAGAGTCCCCGACGGCGTGACCATCACCGGCGCCGGCGCGACCGTCTCCTGGCTCAAGGGCAAGCTGACGTTCGGCTCCAACGATGTCATCCAGGACGTCGAGATCGGCGACGTCGGCATGAGCGCCGTGCACAACAGGGACGGCGCCACCAACACGCTCTTCCAGCGCGTTCACCTCCGCGGCGGCTCCGGGCCCGCGTACACCTACGTCGTCGACCTCGGCTCCCAGGCGACCTGCAGCCACATCACATTCAAGGACTCCGAGATCGAGCGGAACCTGGGCGTCGAGACCGGCACCTGGGGCAGCCAAGGCTACAACGACATCTGCGTCTGGTCCGCCGCCGGCCACCCGGTGAGCGACATCACCTTCGACGGCGTGCACGTGGGCGTCTCCAACGGTGCAGGCGGGCACGACACCGGCTCGCCGCGCTTCGACATCGAGTGCTACACCGAGGGCGTCGCCGGGACGCACGGCTGGAAGAACATCACGCTGAACAACTGCGTCCTCGAGGCAGCCGATATGGAGACCGCCGACTTCGCGGACTACGCCGGCGCTCGCGCCAGCGGCGTGCTCATCCAGGGCTGCACCTTCGTGGGCGGCGGCTATGCCGCCTCGTACTTCAGCAACACCCTCAACTTCGAGATGCCGCTGGGCGTGGTCGTCCGCAACAACGTCTTCGAGCGCGGACTCGGTAGCTGGGGCTACATCCTGAACGTGACCGACGATGGGACCAAGGGTGGTTCCGGCCCGGGGGCGATCTTCACCGGCAACACATTCGACCTGGACACCGACGATGGCATCGCGCCCGTGACCGGCGGCTGGCCGATCGTGCTCATGGGCTACGACAATCAGTTCACGAACAACACCGTGAAGTGCCACTACGGTTCGCAGGCCGTGCTGCTCCTGAACGCGGCCCAGCGGAACATCGTGACCGGCAACACGTTCACCGTGGGCAGCCGCCCGACGATCGGCACGATCAACGGCGCGACGGGCAACACCACCTCGCCGAACACGGTGAACTGACGAGAGCGCCTGCGGGCGACCCAAGGACCTTGGTCAGGCGACGGCCCCGGCGCAGCGACTGCTGCGCCGGGGCCGTCGCCGCAAGCTGAGTACGTGGTTTCTCGTTGGCCCGCGCTTCGTGTACTCTGCTGCAATGCCTGAGAGCAGTCTGCGAATGCGCTGCCGGGCATCGTATGGAAAGGCCCTCGGGGCCGCCGCGGACTCCGCGAGGTCCGCCCACACAAGCCGCGTCCGCGGCCGATCGCCAGGAGCAGTGCCCTTGACGAGCCTCCCGACCAGACCAGCCCAGATGCCGAACACGTCGCACCCTCGGTGGACGACGCGCACGGGCAGGACTCCCGCATGCACTCCCTGACGCCGCGCGAAGGCGGCCGCGCACCCGGAAGGTCGGCCGCCTTGGTTGTTCTGTTCTTCGCGCTGATCCTCCCGGTGGGTCTCTCCGGAGTCCCGGCCTCGTTCGGCGCGACCACGCCGGGCGCCATGCGCTTCACGGTCGTCGGGCGCGCGGCGGGCGCCGTCATCCTTCAGCGTAACGGCGTCCGTGTCGTCGCGCCTGGGGGACGCAGCGTCGCCACGATCGGGGGCGTGCCGCGGTACCGCGTCGTCAAGAGGACGTCACGCTACTACCTGCTGCGGCCTCTCGGCACTCAGCCGGCCACGCAGGCGGATGCCGCCCTCCGGGCGTCCATCCTGACGGCGAAGGCAGGCGCCGTGATCACGATCCCCGCGGGGGCGTTCGACCTCGGGTCGGTCCGCGTGCCCGACGGCGTCACGCTGCAGGGTGCCGGGCCGCAGCTGACGTGGCTCAAGGCGCACATCGATTTCGGCAGCGACCAGACGTTCCGTGATCTGAAGATCGGCATCGGTGGCGCCTCGGCGGTCCACAACGTTCGCGACGCGACGGACACGACGTTCGAGCGGTGCCACTTCCGCGGCGGTGGCGGCCGGGCGTGGACCTACGTGATCGACCTCGGCTCCGGCGCCGCAGCCCACGGCATCAAGTTCAAGGACTGCGAAGTAGAGCGCAACCTGGGTGTCCAGGGGTCCGGCGCGGACCAGGGCTACAACGACATCACCATCTGGGCAGCCGAAGGCGCCCGCGTGACCGACATCACCTTCGACGGAGTGCATGTGGGGGTCTCCAACGGCCAGGGTGGCCACGACACGGGTTCGCCCCGCTTCGGCATCGAGTGCTACGCCGATGCGGCGGCCGGCCCGTTTGCCTGGCAGAACATCACGATCAGGGACTCGACCCTCGAAGCTGCCGACCTGGAGACCGCCGACTTCGCCGACGCCGCCACCGCGCGCTCGGGCGGCGTGCTCATCGAAGGCTGCACCTTCAAAGGCGGCGGCTACGCGAGCTCCCACTTCAAGTACACGCTCAATTTCGAGATGCCGCTCGGCGTGGTCGTCCGCAACAACGTGTTCCTGCGCGGCCTCGGCTCCTGGGGTTACATCCTCAACGTCACCGACGACGGGACCAAGGGCGGCTCCGGGCCGGGGGCGATCTTCACCGGCAACACCTTTGACCTCGACGCGAAGAACGGCATCGCACCGGTCAGCGTTGGCTGGCCGATAGTGCTCATGGGCTACGACAACCAGTTCACAGACAACACGGTGAGGTGCCACTACGGAACGCTGCCGGTCGTGACGCTCGACCGTGCCTTCCGCAGTACTGTGACGGGCAACGTCTTCGACGTCGGTGGCCGCACCCCGATCGCCGGGACCCCCGGCTCGACGAACAACTCGGTGTCGCCGAACAGCGTGAGGTGACCTGACTCCGTGAATGCGGGATGTCCGCGCCGGAGGCAGGGCGCCGGAAGCAGATCCCGGCGGAGGGACGAGCGGCGGGACGTCATATACTCCTGACGCGACGCCGTGCAGCGTCGGCGAGCGCGGCCGGGAGTCCTGGTCCGGCCGGCGATGAGCGACGGGAGCGCCATCCCAGTGGAGAAGAGCCCCAGCATCCATGTGATCCCCGTGCTGGCGCGGGTGACGTTCATCGCGCTGGTCGCGTACACGGGCGTGGCCATGGCGATCAACGACGTCCTCGATCTCAAGGTGCACGCCCAGGTCGGGCCGATCAGCGTCTATCTCTTCGACATCCTGCTGTTCGCGGCGGTCGCGCTCCTCCTCTGGGAGTCCGTCGCGAGGGGAGCCCAGAGCATGCCGGCCTCCAATCGCACGGTCGTCTTTCTCGCCCTGACCTATTGCGCCTACCAGCTCGCGGTCGTCCTGCCCGTGGCCGTGGTGTTCCACGGCCTGGCTCCCGTCGCCGTCTTCCGCGAGCTCGAGGTCCGTCTCGGCCTCGTGCTCATCCCGTTCATGTATCTGGTCGTACTCAGATACGTATCGACCCGGCATGTGGTCCTGATGATCGACGCGATGGCGGCCATTCTGGCCTTGTGGGTCGCGTACAAGTACGCCACAGTCGGGCCCCAATTCGGCGGCACCACCCGCCTGCGCGAGGTCGGCGGCTGGGCCGTCTTCGCCTACGCCTTCCTGATCCTCACATCGCTCTTTCTGCTGCGCCCGAGCATCGGTGCCTACGTCCTGGCGCTGCTCGGAGCGGTCGGTATCGCCCTCAGCAACCACCGCTCCGGCTACCTCGCCCTGGTCGTCGTCGGCGTCCCGCTGTTCGTCCACTTCCGCCGCGCCTCGACGCGGACGTTCCTCGTCGTCATCGTGGCGATGACGTGTGGCGTGTTCGTCCTCGCCGCGGCGCCGACGGTGCGCCAGAACATCGACTACTCACTGCGCACGATGCTCAACCCGGCGGCCGACCAGAATGCGCGGGATCGTGTCGACCGGTCGAGGCTCGGCTGGGACTACTTCGTCGCGCACCCTCTGGGCGACCACGCCTGGAACCAGCGCTTCTACCTCGTCGACCTCCCGGACCCGTTCGAGCCGCACAACTTCGTCGTCCAGATCCTGGACGAGCAGGGGATCGTAGGCTTCACCCTCTTCATGGCGGTCATGGTCGCCGTGAGCCGGGTCGGGTGGCGGAACCGGTCCCGTGAACGGATCGACGCGGTGATGCTCGCCGCCTTCGCCTTCTACCTCGTCTTCTGCCTGCTCAACACCAACATCATCAACCAGTGGAACGTCCTGCTCCTGGCGGCTCCCGCCGGCCTGATACTCAAGCGGAACGCTGAGATCCTGGCCGCGCGCGATGCTCATGACGAGCCCGAGGCGCCGGCCGGCGACCGCGATGCCGGCGCGCTCGTTGCCTAGCGTTCCCCGCTGCGTGCGCCGTCCCCGCCGGCGCAGAGAGAAGGCCGCTTGTCTCCCCGCGGACTCGAGTCTAGGCTTCATGCAGCACACCGACGATCAGCCAGCAGGGACAGGTGCACGATGAACGCCGCGAACACCCGGAGCGGCCCGCCATGAACCGCAAGCTCCTGCGCAACGCCCTCATCGTGTTCGCGATCGCGCTGGCGGCACGCTGGGCCGCCGACGTCGTGCTGCAGCCGCACCTGGGCACCTACGTCATGGACTCCTACGACGTCATGGGCCGGAACATCCTCGACGGTCACGGGTTCAGCTACCTGGCCGGCAAGAGCACCCCGACGGTGACGCGGGCGCCGTTCTACCCGCTGTGGTGGGCGGCGGAGCTCGAGGTGTTCGGCAGGCACTTCCTGCTGCTGCGCATGGGCGAGGGATTCGTCGACGCGCTCACGGCCGCCCTCGTCGTGTTCATGGCGGCCGCGCTGTGTCGCCTCCCGAGAAGGCGCGGCCCTCCGGGCGCAGACGAGGCCCCGGCGGCGGACACGAGCGAGGCGGCGGACGGCGGCGGCACCTCCGGCGACGGCCGCGCCACGCTGCTCCTCGCCACCCTCGCCGGCGCGATCTACGCGATCCAGCCGTTCTCGATCTACTACGCCGCCAAGATGGGGACGGAGACGTGGTTCACGTTCTGGCTCGTCGCCTTCGTCTGGGCGTTCGTGGCGTGGGTCCTGGCGCCGGGCTACGGCCGCGGAGCGGTGATGGGCATGGTCCTCGGCGTGCTCCTGCTCAACAAGAGCACGGCCATCGGCCTGCTGCTCGTGCTCGCCGTCATCGGGCTCTTCTGGGTGCGTCCGCACCTCAAGGTCGCCTCGCTGAGCCTCGTCCTCTGCGTCGTCCTCGCAGGCTTGATCGTCACGCCCTGGCTGGTGCGCGACTACCGCGTCGCCGGCGATCACTTCGTCCCGATCCAGACGCTCACGTGGTGGAACTTCTGGGCCGATTTCGACTTCTCGGCGAGCGGATACACGAACACGGTCGCCAGCCACTACGGACCCGGCGGCGGCCATCCCTACTCGCTTACCGCCCCCGCCGACGTACTCCAGGAGGCGCGCCTGCAGCATCAGGCGCTTCAGTGGATGACGGCGCACCCGGCGGCGATGCTGAAGAAGATGGGCAAGAACCTGATCGAGTTCTGGTACCTCGTCGAAGGCGTGCGACGGTCGCAGGTGACGGCCGCCGCCATGGTCGTCGAGCTGCTGCTCACGATCGCCGGCGGCTGGATCGCGTGGCGCCGGGGGAAGCGACGGCTGGTCGTCCTCGCGACCGTCGTCATCCTGTACTTCGACGTCGTCTACACGCCGATCAAGTCGGTGTTCCACTACTCGCTGGTGATCGTGCCGTTCCTGTGCGTGCTTCAGGCGTTCGTGCTCGCGTGGGCCTGGATGCGCTTTGCGCACGGCCGGGACGAGGGACGGGACGCGCGGACTTGAGCGACGCCCATCCGCGCGTCTTGTTGATCAACCAGCAGCCGATCAGCCGGCGCCATGCCACCGGCATCGCCATGGGCAACCTGTTCCGCGGCTGGCCGCCCGGCCGCATCGCGCAGATCTACAGCGACGACTCCGAACCCGACGAGACCGTGTGCCCGACTTCCTGGCGTCTCGAAGTCGAGGATGTGCCCATGCCTGCCTTCCTTCGACGTCACGTGACACGCTGGAGACGCGGCCGCCGTGCCCATCAGGCGGACTTGCCCGGCGCGGCGGTGTCAGGGGGCGACCACGACAAGCCGTCTCGCCCCCAGGCGGGACTGAGCAGGGCGAAAGAGGCGGCGCGGCGCGCCGCCGACTACCTGCCCTGCGAGCTGCCGCCGGACGTCGTCGGCGCGATACGGCGGTTCGATCCCGACGTCGTCTACTCAGTCCTCGAGGACCGGCGCATCACCGGCCTGGCCCTCGACGTCGCCTCCCGCCTCTCCATCCCGCTCGTCCCCCACTACATGGACGACTGGATGGCGATGCCCGCCGCACAGCCACGGGGACCTCTGCAGAAGTGGGCGCGCAGAGACCTCGAGGCGAAGGCGCTCCGGGTGCTGCACCAGGCGCCGTCAAGACTCGTGATCAGCCCGGACATGGCCGCCGCCTACGCACACAGGTACGGCCATGCGTTCCTGCCGTTCGCGAACTGCGTCGATCCGGCGGAACGGCCGGCCATCACCCACGCGGCGTCGCACCGGGGCCCCTTCCGCCTGGGGTTCAGCGGACGTCTCCTTCACTCGCGCGAGGCCGCCATGGCCGACGTGCTGCGCGCCCTCGAGGGGGCGAGCGAGAGCGGCAGCGCCGAAGTGGTGGTGTACCAGGCGGGGCGGGACGACAGCTGGCTGGACGTCTTGCGGAGCTCGGAGCTCGTCCGGCTCGCCGACGCCACGGAGGAGTCGCTCCTGGAGACGGAGCATTGTGACCTCGACGCGTTCCTGCACGTGGACTCGTTCGACGCGCACGCGGTCGAGTACCTGCGGTATTCGATCTCCGGCAAGGTGCCGTGGTACCTGGCCGCCGGCATCCCGCTGCTGGCATACGGCGCTCCGGGGACCGGGACGATGCGCTTCCTGCACGAGCAGCGCTGCGCGGTCGTGGTCGACCGGCGCGACGAGGTGCTGCTCCGGCAGCGGATCGGCGACCTGATCGCAGACGCCGGCATGCGCCAGGATCTGGGGGCCGCCGCACAGGCCGTCTTCCAGCGGTTCTTCGACGCGCGCGTGCAGCGTGAGGCGTTCCGGCGCGCGCTGGCGGAGGCCGCGCACGGCCGGGCACAGACGGGGGACGAGTAGCATGCGGGTCCTCTGGCTGAGCAACGGAGCGTTCACGGGCACGGATTCCGGAGCCACCGGCACCTGGCTCGCGGCTCTCGGCAGGGCACTCGCGGCCTCAGGAGAGGTCGAGCTGTGCAACATCACCTGGGGCGACGGCCCGCCCGCCCGCAGAGACGACGGGCCGATCAGGCAGTACGTGGTCCCCCAAGAGCCCCCAGGGCGCGACGGCCTGCCGCCTGAGCCGGTCGTCGCCGCCATCGTGGCCGCCGCCAAGGACTTCTCGCCGGACATCGTGCACGTCTGGGGCACCGAAGAGCCCTGGGGGCTGCTGACCGCCCGCAAGCTGCTCCATGCTCCGGCGCTCCTCGAGATCCAGGGCCTCAAGGAACCGTGTGCCCGCGTCTACTACGGCGGCCTCACCAGCAGGGAGCTCCTCGCGTGCACGAGCCCCCGGGAGATCGCGAGGCGCAACAGCATCGTGTCGCACCGCCGGACGTTCGAGGCCTGGGTCCCGTTCGAGCGGGAGATCATCGCCGGGCACGGGCTCATCACCATCCAGTCCCCGTGGACGGAAGCGTGGGTGCGCCTCCAGAACACGGCGGCGCACTGCTTCTACGCGGCCGACCGCGCGCTGCGCGCGCCGTTCTACTCTGCGGCGCCGTGGAGCCCGGCCGGCGGCGCCGTCGTGTTCTGCTCCGCCGCATATCCGGCGCCGTACAAGGGCGTGCACGACGCGCTGCGCGCGTTCGCCGTGCTGCGCGCCCGGCTTCCCCGGGCGGTGCTGCGCATCGCCGGTCCCTTCGGCGCGAGCGCCGCCCGCATCAGCGGCTACGTCTCCTGGCTGCACAGGCTCGCCGACACACTCGGCATCGCCGGAAGCGTCGAGTGGCTGGGTCCGCTGTCCGCGGAGCGGATCGTCGCCCAGCTGCAGGCGGCCGCGGCCGCGCTCATCCCCAGCCACTGCGAGAGCTACTGCATGGGTCTGGCCGAGGCGCTCTACCTCGGGGTGCCCACGGTGAGCGCCCAGACCGGCGGAGCGAGCCTCCTCATGCGCGGCGATGAGTCCGGCCTGTTCTACGCGGCCGGCGACGAGGTGATGTGCGCCTACCAGCTCGAGAGAGTGCTCACGGACGGCGACCTGGCGCTGCGGCTGTCCGCGAACGCACGCCGCGATGGCGTTGTCAGGAACGACCTCGGCGCCATCGTGCGCGGCCAGCTCGAGACGTACCGGTGGGTAGATGACCATGCTTCTGGAGGTTGACGGCCATGGGTGACAGCGACTCTGACTTCCGCGGCGTGTGGGCGGAGCGTCTCGCGATCCGCCGGGACCGCGCGGTGTCGGCCTTCGACCGCGTCTGCGCGAGGTCGATGGCAGCCTTCTGGGACATCCAGCTGGGGGAGGGCTGCCTCTTCCTGGGCCGGCCCATCTTCCGCAGGTGGCCCCACAGCACCATCTCGATCGGCCCGCGGTGCGAGTTCCGCTCCTCTCCGGGCTCCAACCGGGTGGGCGTCAACCGGCCGTGCATGGTCTCCACGATCCTGCCGGGCGCCCGCGTGTCCCTCGGCGCCCGCTGCGGGCTGAGCGGCACCGTCATCGCCGCCGCCGAGGAGATCGTCATCGGCGATCGCGTGCTGTGCGGCGCCAACGTCACCATCACCGACAACGACTGGCACGGTTTGCGGCCGGACGAACGGCACCTCCCGGGAGAGAGCGCTCCGGTGCACATCGGGGACGACGTCTGGCTCGGCCTCGGTGTGGTCGTCCTCAAGGGTGTCACGATCGGCGCAGGCTCAGTCATCGCCGCGGGCAGCATCGTCGCGGAGTCGATCCCGGAGGGCGTCATCGCCGCCGGCAATCCGGCGAAGGTCGTCAGGACGATGGGCTAGCCGAGACCGGCGCCACGCCGGCCCGTCGGCGGCCATACAGGCGGGCTACTTCCCGCGCACCTCGCCGATCGCCTCGTCCAGCGACTTGAGCGGGAACACGTCCAGGAAGCCGCCGGCCGTGCAGTTGTAGATGTGGACGCCTCGCCCTTTGCAGTAGTCCCACAGATGGCGGTAGCCGCGGAACATGTAATACGTCTCCTCGAGGATCGGCTCGTACGCCCAGTCCCACGACTCGTCGAGCTCACGCTCGCCGTAGAAGTGCCGGTCCCGGTCGAACGACGCGGCCCAATCGGAGTCCAGGCCGGTGAGGTAGATGGGCTCGCATCCCATGAACACGGCCGCCATGAGCGCCAGCTGGGCGGACGTGTGCACGCCGGGGAGCCCCACGCACATGTCGAACACGTCGACCGGCTCCATCGCCAGCGCGCCGATCATCGGTACCGGGAACATCCGGCCGTCCGCGTGCCAGCGATGCAGCGTCGGCGAGTCGCTGAGCGGCTCCGCGGGGACGAAGAACACGCTCTCCTCCATGCCTGCCGCGATCCTCTGGAGATACGCCTCCTGTTTCGGGCTGCTGTCTTTGATCTCCGGGTCGCCGAGGAAGTGGTACCTGGGCCGAAGCAGCCCGCAGAGCGGGTGCCGGTCGAACGAGTTCATCGTGAACAGGAGCTGGCCCTCCAGAGCGGAGAGGTCCTGTGTGGCGAGCGAGGGGCCGTTGCCCACCACGAACGCCGGGCGGCCCAGATGCAGGTCCTTGAACCTGGCGTTCTGCGGATAGGCGGCCGCCAGGGAACTCCGGCTGAGCCGCTCGGCGGCGCCGGCCGCCCGGCGGCCCAGCCCGAGCGACACACGCGCGACCTCGCCCAGGGACCTGGCCATGAGTCGTCTCGTCAGCACCCCGTCCTCCCCTAGGGTCCGGTTCCCGCCGATCAGCGGCCCCGTCTACCCTCTCCGTTCGCGTCTCGGCCCGTCAAGCGGGCCGCCGGAGCCGCGGTCGCGGCGCACACGCCCGCAGACCACGCCGCGGGTGTGATGCGATACGCTACGCGCATGAGTCACCTGTTTCGCGCGGTCGGCTTCTCATGGCGCGATCGGGCTTTGGCAGCAAACGAGGCGGCCCGCCTAGGCGGTGCTCTTCAGACCACAGGATGGGCGCGGTGACGCGGGACCGGCATACGGAAGTGCGCACGCACACCCCGGATTCCGAGCTCCGCCACCCCTGGCGCCTCGTCCGCGACATGGGGACGGACCTGCTGGACGGGCGGGAGCTGGCATGGCGGTTGTTCGTGCGCGACACGGCCTCCCAGTACCGGCAGTCCGTCCTTGGCTATTTCTGGGTCATCCTGCCGCCGCTGACCACCAGCATCATCTTCATCCTGCTGAACTCGGCCAACGTCATCGTGAGCAAAGACCTTGGGATGTCGTATCCCGTCTACGTCCTCACAGGGACGGTGTACTTCGGCCTCTTCTCCGACGGCATGGCGGCACCGCTGAGGGCGGTGTCCGCGTCCAAAGCGCTGCTGATCAAAGTGCGTTTCCCGCGTGAGGCGCTGCTCCTCACCGCCTGGGCGCAGACGCTGTTCAGCTTCCTCATCAGGATCGTGCTTCTCGCCGTCTGCCTCGCGGCCCTGAAGGCGAACATCGCCGCCACCGTGCCGCTGGTCATCGTCCCCGCGGCCGGGTTGATGCTCTTCGGCATCATGGTCGGCGTGCTGATGGTGCCGTTCGGGGCTCTCTACCAGGACGTCACCTACGGCATCGTGCTCCTGACGAGCGCCCTCATGCTCATCACTCCGGTCGCGTTCGCACCGCCGGCGAGCGGGGCCCTGGCCACGATCATGCACTACAACCCGCTCTCGCCTCTCGTGCTGTGCGCCCGCGATCTCACGATCACGGGGAGCACCGCCCACGTGCCGGGCGCGTTGCTCGTCATGGGCGTCAGTCTGATCCTCTTCCTGATCGGATGGGTGATGTTCCGCCTGGCCGTGCCCATCATCGTGGAGCGTCTCGGGTCATGACGGACGACAACGAGCTGATCGTCTGCAACGGCCTCTCCAAGCGCTTCTGCCGGCGCCTCAAGCGGTCGCTGTGGTACGGGGTCCGCGACATCGCCGCCGAGTCCGTGGGACGCCGCAGCTCTCCCGGCCGGCTGCGGCGCGAGGAGTTCTGGGCCCTCGAAGACGTCAGCTTCACGGTCAAGCGCGGCGAGATGCTCGGGCTGGTCGGCCAGAACGGCTCCGGGAAGAGCACCCTGCTGAAGATGCTGAACGGGCTCATGAAGCCCGACGCCGGCTCGATGACGCTGCGCGGCGAGGTCCAGGCCCTCATCGAACTCGGCGCCGGCTTCAACCCCATCCTCTCCGGACGCGAGAACGTTCGCATCAACGCGTCGGTTCTTGGACTGCACAAGGCGCAGATCGACCAGGTGCTGCCGGACATCGTCGAGTTCGCTGGGCTCGAGGGCTTCATCGATGCTCCGGTCCAGAACTACAGCTCCGGCATGAAGGCGCGCCTCGGCTTTTCCGTCGTCACGCAACTCGACCCCGACGTCCTCCTCATCGACGAAGTGCTGGCGGTCGGCGACACCGCCTTCCAGGAGAAGTGCATGCGGCGCATGGACGCGCTGCGCAATTCAGACAAGGCGATCGTCTTCGTGACCCACAGCCTGTTCCAGGTCGAGGCGCTCTGCGACTCGGCGCTCTGGCTCGAGCACGGAAGGGTGCGCGAGTACGGCAGCGCGCACGAGGTGGTGAGGTCGTACCTCGACGAGCAGGAACGGCGCGCCATGCAGGACTCCGAGGAAGAAGGGATCGCGTTCGAGGGGCGCGGGACGGCGGCGACGCGCGCCTTCTTCGACGCCCGGGACGCCGTGGGCGCCAAGGACGGTCCGGCGCCGGCGATCGACGAGGCGATGGTCGTGGAGTCGGTGCAGGTGCTCGACGCCCAGGGCGAGCCCTGCAAAGAGCTCCCCTTCCTCTCGGAGTGCACGGTGCGCATCCGCTACACCTGCCCGGGGAGGATCCACCAGCCGTTGTTCAACGTGCGCTTCTTCGACGGCGAGAAGGATGTGTTCGAGGCGAGCATGCTCATCGATGGGCCGGGGCCCGACTCCGTGGAGGGATCGGGCGTCGTCGAATGCCACATCCCCCTCCTGCCGCTCACGCCGAGGGTGTACAGGATCCAGCTGTTCGTCCGCAGCGGCGAGGGGATAGCGGACCTCATCGAGAGGAAGTTCGTCGCCCAGGTCCGCGTCACCGACGAGCGTCTGGACGCGGTGCCGATGCGCGGCCCGATGGCCATCGGGCACCTCCGCAGAGGCTCCCCCGTCTACGTCCCCCGCACGTGGCGTTTCTACCAGGAGGGCGAGCTCACCGACACGGTCGAGGCCGGGTTCTCCTGATCCGCGCCGTCCCGGATGCGATGCCGAAGACCATCGTCACCGCCGAAGCAGGCGCCGCACCCGCCCCTTCATCCTGTTGATGAGGAGCGCGCCGACCTTCGCCTGCTGACGCAGGAACCGCCGGCCGACCTTCGGCTCCTCCCAGATGGAGGGCAGCAGCTTGGGCCACGTTCGGGCGATCGATCCGAAGTTCCCGTAGATGATCGCCAGGTCGAAGATCTTCTCCAGCTGTACATAGCGCGCCCGGGGAAGTCGCGCGAGTTCGCGCGCGTGTTTGTCGTACAACTGCTCGAAGGAGCGCAGGGCACGCGGATCGATCATGAGCCGGTCCGCGCGACCTTCGCGCTTGACGTACTTGATGTCCGGCAGCGCCACGACCGTCCACTGCTGCGTCAGCCGAATGAGGATGTCGGAGTCCTCCTGCTGTGCCAACTCCTCGTCGTAGCCGCCGACAGCCCTCACCGCATCGGCCCTCAGGGCGCCGGAGCAGTGATGCATGAAGTGATCTTCGAGCAGCACGTCGTGCACGTCCCCTGACCTGTCGGCCCGGCGGATGTCCCGCACGCGATCGGCGACGATGTCGAAGAACACGATGCTTCCGTAGAAGATGCCCACATCCTCGTCGGCCTCGGCGATCGCGGCCGCCAGGCGCTCGAGCATGTCTTCTGGCCAGAGGTCGTCCGAGTCTATCTGGCAGATCCAGTCGCCATGCGCCAGGAAGATGCCCTTGTTGCGAGCCCCCGCCGTTCCTCTTGAACGGTCATTGGTGACGACGGTGACGCGGGGGTCGGTCAGACGAGCAAGCACGGCTCGCGTGTCGTCCGTCGATCGATCGTCGACGATGATGAACTCGAAGTCCCTGTAGCTCTGCGCCAGTACGCTCCGGACTGCCTCCAGCGCGACGTCGGCGCGGTTGTACGTGGGCATGATGACGCTGAACAGCGGCTGACCCGAACCCATTGCGACCTCCGGCTGCCAGGCTGCGCCCGTCATCGAGAGCCGAACCACACGAGCGCGGCCAAGATCAGGAGCGTTTGCAGGCAGACTCATGCTAGCCCGTCTTCGTGGCGCAAGGAACCTCGCCGCTCCGTCAGTCGCGAGCGACGCGATACGTCCGCGGGCAGGGCAAGGCGCCCCCGGCTAGAATGGGCACAGACACCGACCGAATGAGAGGCGTGCGTGGAGCTGGAGGGCAAGAAGGTGGTCGTCACGGGTGCCGACGGGTTCATCGGCTCCCACCTCACCGAGGCGCTGGTCGCGCACGGCTGCGCCGTGACCGCATTCTGCTTCTACAACTCCTTCGACTCGTGGGGCTGGCTCGACTCCCTGCCCGCCGAGACGACCGGGCGGCTGAACGTCGTCATGGGCGACATCCGCGACCCCAACGGCGTGCGGGCCGCTCTCACAGGCGCCGACGTCGTCTTCCACCTCGCCGCCCTCATCGGCATCCCGTTCTCCTACAACTCCCCGGACAGCTACGTGGACACCAACGTCAAGGGGACGCTCAACGTGCTGCAGGCGGCTCGGGACGTGGGGCTCGAGCGCGTCGTCGTGACCAGCACGAGCGAGGTCTACGGCAGCGCGCAGTACGTCCCCATCGATGAAGCGCACCCGCGCCAGGCTCAGTCGCCGTACTCGGCGAGCAAGATCGGCGCCGACGCGCTGGCGACGGCCTTCTGCCGCAGCTTCGGCCTGCCGGCCGTCATCGTGCGGCCCTTCAACACGTACGGGCCGCGCCAGTCGGAGCGCGCAGTCATCCCGACCATCATCACCCAGCTGCTCGCCGGGTCGGCCGAACTCCATCTCGGGTCGGTACGGCCCACGCGGGACCTCACGTTCGTCACCGACACCTGCGCGGGCTTCATCGCACTTGCCTCCTGCGATGCCGCCGTGGGGCTCGACGTCAATCTCGGCGCGGGCAAGGAGATCTCGATCGGCGACCTGGCGTCGCTCCTCCTCGAGCTCACCGGTTCCGAGGCGACGGTCGTCAGCGACGACGAACGCCTGCGCCCCGCGGGCAGCGAGGTCGAGCGACTCATGTCGGACAATTCGCGCGCACGGGCGCTGACGCGCTGGGAGCCGGCGGTGTCGTTGCGCGACGGGCTCGCGCGCACCGTCGCGTGGTTCGCGGAGCCCCCGGATCGCCCCGGGCATCAGTCCACGTACACGGTCTAGGCAGGCCCCATGCCTCCACCTGGAAGCCATTCAGAGGCCGGCGGGCTCGGCGGATCCGGCGATCGCGAAGAAGGCGGGGCCGGTCGCCGGAAGCCGATACCCCTGGCCCGCCCGGTCCTCTCGGGCAACGAGGGGGCCTACGTCCGCGAATGCGTGGACACCGGCTGGGTCACGACCGGCCGCTTCATCGGGCTGCTCGAGGAGCGCATCCGCGAGCTGACCTCGGCGCCCGCGGCCGTGGCTTGTGTCAGTGGCACGGCCGCCCTGCACGTCGCACTCCTGCTGGCCGGCGTGCAGCCGGGCGACGAAGTGATCGTGCCTTCGGTCACCTTCATCGCCCCCGTCAACGCCGTCCGCTACGTGGGGGCGGAGCCGGTGTTTCTCGGGTGCGACGACTTCATGTGCCTCGATCCTGCCGTGCTGGCGGAGTTCCTGACCGATGAGTGCAGTCCGTCGAACGAAGGGCCGCGAGACCGCGCCACGGGGCGGGTCGTGCGGGCGGTGCTGCCCGTGCACGTATTCGGGAACCCGTGCGACATGGTCGGCATCGCCGACACGTGCGCCCGTCACGGCGTCCCCGTGATCGAGGACGCGTGCGAGAGCGTCGGGTCCCGCTGGGCGAGCGGCCGCCTGGACGGCCGCCACACCGGGACCGTGGGTGAGTTCGGCGCCTTCTCGTTCAACGGCAACAAGATCGTCACGGCAGCCGGCGGCGGGATGCTGGTCACCCGGGATCCTGCTCAGGCGGACCGGGCGCGCTATCTGATCGACCAGGCCAAGGACGACGGCGTGCGCTACGTACACGACGCCGTCGGCTTCAACTACCGCCTCAGCAACGTGCAGGCCGCCATCGGCGCCGCGCAACTGGAGGAACTCCCGCGCTTCGTCGAGACACGGAAGCGCAACCACGCCCTGTACTCGAAGGCGCTCGAGGGCGTGGCGGGCCTCAGCCTGCTGGGCGTGCCGGACGGCACGGCGCCGAACTACTGGTTCTACTCGCTCCTGGTGGAGCCCGCGGAGTTCGGCATCGACCGGGAGACGCTGATGCTCGCCCTCGAGCGTGCTGACATCCAGACCCGCCCGCTCTGGCCTCCCAACCAGCTGCAATCCCCCTATCGCGGGTGCCGCGCCTACCGCGTGGAGCGGGCGACATGGTTCTGGGAGCGCGTGCTGAACCTCCCTTGCAGCGGCGACCTCACGGAGGCCGACGTGCACCGCGTCGCCGCCGCGATAGTGGCCGCCGGAGAGACGGCGCCGTGAGCAGGATCGTCGTCGTCGGGGGAGGCGGCCATGCCAAGGTGGTCATCAGCGTGCTCCGGCGTCTCCCTTGGGACATCGCCGGGTATACCGACTCGCGAGACCGAGGTGCGATCCTCGGGGTGGAGCGCGTCGGGGATGACTCGGCGCTCCCCGGGCTCCTCGAAGCGGACCCTCAGATGGAGGCGGTCATCGGTATCGGCAAGATCGACACGTCGCGAGCCAGGCTCCAGCTCCAGGACGAGCTCGCGGCCGCCGGCCTTGCATTCCCGGCGATAGTCTCGCCGCGAGCGGTCGTCAACGATGAGGTGACGCTCGGACCGGGGACCGTCGTACTCGACGGAGCCGTGCTGAACAGCGGGACGGTGACCGGCCGCGGCTGCATCTTCAACACGAACAGCACGGTCGACCACGACTGCCGGATCGGCCACGACGTCCACGTCGCCCCGGGCGCGACCGTGAGCGGGGGAGTCACGGTGGGAGACGACTGCATGATCGGAGCGGGCGCGACGCTGATCCACGGTGTGACGATCTGCCCCGGCGTCCTGGTCGGAGCCGGCGCGACCGTCGTCGGCGACATCGCGACGCCGGGGACCTACGTGGGTCTGCCCGCGAGGCGCCAGGCATGATCGCCGACGACAGGACGTTCGTGATCGCCGAGGCCGGGGTCAACCACAACGGCTCCATCGACATCGCCCGGCGCCTCGTGGAGGAAGCCGGCCGGGCCGGCGCCGACTGCGTCAAGTTCCAGAGCTTCAGCGCGGACCGGCTGGTGAGTCGCCGCGCCGGGAAGGCGCCCTACCAGCTCCGCAGCGCGGCCGACGCGGAGACCCAGTACGACATGCTCAAGGCCCTGGAGCTCAGCGAGGACGACCACCGCGCGCTCATGGACATCTGTCGCGACAACGGTGTCCAGTTCCTCTCGAGCCCGTTCGACGAGCAGAGCGCGGACATGCTCGACCGCCTCGGCGTGCCGGCTTTCAAGGTGCCGTCCGGCGAGCTCACCAACCACGGGTTCCTGCGGTACCTCGCAGCGAAAGGCCGTCCGATGATCCTCTCGACCGGGATGTCCACACTGGCTGAGGTGGCCGACGCTGTCGACGCGATCATGAGCACGGGGGCGCGGGAGCTCTCCCTGCTGCACTGCGTCAGTGAGTACCCGGCGCCTTTCGCCGAGATCAACCTGCGCGCCATGCGGACGATGGCAGACGCCTTCGGACTCCCGGTCGGCTACTCGGACCACGCGCCGGGCATCGAGGTCGCGGTCGCGGCGGTGGCACTCGGCGCACGCATCATCGAGAAGCACATGACGCTCGCCCGCGACATGGAGGGCCCCGACCACGCCGCCTCCCTGGAGCCTGGGGACCTGGCGGAGATGGTGCGGGCGATCCGCAACGTCGAGGCGGCACTCGGCGATGGGATCAAGGCCCCCGCCCCGTGTGAGGCGAGCAACATCGGGGTGGCGCGCAAGAGCCTCGTCGCCGAGCGCGACATCGCGGCCGGCGAGCGCCTCGGGCCCGGCAACGTCGCGGTCAAACGGCCGGGGCACGGCATCCAGCCCGCCGATCTCGAGAAGGTAATGGGCCTGACGGTGACCGCCGATATCAGGGCGGGGAGCTTCATCACATGGAAGGATCTGCAATAGCAGCGAGGCGCATCTGTGTCGTCACCACATCCCGCGCGGACTACGGTCTGCTCTGCGGGCTCATGCGTGCGATCGACGAGGACGACGCGCTGGAACTCCAGGTCGTCGCCACCGGCATGCACCTGACTTCGGAGTTCGGCCTGACCTACCGCGAGATCGAGGACGACGGCTTCACCATCGACCGCAAGGTGGAGCTGCCGCTGCCGGCGGACAGCGACGCCGCGGTGAGCAAGGCCATCGGGATCGGCCTCGTGGCTTTCGCGGACGTGCTTGATGAGCTGCGGCCCGACATCCTGGTCGCGCTGGGCGACCGCTACGAGCTGCTGTCGCCCGTCATCGCGGCGTTCGTCGCCAGGATCCCGATCGCCCACATCCACGGCGGGGAGACGAGCCAGGGGGCCATCGACGAAGGCGTGAGACACGCGATCACCAAGATGGCCGCCCTGCACTTCCCGGCGACGGAGGCCTACCGGCAGAGGATCATCCAGATGGGCGAGGACCCCGAGACCGTGTTCGCCTACGGCGCCCCGGGACTGGACGCGCTGCACAGCGTGCAGCTGCTCACCAAAGAGGAGCTCGCCGCCCTGCTCGGCCGCGAGCTCGAGAGCCCCGTCGCGATCGTGACCTACCACCCCGTCACGCTCGAGCGCGACACCGCCGGCGGCCAGATCGAGAACGTCCTCGCGGCGCTGCTGCAGGAGCAGGTCGGCGCCGTCTTCACCAAGTCGAACGCCGACGCGCAAGGCACGCTCATCAACGCGCGCATCGCCGCCTTCTGCCGCGAGCATCCGTCCCGCTACGGCCTCTACGACAACCTCGGCAGGACGGCCTACCTGAGCTGCCTGCAGCACCTCGACCTCATGCTCGGGAACTCGTCCAGCGGCCTGATCGAGGCGCCCTCGTTCCACCTGCCCACCGTGAACATCGGCGACCGGCAGCTGGGCCGCGTCGAGGCGGAGAGCGTCATCGACGTGGGCTACTCCACCGGCGAGATCGCCGCCGGCATCCGACAGGCCCTCTCGTCCGGCTGGCGCGCGGGCCTGAAGGACGTGGAGAACCCGTACGCGGGCCCACTCGACGGGAAGGTGAGCGAGCGCATCAAGGACCAGCTGAAGCATGCCGAGCTCGGTGAACGGCTCCTGAAGAAACGTTTCCATGATGTTCCGGTCCCGATCGCGGACACACGGCTCCACTCGGGGGCAGCCCCGTGAACGAGCGCATCGCACCCTTCCTGATCGGCCGGGCCACGACGGTCCTCCAGGCCATGCGCCAGCTCGAGGACACGGCACAGAAGATCCTGTTCGTGATCGACGACGGCGGCGTCCTCGTCGGGTCGCTCACCGACGGAGACATCCGCCGGTGGATCCTGGCCGGCGGCAAGCTCGACGACCCGATCGACAACGTCTGTTGCGGGGAGCCGTCCCGCGTCGGCGAGGGCTACGACCTCGCCACGGTGCGGCAGCTGATGATCGAGCAGGAGATCGGCTGCGTCCCGGTGGTCGACGACGAGGATCGCGTCGTCGACCTCCTGTTCTGGGAACGCGTGTTCACCGACGGCAGCGAGCACAAGCCGCCGGCGCCGATCGACCTTCCGGTCGTGATCATGGCCGGCGGCAAGGGGACCCGTCTCGATCCGTTCACGAGGGTGCTTCCGAAACCGCTGATCCCCCTGGGCGACAAGACCGTGATCGAGCGCATCATCGACTCGTTCCTGAGGTTCGGCGTCTCGACCTTCTACCTGTCCGTGCACAACAAGTCCCGGATCATCAAGTCCTACTTCGAGGAGCTCGACCCCTCCTATTCCATCGAGTACATCGAGGAGGAAAGCCCGCTCGGCACCGCCGGGAGCCTGCGGAACCTGTGCGGCACCGTGGACGGCTCCCTGATCGTCACGAACTGCGACATCATCCTCGACACGGACTACGGGGAGCTCGTGGAGTTCCACGAGGCCGGCCACAACGACATCACCATCGTCGGCTCCCTCAAGAACTACCACATCCCCTACGGCGTCTGCGAGATCGCCGACGGCGGGGAGCTCGTGAAGATCACGGAGAAGCCGGAGTACAACTTCCTGGTCAACACCGGCATGTACGTCGTCCGCGCCGAGGCGCTCTGCCTCATCCCCGAGGGTGAGTTCTTCCACATGACCCACCTCATCGAGCGGACCCAGGAGACAGGCGGCAGAGTGGCCCTCTTCCCGGTGAGCGACAAGGCCTGGATCGATACCGGTGAGTGGACCGAGTACCGCAAGGCGCTGCAGCGTTTCGAGGCGGACACGTGAGCACCCCGGCGAGCGACAGGAGCGGAGACCATGCTGGACGGTGAACGCGTGCTCGCCGTCATCCCCGCCAGGGGCGGCAGCAAAGGCGTCCCCCGCAAGAACGTCCTCGATCTCGGCGGCAAGCCGCTCGTGGCCTGGTCGATCGAGACCGCACTCGTGGTCGACGAGATCGACCGGACGATCGTCTCGACCGACGACGACGAGATCGCGGGCGTCGCCCGCCGGTACGGCGCCGAGGTCTACCTGCGGCCCGCCCACCTGTCGACGGACTCGGCGCTCGTCATCGACGCGCTCCGCGACCTGATGGAGACCCTCCGCGCCGAGGCCGAGACGGGGCGCGTGATGGTCCTGCTCGAGCCGACCTGCCCGTTCCGCTCTCCGGCCGACGTCCGTGACTGCGTCGCGGGGGTCGTCGGCGGCGGGCGAGATTCCATGGCCGCGTTCAAGGAAGCAGACCTCAACCCGCACCGCGCCTGGACCGTCGTGGACGGGCGCCCGGCCGCCTTCATCGCCGGCGCGGACCCCTGGCTCCCGCGCCAGCAGTTGCCGGCGGCGTACCAGCTGAGCGGGGCAGTCTACTGCTTCCGCACAGACCGGCTGCAGGCGGATGGGCGAGGGCTCCTGTTCGGGGACGCCGGCGCCGTGATCGTGCCGGCGGAGCGTTCGGTGGACATCGACACCAGGGCGGACTTCCGGCTCGCCGAGATGATGCTCGCGAAAGGGGGCGGCACATGACCGCAGACGACGTGATCCTCGTCACCGGCGCGAGCAGTGGCGTGGGGCTCTCTCTCGCGCACCATCTCGCAGGGCGGTACCACGTCCTTGCGGCCGCCCGGAGGATCGACCGGCTCCGCGAGGAGTTCGGACGTGACCCCGACGTGTCGGTCTTCGAGATGGATCTCGCCGAGCCGTCCTCCGTCGTCGCCGCGCTCGACGCGATGCTGTCCCGGCACGAGGCGATCCCCTACCTGGTCAACAACGCCGGCGTGATGCTGCGCTCGTCCCTCGCGGAACTGGACGAAGCCGGGTTGCTGCGCTCGCTGCAGGTGAACGCCCTCTCACCGGCGCTGATCATGCGCCGGCTCCTGGCGGGGATGAAGGCGCGCGGCTTCGGTCGCGTGATCAACATGACGTCGGGCGCGCCGCTCAACTGCTTCCCCGAGTTCGGCGCCTACAGCGCCTCCAAGGGAGCGCTCAACGCCCTCACGGTCACGGTGGCCCGGGAGTGCGCCGGCCAGGACATCAAGATCAATCTCATGAGCCCTGGCCCGGTGAGGTCCGAGATGGCCCCCGACGGGCCGCTCGATCCAGCGGTGAGCCATCCCACCGTGGACTACCTCCTGTCGCTGGGCGAAGACGGGCCGACGGGCCGCTTCTTCTGGATGGGCTACGAGATCCCGCTGTTCCCCGATCTGTCCGGCATCGAGTGGCTGGAGGGCCGGGCGGATGAACGCTACGACCGGGCCTTCTGAGGTGGCCTCAGTGCGCGTCGGGATGATCGGCCTGAGTGAGGGCAATGGCCACCCGTTCTCCTTCTCCGCGATCCTCAACGGCTACGACGACGCGGCGCTCGCGGCGTCGGCCTGGCCGGGGATCCACGCCTACGTCAGACGCCGCGACGCGGCCGACTTCGGCGTCGCGGGTCTGCAGGTCACGCACGCCTGGACGCAGGACCCGGAGATCACGCGCAGTCTGTGCGCGGCATGCCGTGTCCCGCATGCCGTGGACCGCCGCGAGGACATGCTCGGCCAGGTGGATGCCGTGATCATCGCCCGCGACGACCACGAGACCCACCTCGAGCTCGCGCGCCCGTTCCTCGAGGCCGGCCTGCACGTCCTCATCGACAAGCCGCTCTCGCTCGACCCGGAGGCACTGCGGTTCTTCGCCCCCTACCTCGAGGAGGGCAGGCTCATGTCGTGCTCCGGCATGCGGTACGCGCGCGAGCTGGACGAGGTCCGCGCGACCCTCGCGGACTACGGGCGGATCCGGCTGATGCGCGGCGCCGTCGTGCTGTCGTGGGAGAAATACGGCATCCATCTCGTCGACGCGATCTATGGAGTGACGCAGGCGCGCCCAGTCTCGGTCGCCGCACTCGAGGCGCCGCACGCCTCGCTGGCCATCAGCATGGACGACGGGTCCCTGCTGCAGATCGACGCGCTGGGCGACGTCCCGCCCACGTTCCACTTCGAGTTCTTCGGAACGGCTCGCGCCTCCAGCCACGACGTGACCGACAACTTCTCGATGTTCAGGCGGATGCTGTGGCACTTCGCCCAGATGATCGGCAGCGGGCGGCCGGCGGTACCGGCGGCGGACACGCTGGGTGCCATGCGGCTCCTGATAGCCGGCAGGCAGGCGATGGAGAGCGGAAGGAGCGTGCGGCTCAGTGAAGTCACACTATAGAGACCTCTTCGATCTGCACGGCAAGGTCGCCATCGTCACCGGCGGTCTGGGCATCCTGGGACGTGGCTTCTGCCGAGGGCTCGCGGAGTTCGGCGCGAACGTCGCCGTCGTCGACCTCGACGGCGAGGCGTGCTCCGCCTTCGCCGCCGAGCTCGAAGCGGAGAGCGGCCTCAAGGCTGCCGGCGTGGCCTGCGACGTCGCCGACCGCGACTCCGTGCAGGCGATGGTGGCGGAGGTCGCCGGCAGGCTCGGCGGCGTCCACGTGCTGCACAACAACGCCGCCTCCAAGTCGAGCGATCTCGAGGCGTTCTTCGCGCCGTTCGAGGAGTACTCCCCTGAGGAATGGCGCAGCATCATGGCGGTCAACATCGACGGCATGTTCCACGTCGCGCAGGCGGCGGGCCGGCAGATGATCGAGCAGGGTACCGGCGGGAGCATCATCCAGACGTCCTCGATCTACGGCATCCGGGGCTCGGACAAGAGGATCTACGAGGGTTCCTTCTACCTTGACCGGCAGATCAGCAACCCCGCGGCATACTCCACCTCCAAGGCGGCCGTGGTGGGGCTCACGACATACCTGGCCGCCTACTGGGCGGACCAGGGCATCCGCGTCAACACGCTGACCCCCGCCGGAGTAGAGAGCGGGCAGAACGACGCGTTCAAGGCCCGCTATGCGGCGCGCGTCCCCATGGGGCGGATGGCGCGCGCGGACGAGATGGTCGGCGCCCTGGTCTACCTCGCCTCCGACGCCTCCAGCTACGTGACCGGCCAGAACATCGTCGTCGACGGCGGGCTGAGCGCGTGGTGAGCGGCCGGCGCCTCACGGTGGTCATGTACCACTTCGTCCGCGACCTCGCGCACTCGAAGTACCCCGAGATCAAGGGCCTCTCCACGGAGGAGTTCAGAGGCCAGGTCGAGTACGTACGCCGCCACTTCACTCCGATCGGCGTCGCGGACCTTCTCTCGGCGCTGCGCACGCCCGACGGGGCCCTGCCGCCCCGGGCCATCCTGCTCACGTTCGACGACGGCTACCGCGACCACTTCGACACCGTCCTGCCGATCCTCGCCGAGAACGACCTGTCGGGCTGCTTCTTCGCGCCCGCGAAGGCGGTGACCGAGCACGAGGTGCTCGACGTCAACAAGATCCATTTCATCCTCGCCGCGCAGCCCGACAAGACGCGCATCCTCGCCTCCCTGTTCTCCGAGCTCGACGACGCGCGTGGCGAGTTCGATCTGCGCACGCGCGAGGAGTACGAGCAGCAGCTCGCGCACGCCGGCCGCTACGACCCTGCGGACGTGATCCTCATCAAACGCCTCCTCCAGCGCGAACTCCCGCTGACCCTTCGCGCGCGCATCACCGATGCGCTCTTCCGCGAGTGGGTCACCGACGACGAAGCCGCGTTCTCCGAGGAGCTGTACATGAGCGTCGCCGACCTGCGGGAGATGAGGGAGGCGGGCATGTGGATCGGCAGCCACGGCTACGACCACTTCTGGCTGGACTCCCTGGACGAGACCGGCCAGGAGCGAGAGGTCGAGCGGTCCATGGAATTCCTGCGCGACCTGGGGTGCGATCTTGAGGACTGGGTCATCGGGTATCCCTACGGCGCCTACTGCGACTCACTGTTGGAGATCCTGCGCGCAAAGGGATGCCAGGCCGGATTCACCGTCGAGGTCCGCGCGGCCGACCTCGATCACGACGACCCCCTGGCGCTCCCGCGGCTGGACACGAACGACCTGCCCAAGAGCGGTGACGCCGCGCCGGACGACTGGGCGCTCCAGGCGGCGCGGGAGGGCGGCTCGGCATGAGCCTCATGATGCAGCTCCTCGAGGAGCTCACGCCGCTGAACCGCGTCGTCTGCTCCAGCGACTTCGATCGCACGGTCCGGCGGATGCAGCAGGCTCTCCCAGGCAGCCGGGTCTTCGAGTTCCCGGCGAGCGGCCCCGAGCACAACGGCTGGGTGATCCCGCCCTGCTGGGACGTCGTAGACGCGAATATCACCCGCAACGGTGAGCTCATCTACGACGGCACGTGGAACCCGCTCGCGGTCATCGCGCTGTCGGCGCCGTTCGAAGGAAGGGTGTCGCTGGATGAGCTCAAGGCCCATCTCCACTACGATCACAGGTACAGCGATTCGCTGACCTTCCACTTCCGGCAGCTCTTCCGCAGCTGGGACAGGGACTGGGGCTTCTGCGTGACGAAGGACCTGTACGACGCTCTCGAGCCCGGGGAGTACGACGTGCGCATCGTCACGCGCGAAGGGACCGGCGTCCTCAAAGCGGTAGCCGCCTCTCACGCCGGCTCATCCCCGTACACCATCGCCCTGTGCGCCAATCTGGACCACCCGGGCGTCTCGAACGACGGGCTGGCCGGTGCGGTCGTCGGCGTCGAGGTCCTCAGACGCCTCGCCGGCCGGCGGACGACCTTCACCTACGACCTCGTGCTCGCCCCGGGCATCATCGGGACGGAGTACTACCTCAGCGCTCTCCCGGAAGCGCGACGACAACACATCCTCGAGTGTGTGTGCCTCTGGATGCTGGGCTCGGCCACTGAGCTCGCCTTGCAGGAGTCGCGAGAAACGCGCTCCAACAGCGAGCACGCCCTGGAGCGCGTCATGACCGCGCGCGGCGTCTCCCACCGGCGCGGCGAGTTTGAGACGATCATGATCAACGACGAGTATCTGTGGGAGGCCTACGGGATCCCCACGTGCTCCCTGTCCCGCTTCCCCTACCCCGAATACCACTCGTCGCGCGACAACCTCTCGATCATGAGCGACGACAGTCTCGAGGAAGCGGTGTCGGTCATCCTCGGCGCTATCGACGAACTGGAGCAGACGCCCCTGGTCGAGAAGCGCTTCCAGGGCACCGTCTGCCTGTCCAACCCCCGCTACGGTCTCTACGTCGATCCCGGTCAGGTCTCGTTCGGCGAGGCTATCGGCGAGGAACAGCGCCACTTGCGGATGCTGCAGGACTACCTCCCGTCGCTGCGCGGCGCAGTCACGGTGCGCAGCCTCGCCGCGCGGTTCGCGTTGCCAGACGCCGTCGTGCTCGAGTACCTCCGCGCGTGGGAGCGCACAGGCCTCGTGAAGCTCTGGACCTGATGTGAAGGTCCTCTTCATCAACGATTCGACGACCTACGCCAACTGGGGCGGGCGCGGCGCCACCATCGCCCTGAGGGCGATGATCGCGGAGTGCGGCGGCTCGATCGTGAAGACCCTCTTCATCGACGACCTGATCGACCGGCCGCTCGGACAGGCGGCGACGCCTTCGCCGCCCGCGCCGCCTCGCCAGGGCCAAGGGACGCTGAAGGACCGCGTCAGGCCCTTCGTGCCGCCGGCGCTCCTGGACGCACGCAGAAGCCTCGCGGCCCGCGGCCGCGCGTCCGCGGCAGTCGATCCCGTGCCAGGGTGCTGGAGCGACTACCCCAGATCGGTGTCCGTCGTGCTCGGCCCGGAGAACCCATGGGCCGAGCTGCTCCCGGTCTTCGCGGACATCGACGTCGCGGTCGTCTTCGGAGACGGGGACATCTACGGTGATCACGCCCTGCCCCGGACCCTGCTGTTCCTCAGCTTCCTGATCAAGACCCGCTTCCAGAAACCCGTGATCGTGGTCGCCCACTCAGCCGACTTCAGCCATCCCGGGCTGCTGGAGGTCGCCGAGCACGTGTATCCACTTCTCGACGACGTCGTCTTCCGGGATGAGATCTCCGAGGAGCGCTGCCGCGCGTTCTGCCGGGGCAGGTTCGCGGCCGACACCGCGTTCTGGTTCGCACCCGCGGCGCGCGAGACCTGGCTCCCGGTCGCGGGCCGGCCGACCTACTTCGACGTCTGGCCGGACAAAGCATCGTTCGACCCGTCCGAGCCCTACCTGTGCCTGGGGGGCTCGTCACTTTTCGACACGGCGGACGGGCGGGCGATCGCCGGCGAGTACGCCCGGTTGATCCGGCATCTCAGGTCCGTGTACTCCGGCCAGCTGGTGCTGACCGCATCGTGCGCCGTCGACCAGCCGATCCTCCACGACGTCGCACGGCGGCTCGACCTGCCCCTCGTGGGCGTCGCCACTCCGGTGCAACAGGCGGCCGACATCCTGGGCAACGCCGACGCCTACATCGGGGGGCGCTTCCATCCCAGCGTGTTCGCCTTGCGCGGCGGGACGCCCATAGTCGCCCTGTCGGCAAAGTCGTTCAAGATGGAGGCGCTGAACAGCATGGCCGGCCTGCCGGCAGTCACGTTCGACTCTCTGAGCCTGGCTGCGGAGGCGGATGGCATCGGGCGACTGCTGTCGGCTCACCTAGGCGAGGGCCGGCGGCTGAGACAGCGCCTGTCCTCGTGGGCCGAAGACATGGCCACGAGCAGCTGGGGCAACGTCTCGTTCCTCAAACGGATGCGGGACGAGACGGTCCAGGCGGAGGCGCAGGCACGAGGAGCATCCAGCGGCCTTCGCGCAAACGACGACGGGGCGGTCACATGACCAAGACAGCTTTGATCACCGGCATCACCGGCCAGGACGGCGCCTACCTGGCGGAACTCCTGCTGGAGAAAGGGTACGTCGTACACGGCATCAAGCGCCGTGCCAGCCTCTTCAACACCGACCGCGTCGACCACCTCTACGCCGACCAGCACGAGGCCGGTGTGCGCTTCTTCATGCACTACGGCGACATGACCGACGCTACCAACCTCATCCGCATCATCCAGGAGACGCAGCCGCAGGAGATCTACAATCTCGCGGCGCAGAGCCACGTCCAGGTCTCGTTCGAGACGCCCGAGTACACCGCCAACTCCGACGCCCTCGGCACGTTGCGCCTCCTCGAGGCGATGC
>Ga0118677_10002928_pt1 | contig 33456 bp, 34 predicted proteins | sample AliMusrvi5mmetaG_FD_86154 | JGI IMG/M metagenome (GOLD analysis project Ga0118677, IMG submission 86154) | reverse complement strand
ATTAGCGGGCGGCTGTCGTCCGATGTCCGTCTTGCTTTTCTTCCCCTTGCGAAGCAACAACAGGGGGGCTCTTCTCCGATTCAGACGCATCCTTACGCGCGCCTGCGCGCGGGATAGTACCCTCCCCCCCTTCTTTTAAAGGTAAAGGTAGAGGTTTAGGTATACTCTCCGAAGAACCACCCTTTGAACTACCCCCGCAACCGTTGTTAGGGGGGTTGTTTGAACCGTTGTTAATTCCCATATCATCACAAGTCAAGTCACAGGAAGCCTTTATAGCTCTCCACTTCTCTGGATTTGACTTGTATTTCACCTGTAAGAACCGCCCAAAGTAGTCCCACCAGTTGTGAACGCGAAGGTGTGGCAACCTGTCAATGAACGGCCCTAACAACATCCCTTCCATCCATTTGTCGGCTTCCCCATTCGGCAGGCCCACCGATGATGCCATCGTCTTTGTATCATACTTCCGCAGGTCTCCGTCCTCGGCGTAGTCCATACACCACCACCAGAAGCGATGCAGCTTCCCTATCGTGGTGTCGGTGTTCCACCCCATGTGGTTCGCCAGGCGGAATGTCTTTGGGTGGCGCTCGAGAGATTGATGAGATTCGATCCAGGCCATTAAAAAACCTATCGCAACGCCACCGCATACCCGGGACTGGCAGTGGGGAGACAGCAACGAATCCGTGACAGACCGAATCCCGGGTATGCGAAGGTGTTGATTGTCAAAGAGTTCGTTGCTGCTACAGCCTTATACGCTGAGACCGCCACAAAGTTGCACATAATTCCGCCCGGATTTCCACCCCGCTCACCGCCAGGGCAAAATCGCCGGGGGCTACGTCCGCCGATTATCCAGCTTAGCGCACCTATCCATCAACTCACCCATCCATCGCGTAGGGCTGTCGGGCGCGCCATCGTATCGGTCCGAAAGCTCCTGGTGAACTTCGGCTAGAATCTCGTGCAACCTCGCGATCTGCTTCGCCATCGGGTGCAGTGGGTGGCTATTGCACCCCGCGATATGCAGCTTGAACAGCTCGACGCCCTCTCGGCCTTTGGGAAAGCGGGTGGCGCAGTGAGTACAGATCGGCCGGAAGTCTTCGCGCTCTTCCGCCACAGCCCGCCAGCGATCACGCTCGTTTTCCAACTTCTCCAGTTCCCGCGCCATGTCGAGAAGGGCGGGAGCGTGCCTGGAAAGAATCGCGTGATAGCGGCCTATTTCGTATGTCCTTTCACCGGATACTACGGCCACCTGCATAGCGAGCATTTGTCGCTCCAGTTCCTCGATCTGCTCCGTTGTCAGTCTCATGGTTGTCCTGCCTTTCGCTTTGCCGCCCAGCACTTCCAACAGCATCGCTCGTGCCTAGGAGTCTCAAAACTGCCGTGCTTGAATCTCGCCTTAGGCAAACCGCATAGAGAATCGTTCGCCTGAAATGGCGTCCAGTGCCATAGGCTGTATCGCCTGCCAGTCCTGCGCCAGTATCCAACGCTCATGGTTTTGCCTTTCTATTCTTCGCCGCCTTCAATCCGCCCTGTCGTCCGCGTTCGACGAACACGACGGGGTCCTCGACCCGCAACAACATGCCGACGAGATGACGGATCTCATCATGCGCGGCATCACCCGCTAGGCCTCAGGGTTCCGCGCGCTTGGCCTTTGCATCGCCTTCCAGCTCAAGCAAGCGCTGATGGAGTACACGGAGAGCGGCGGGGAAGGGGAGCCGGTCATCGATCTGGCGCAGGCCGTGGCCGTGATGCTCGAGAAGTTCGAGGTCATCCACGACATGCTGCACGGCTTCGAGTTCAAGGACGTGTGGGCTCACGGCACGCACGAGGACAAGCTGCAGCTGATCGGTGACGGCAAGGAGTTCGTGCTCGGCCTTGAGGACGGCAAACGGCGGTTCGTCGACGCCGTCTCCTCGCTCGGCAAGGCGTTCTCGCTCGCCGTGCCACACGCGGACGCGTTGCGCATCCGCGACGAGGTCGCCTACTTCCAGACGGTGCGCGCGGCGATCATGAAGACCGACACCGGCCGCGGGACCTCCGACGAGGAGCTCGACCTGGCCGTGCGCCAGATCGTCTCGAAGGCCGTGTCGACCGACGAGGTCGTCGACGTCTTCAAGGTGGCCGGCCTCGAGCACCCGGACATCTCGGTGCTTGACGAGAAGTTCCTCGCCGAGGTGCGCGACATGCCGCGGCGCAACCTGGCCGTGGAACTTCTTGAGAAGCTGCTGCGGGACGAGGTGAGGGTGCGCTTCCGTCGCAACCTCGTCGAGTCACGGCGCTTCAGCGAGATGCTGCAGAGCGCCGTCATCCAGTACCAGAACAGGGCGATCACCTCGGCCCAGGTCATCGAGGAACTCATCAAGCTGGCCCAGGAGATCCGCGACGCCAAGGACCGCGGTCAGCAGCTTGGCCTGAACGAGGACGAAGTCGCCTTCTACGACGCGCTCGAGACCAACGACAGCGCCGTCGCGGTGCTTGGCGATGCGACGCTCAAGAAGATCGCGCAGGAGCTGGTCGGCACGGTGCGTCGCAACGCGACCATCGACTGGAGCCTGCGCGAGAGCGCCCGCGCCAAGATGCGCGTGATGGTCAAGCGCTTGCTCCGCAAGTACGGGTATCCGCCCGACAAGACTGAGCACGCGACGCAGCTGGTGCTCGCCCAGGCAGAAGTCGTGTGCGAGGAGTGGGCGGCGTAGACCCGATTCAGAGCCGCGGCAGGAACGGGAACCGTTTCTGCTCGGCCGCGACGAGGCGCAGCGCCTCCTGCAGGTTGGCGTGATCGAGCGGCCGCAGCGTCGACGTGTCGATGATGTTGTCCAGCGGGCGTCCATTGCGGATGGCGTTGGCGTGGTGCCGCAGCTGGAGGTGCAGCATGCTCGTGAACGCCTCGCGCAGCGAGCGGTCGTCCTCATTCATGGGGTCGCGCCCCTCGACTTCCGCGACGGCGACGAGGCGCTCGAGCGTCGAGTCCGCGGTGATCCCGTGGGTGAAAGCCCAGTACCGCGCCAGGTTCTGCATGCGCACGAGACCGTTCTTCTTGATGTCCACGTAGCCGACGAGCCGCCCGCGGAAGCCCAGCGGCGAGGGGATGTTGAAGCCGAGCTGATGCAGGCCGCGCATGAAGCGCGGGTGCTCGGGCGCCTCGCGCATGATGTCGGTGAGCACCTTGTCGATGTACAGCTCGCCGGCGACCTGCCGGTAGTCGAAGGCCACGCTGGCACGCGCCAGACGGTCCAGGTCCTTGCCCTCCAGGCAGTACTCGAAGACCATCTTCCACTTGGAGAGCGGCATGCGCCACTGCGCGGTGCGCGCGAGCACGCCGTGCGGGTCCGCGACGAAGCCGCAGCGCGCCAGGCCGGCGTTGACGTCCACGGCGAGGAGGCGGAAGTACTCGTCGACGGACGGGTCGTCGGTGTCGTCGTAGGCGAGGCCGTTATCCTGGTCCGAGGCGAGGGTGAGCTCGGTGCGGGCGCAGCTGCCGAAGGCGAGCCAGGCGTACGGCACGGGCGGCTCGCCGTGCTCGTCGATGGCGATCTCCAGGAGGCGCGCCGTCATGGTGTCGCAGAGCACCGTGATGATGCGCGTGAGCGCCGGAGCGTCGAGATTGGCGTCCAGAAGGTCGACGAAGAGCCCGGGGATGTCCTGCGCCGCGCCGGCGAGCGCGTCGACGTCGCGCGCCTGAGAGAGCGAGCGGCGGAGCGCGAACGGGCTCCGCGCGTCGAGCGCCATGAGGTTGCTCGCCGACAGGATGCCGACGACGTTGCCGTCGTAGTCGAGCACCGGCAGATGGTTCACGCCGGAGACCATCATCGCGATGCTCGCCTCCGGCGCCAGGACCTCGGCGCCGATGGTGTGGACCGGCGAGGTCATGATCCGCGCTACTGGGGCGTCACTCGCGATGCCCCCGACGACGACCTTGTCGCGGAAGTCGACGTCGGTGACGATGCCGAGCCCATCGCGGGTGCGCACGAGGATGGCGGAGCGGCCGGCGTCCATGAGCAGTTGGGCGGCGTCGTGGATGGACGTGTCCGGTTCGCAGAAGAGCGGGTCGCTGCGCACCAGGGAGGTCACGGGGCGCGTGCGCACGTCGGGCAGGGCCAGCATGGTGCTGGCCGACTGGATCAGGCGCTCGCGCAGGTTGCCGGCCACGAAGCGCACGCCGTCGGGCCGGCTCAGGAACGCCAGGGCGACGTCGCTGGGGATGCAGTAGAGCCGGCCGTCCTCGCGCGCTCGCGCCGTGAACTCGGGCGCCAAACCCGTGAGCAGCGTGGGGTATCCGAAGATCTCGCCGCTCGTCAGTACTGCCACGACGGCTTCCTTGTGCGCCAGCTCCACCGACCCGCTGTGGACGATGTAGAGCTCGGCGCCGGGCGGCCCGCTCTCGACGAGCACGGCCTCGCCCGCCGAGACGTCGCGCTCGATGATCTCGTCGGCGATGTGCTCGAGCTCCTCCGGGCTCAGCCCCCGGAACGGCTCGAGGCGCGAGAGGAACCGCGCCCGCTTGCTGGCGCCGGCGGTGTCGTCGCTCTTCGTGCTCATGCTTCCTCCGCTTCAGCCATTTCGGCGTGCGAGCAGGCCGCGCCCGTGCAGGTGGTCGAGGCTGGCCGTCACGGCCGCCTCGTCGATGTGTTCGAGGACGACGGTCGCGCCGGCGGCCTGCGCGGCGGCGAGCGCCGGCGCCGCGTCGACGATCCCCAGGCCGAGCGCCTGATGGAGATCGCCACCGTAAGGGCCCTGATTGTCGTGCAGGTGCATGTGCGTGATGGTGCCCGGCGGAGTGGCGAGCCAGCTGCTCAGCGTGCCGGTGATCGCGGCGTGGCCGACGTCGAGCGTGAAGCCGAGCCCCTGGAGGTCGAGGTCCTCGGGAGCGATGAAGTGCGAGCGTCTGATGAACGGCATGTTCTCGACGAGCACGCGCAACTCGTACTCTTCCTGCAGGCGGCGGAGCTCGCGGAACGAGCGCTCGAGCGCCGCCGCCGTGCGCGGGCTGCGCGGCTTCTGGCGGCGCTGCAGGTCCGGGTGGACCACGTAGTAGCGCGCTCCGAGAGCGGCGGACGCGGCGATGTGGCGTTCGTGCAGGTCGATCGCCGTGCGTCGCTTGGACGCGGACCGGCTGCCGATGAGGTCGTGAGTGAACGGGGCGTGCACGGTGAAAGGGAGGCCGCTGAGGTCCACGGCGCGCGCGTTGACCGGCTCAAGCAGGGAATGGAGGCCCCACGAGCAGATCTCGGCGGCCGGTGCGACCTCGGCGATGCGCAGCAGCGCCGCCGCGAGCGGCAACCTCGAGTAGGCGCCCGACGAGATCGCGATGAGGGAGTAGTCCAGCACGCCGTGCAAGTATCGCACACGGCGCCGCCGCCGGGCGTCAGTCCAGCAGGCCGCGGGCGCGCAGGTGCGCGATGCTGGCGAGCACGGCGGCATCGCCGTCGTGCTCGAGCACGACGGACGCGCCGGCGGCGCGCGCCGCGGCGAGCACCGCCGCGGCGTCGACGACGCCGGCGCCGAGCGGCAGGTGCGGATCGGCGTCGTCGCCGGCGCCGTGGTTGTCGTGCAGGTGCACGTGGCGCAGCGGCGCGTGCGGGTCCGCGAGCCACTCGTCGAGGCAGCCGCTGATGCTGGCGTGCCCGACGTCGAGGATGAGGCCGAGCCCTTGCAGGTCGATCTCGCCGGGCCGCGTGAAGTGCGAGTGCCCGGCGCCGGGCATGTTCTCGACGAGGATCTCGACGCCGGTCTCGGCTTGCACATCGACGAGCTCGCGGAACGAGCGCTCGAGCGCCTCGATCACCGCCGGGTCGTGAGCGGCGCCGTCCGGGTGCCAGTCCGGGTGCACGACGTACAGCCGGGCGCCGATCTCGGCCGCCGCCGCGAGGTTCCGGCGGTGTTCGTCGAGAGCCTCCCGGCGTGCTGCGTCGGAGACGTCGCCGAGGCCGGTGTACCCGAAGGGGCCGTGTACGGTGTACGGCAGCCCGGCCGCCAGTGCGGCCTCGCGGTTGCGGGCGCTCAGGAGCGTGTGCAGGCCGAAGGAGCGGATCTCCGCCGCCGTCCCGAGTTCGGCGATGCGCGCGAGGGCCGCGGGGAGGAACAGTTCCGCGTAAGCGCTGGAGGAGATACCGATGTCCGCGGGTAGCATCATGCCGGTCAAGTATGCCAGAAGGCGGTCCGAGTCGCCGCCGCGCGGCGGCCGGCGGCGGCTCCCACAGGCCGGCGCCGGGGTCGGATGGTTTCGCGTGGGCGCAGCGTGGACAGAGACGCCTTATGGATGCCGCCGCCGATCTGGGCTTCGCGACCTATGCGCGTCTCGCGGCCCTTCCGCTGCGCGTGGATGGGTACTCGACAGAACGCCGTGAGCTCGACGTCTCGAGCGGGTTTCTGCGCGTGACGACCACGGTCGTGCTCCGCGGCGGCGGGTTCGAGGGGCGCGGCGAGGATGTGACCTACGCCGCGGAGGACCACGACGGCTTCCCGATGGCCCTGCCGCTCGCGGGTGACTGGACGCTTGACGACTTCTCGCGAGCGATCGGCTGTCTCGACCTGTTCCCGGCGGGGCCGCCGCAGCAGGAGTTCTTCCGGCCATACCGCCGGTGGGCGTTCGAGAGCGCCGCGCTGGACCTGGCGTTGCGTCAGCGGGGCCAGTCGCTGGGTGCGGCGCTCGGCAAGCCGTACCGTCCGGTGCGGTTCGTGCTCTCCACGCGCTTGGACGTGCGCCCGTGGCTGAAGGTCGACCCGGAGCTCGAGTTCAAGCTGGACCCCACGCCGGAGTGGGACGCGGTCCTCGCAGAGCGCGTCGCCGCCTCGGGCCGTGTGCGCGTGCTCGACTTCAAGGCGTTCTACGAGGGGTCGGTCGTCGAGAACCCGCCCGACGCCGTGCAGTACGCGATGGTCGCGAGGGCGTTCCCCGACGCCGTCCTCGAAGATCCGGCCCTCGAAGGACCGGCGCGCGCCGCGCTGGACGGTCGCGAGGGCCGCTTCAGCTTTGACGCGCCGATCCATTCCTGGACCGACGTCGAGGAGATCACGGTCAGGGTGTTCGGCTCCCATGGGGCCGCTCTGCGCCACCTCAACATCAAGCCGTCGCGCTTCGGTTCGGTCGCGGCGCTGCTCTACTGCGTCGAGCGCGCCCAGGCCGCCGGCATGGAGTTGTACGGCGGCGGCCAGTTCGAGCTCGGCGTCGGCCGCGACCAGATCGAGGCGCTCGCCAGCCTCTTCTACGCGGGCGGCCCCAACGACGTGGCGCCGCGCGAGTACCACGGCGAGGCCACGGACGGCGTGCCGCGCAGCCCGCTCGAACCGCTGGAGCAGGACGCCGGATTCGGCTTCGCCTTCCGGCGCTGACCCGCGGCGCTCTCCGGCCGGCCCTTCGGCCTGGGCAGGTCGCTCCGACTAGATCAGTCGCCGGCGCTCGAGGTACTCGAGACTCTCGCGGACGGCGGCTTCGCTGAGGAGCTCCAAGATGACGGTCGCGTGGCGTACGCGCGCCACGTCCAGCACGTCGTGCACGTCGACCACGCCGCGTCCCAATGCCAGGTGCGGGTCGTGGGCGTCGGCCGGGCCGCGGTTGTCGTGCAGGTGCACGTGCGCGAGGTCGAGGTCGGCGGCGAACAGGAAGTCGTGCAGCACGCCGGAGATGGCGGCGTGACCCGTGTCGAGGAGGAAGCCGAGTTCGCCGAGGTCCAGATCGCCGGGCGCGACGAAGTGCGAGTGCCCGGCGCCGGGCATGTTCTCGAGCACGACGCGCACGCCGTACTCGCGCTGCAGGGCCGCCAGCTCCTCGATCGTGCGGCCCAGCGCCGCGACGACGCGCGGATCGCGGCGCACGCCGTACTCGATGACGTCGGGGTGGACGGCGTAGCAGAGGGCCCCGATCTCGGCCGCCGCCTCGAGGTGACGGCGGTGCTCCTCGACGGCGTGGCGGCGCTCGCGCTCGTGCAGGCTGCCGGGCATGAGGTCCTCGAACGGCCCGTGCACCGTGAAACGCATCCCGCTGGCGATGGCGGCGCGGCGGTTGCCGGCGTCGAGGAGGTCGTGCCTGTCGCCCGAGTAGATCTCCGCCAGGGTCGTGTGGACGGCGAGACGGTCGAGCGCCTCGGCCAGGGGCAGTTCGTCGTACACGTCCGTCGCGATGCCGATGTTGTCGGGCAGGAGCACCATACTCGCCAGTGTAGGCCGGTGCGCCGGCGCGGGCGAGCGCCGGTCCTGCCGTCGCGCTCGCACGGGCAGCCCGGCTCGGCATCGTCCAAAGGGCCACGCACGCTGAGCAGCGACCGCCGGCCACGGCCGCGCGACGGTTCGCCGTGGCGAGCAGGCTCTGGTCGTCGGCAGGGTGGATCTCCGCCGGCTCGGCCCTCTCCGCGATGCGCTCGAACGCCGTGGCGCCGCCCCGGCTGTCGGCCTCCGGCCAGGCGCCCGCTGATTCAAGTCCCTCTCCGCCGCTGTCGACAACCATACATACGACACGACTCGTATCAGCGGCGCCTTGGCCGCCCGCGAGCTGCGAAAGGGGACGTAATGAAGGCACGTCACGGCAACGACCCCATCGAGCGATCGGGCGGGCGCCTAGCATGCCACCGGCGCCGTGCGCCCCTGGCCGCGGCGCTGCTGGCCCTGCTCATGCTGTGCGGCCTGTTCGGTGCCGCTGCGCCGGCGGGCGCCGCCACCAAGCCTGGTGTGCCCACGGCCAAGGCGCCGACGGGCACCGTCACCACCGCTACTCCGACTTTCACCTGGAGCAAGGCGAAGGGCGCCGCCAAGTACGAGCTGCGCGTCTACCAGGGCAGTACGATGCAGTTCCAGAAGACCGGCATCACCAAGCTCTCCTGGAAGAGCACGGCGCTGCCCAAGAACGTCAGGCTCAGCTGGAAGGTCCGGGCGAGCAATGCCGCCGGCGCCGGTGCTTGGAGCAAGAGCCTCGCTCTCACCATCGTGACCGGCGAATCCGCCAAGGCGATCACCGCTTTCAGCTTCGAGGGACTCACCCCTGCGGTCACCGGCGCCATCGACGAAGCCGCACACACCATCGCCCTGAAGGTCCCACCGGGAACTCAGCTCACGGCCCTCGCAGCGACCTTCACCTCGACGGGAGCGTCCGTGGCTGTGGGCGCTACTCCTCAGGTCAGCGGGACGACAGCCAACGACTTCACGCAGCCCCTCACATACACCGTCACTGCCACCGACTCTTCCACCCAGGCCTACGTCGTCACCGTCACCGCCGGCGCCCTCGCCATCGGCGATCCATACCAAGGCGGCAAGATAGCCTACATCCTGCAGGAGGGAGACCCTGGCTACGTCGCCGGGCAGACGCATGGCCTGATCGCGGCCACGGCCGACCAGAGCACGGGGATCCGCTGGTGGAACGGAAGGTCGATCGTCACTGGAGCAACGGGCGAAGCTCTCGGCACGGGGTCTGCCAATACCACCGCGATCATCAACGCACAGGGCGCAGTCGCCACCAGTTATGCGGCAGGTCTGGCACGAGCCTATCGGGGCGGCGGCTACAGCGACTGGTATCTGCCCTGCCAGGCAGAGCTGAACCTGCTGTACCTCAGCAAGGCCGCGCTTGGCGGTTTCGGGTCCGGCGCCTACTGGACCTCGACTGAGTACCGGTCGGATGTCGCGGACTGCCAGTACTTCAATGACGGCCACACTGACGGCGACGCCAAGGACTGGGCGTACAGGGTGCGTGCCGTCCGGTCGTTCTGACCACTCAGGCATTCGACGACTGAAGGCGGCGCAGGGGGCGTGAGCCCCCTGCGCCGTTTGGGGATCATCTGCGGTTCTTCACGACCAGCGGCGACGCTGCCTGGCCGCTCGCTGTGGTACGTGAGATCGCCGAGCCGTATCATCTGTTCGCGCTGGTGCGTCGAATAGGCTGCCGGCAGTGCGAGCACGACCCCTGATGCTGAGGACGGACCCATGAGCCCCATCGAGAAGATCCAGCGCGAACACGGCATCGTCGGCCGCGAGGCGGAGCTGGCCATGGCTCTCGCCGTGCTCGGCGCCGGTCGGCATCTGCTCCTGGAGGGGCCGGTGGGCGTGGGGAAGACGACCGTCGCCCTCGCCGTGTGCGCCCATCTCGGCCGCGACACCGTGCGCGTCGACGGCGACGACCGCTACTCGGAGAGCAAGCTCACGGGCTGGTTCGACCCGCCACTGGTGCTCAAGGAGGGCTACCGCGAGGAGTCGTTCTTCCCGGGCCCTCTGGTGGAGGCGATGCGCGGCGGCCGCGTTCTCTTCATCAACGAGCTCAACCGCATGCCGGAGTCGGTGCAGAACGTGCTGCTGCCGGCGCTCGACGAGCACCTCGTGCAGGTGCCCCATATCGGCGAGGTGCGCGCCGCCCAGGGCTTCCAGGTGGTGGCCACGCAGAACCCTGTGGAGTACGTGGCCACCGGCCACCTCTCCGAGGCGCTGCGCGACCGCTTCGAGCACCTCGCCCTGGCGTACCAGTCGGCGGCGGAGGAGCAGGACATCGTCGTCGCCGAGACCGGCTGCGACGATGCGGCGCTGGTGACCACTGCCGTGCGCCTGACGCGCGGTACGCGCCTGCACCCGCGCTTTCGCAAGGGCGCCTCGGTGCGCGGCGCCATCGCGACGGTCGCCATCGCCGAGCGCCTCTGGCAGTCTGACCGCGACGCCTGCGGCGCGGTCAGCCGCGACGTACTGCGCCGCGCGGCGGAGGCGGCGCTCACGACCCGCGTCGACATCCGCGACGACATCGACGCCGATTTCGGCGCCGCCCTCGACGAGCTCTTCGCGATGGTCGTCGATCGCGGCGAGGACCCCGACGTGGTGCTCGCGCCGCCGGAGGTTTCCCCAAAAGCCTAGGCGCCTCCGGCGGCGCTCCTCTGGAGCACCGGGGGCGCGTGGAGGTCCGCGGCCTGCCGATCTACGGCCCCGAGTACGCCGGCGAGGCGCCGATGGTCGCGCTCGCGGAGCGCTACCGCATCGCCGCCGGGGACCTCGACGGCTGGGCCGTGGCCGTCAACCTCACGCGCAGCGGCTGCCGTATCGTCGACCCCGGCCTGCGCTTCTACGCCGAGAAGCTGGCGGCGCGCGCCGTCCTCGGACGCGCCGCCCGGCTGGTGGGCCCCTTGCGCGGCGCCACGCACGTCGTGCGCGAGCACCTGCGCGAACCGTTCGCCGGGGAGCTCGACGTGGAGGCGACCCTGGACAACGTGCTCGGCAAGCCGTTCGCCGAGCCCGGCGACTGGGTGCTCGCGCACCGCGAGGAGCGCCGTCACCAGGTCGTCCTCATGGTCGACACGTCGCTCTCGATGTCGGGTGAGAACATGGCCATAGCGGCGACGGCCGCCGCCGTGCTCGCGCTCAAGTTGCGGCCCGAGGACCTCTCGGTCGTCGTCTTCGAGGACAAGGCGACCGCGGTGGCCCACCTCGAGGTCGCCGAGCCGGCCGAGGAGGTCGTGCGGCGCATGCTCGACCAGCCGGTGCGCGGCTACACCAACATCGCGGCCGCGCTGGAGCTCGGCGCCGCCGAGCTGGAACGCGGCCGCAACCCCCGGCGCAGCGCCCTGCTCATCACCGACGGCGTCGTGACCGCCGGCAAGGACCCGCTGCCGCTCGCGCACCGCTTCTCGCGCCTGTTCGTCCTGCTCACCGAGGACTACAAGATGGATCCGCAGCTCTGCCGCCGCCTCGCCGACGCCGGCGGCGGCGACGTGTTCCCGGTGCGCGCCTACCGCGACCTGCCGGCGCGCATGCTCGATGTGGCCAATCGCGTCCTGCGATAGACTGACCCGCGGGCGCCGCACAGCGCCCGCGCCCGAATCCCGTCGCCTGCAAGGAGTCCCGCAGTGTCCTTCCTCGGTTTCGGCAGACCCAACGTCGAGAAGCTTGCCGCGCTCAACAAGATCGACCTCCTGGTCAAGGCGACCAAGTACAAGAAGGACCCGGCCGTCCAGGAGGCCGCCCGGGCGGCTCTTCTGGAGAAGATGGACATCTGCATCAAGACGCTGCAGTCCAAGCACCTTCCGCACGTCTACGCGGCGCGTGAGGCGCTCATCATCATCGGCCCGCCGGCGCGTGATCGCCTCATCTTCATCCTGAGCGAGGGCCACGTGCACCGCCGCCAGGACGCCGCCTACGTGCTCGGCGAGATGCGCGACCCGGAGGCGGTGCCGGCGCTGACCCTCGCCATGCACAACCCCGACGACCTCCTGCGCAAGATCAGCGTCGAGGCGCTCGCCAAGATCGGCGGCCCGGAGGCGATCGAAGTGCTCAAGCTGGCCTGCGAGGATCACGACTCGCACGTCGCTCGCGCCGCCGGCAAGGCACTGAACAGCCTCGGGATCCCCAAGGGCTGAGGTCTTGCGCCGCGTTCGCGGCGGAACGATAGACTGGCCACGTTCGCGCGCGACCCCCGACCCGGAGGATGACGGCGCATGGTGCGCACGCTCGACGGAACCGTGTTCTCGCGCGTCCTGCGCGCCGGCGCACTCGCCGTGGTACGCGAGCAGGAAGCGCTCGACCGCATGAACGTGTTTCCCGTGCGCGACGCCGACACCGGGGCCAACCTCGCCGCGACCCTGAAGGCGGCCGCCTCGCGTCTCGGGAGCGTCGCTCCCGACGGGGTCGGCGCCGCGGCGCGCGCCGCGGCGGACGGTGCTCTCGACGGCGCGCGCGGCAACTCCGGCGCCATCTTCGCGCAGTTCCTGCACGGTCTCGCGGGCGGCATGGACCGGCACGAGCACGTCGACGGCGCGCAGTTCGCCGACGCGGCCGTGCTCGGCACCGAGTCCGCCTACTCGGCGCTGCTCGAGCCTCGCGAGGGTACCATCCTCTCGGTGCTGCGTGCCTGGTCCGAGGAACTGCGCTCGCGGACCGCCGACGAGGACTTCACGGAGATGATGCACCGGGGGCTTGTGGCGGCGCGGGTGGCGCTCGCCAACACGCCGCGCCAGCTCGAAGTGCTCGCCCGCAGCCACGTCGTGGACGCCGGCGGGCAAGGCTTCGTCTTCTTCCTCGAAGGCATCGTCGAGTCGCTGCGCGGAGGGCGCGAGACCGCCTGGACCCCCGTCGAGGCGCCCGCCCACGGGCTGCCGCCGTTCTCGGCGGAGCACGTCGAGATCGACGACAGCCACCGCTTCTGCACCGAGGCCCTGCTGACGGCGCGCGAAGACGGCACGCTCTCGCGCGACGCCGTGATGACGGAGGTGCGGGGTCTCGGCGACTCGCTGGTCGTCGCCGGCGGAGAACGGCGGCTTCGCGTCCACCTGCACACCAACGAGCCGCAGAAGTTCCTCGCCACCCTCGCGGCGCTGGGCGAGATCGAACGCAGCAAGATCGACGACATGGTGCTGCAGCAGCTCGCCGGCCGCGAGGCGACGATCGCGATCGTCACCGACTCGACGGCGGACCTGCCGGAGGACGTCGCGTTCCGCCTCGGGGTGGTCGCCGTACCTCTCACGCTCACCCTGGGCGAGGAGAGCTACCTCGACGGCGTCGACATCACGCCGGACGCCTTCATCGCCCGCGTGACGCGTGGCGAAGGCGTGCCCCACTCGTCGCAGCCGGCGGTCAACGACTTCGTCCAGACCTACCGCCGGCTGCTCGAGTACCGCGAGGGCATCGTCTCGGTGCACATCGCCGGCGCGATGTCGGGCACCGTGCAGGCGGCGCAGCTGGCGGCGCGCGAGGTCGACCCCGAGCGCATCAAGGTCGTGGATTCCTGCTCGGTCTCCGTCGGGGCGGGTCTCGTGCTCGAGGCGGCGGGCGAGGCGATCGCCGCCGGACTGAGTCTCGACGCGGTCGCCGCGGCGGCGGAACGCGCCAGGCGCGACACGCGCCTGTTCGGGACCGTCGCGTCGCTGGACTTCGCCGTTCGCGGCGGGCGCGTGGGCGCGACGATGGCGCGCTCGCTGGAGCGGCTGCACCTCACGCCGATCATCGTCTTCGACGAGACCGGCAAGGCCGGCAAGGGCGGCGCGGCGCACGGCTTCGACCGCGCCCTCAACGCCATCATCAAGCGCGTCGTGCGCTTCGCCGGCGGCGCACCGGCCAGAGCCATGGTCGTGCACAGCGGGGACCAGGCGGGCGCCGACTTCGTGGCCGCCCGCCTCGCCGAGCGCCTCGGCGGCGAGGTGCCGGTGGTCCGCGCCGGCGCCGTCCTCACGACGCACGTCGGCGAGGGTTCGGTCTCCGTCGCCGTGCGCCGCCTCCCGGCCTGAGGCGCCGCCCTCCGGCCGATCGCGCGGCCTTCGCCGTCCTGCCGCGCGGCTCATACGTTTTCGCGTTCGTCCGCGAGGGAACCTGACGGGCGAGCCCCTTTCCGGGGCTCTCTCAGACCTGGAGGTCCAATGGCCGTTCGTATCGGAGTGCCCAAAGAGACCGCGGTCGGCGAGACGCGCGTGGCGCTCGTGCCGGCCGTGGCGGAGAAGTACAAGGCGCTCGGCGCGGAGGTGCTCGTCGAGCGCCGCGCCGGTCAGCTGAGTCATATCAAGGACGAGGAGTTCACCGCGGCGACGCTCGTGGACTCCGCGGCTGAGGCCTTCGGCGCCGACGTGGTCCTCAAGGTCGACCCGCCGACGGTGGCCGAGGCCGCCGGGCTGCGCGAGGGCGCCGTGGTCGTCGGCCTCCTGCAGCCGTACAAGGCCTTCGACTCGATCAAGGCGCTGCGCGACGGCAAAGTCACCAGCTTCGCGCTCGAACTTCTGCCGCGCATCAGCCGCGCCCAGTCGATGGACGCGCTCACCTCGCAGGCCTCGATCGCCGGCTACAAAGCGGTGCTGATGTCGGCCTGCATGGCCGGCCGCTACTTCCCGATGCTGACGACGCCGGCCGGCACGCTGCGGCCGGCAAAGGTCGTGATCCTCGGCGTCGGCGTCGCCGGGCTCCAGGCCATAGCCACCGCCCGGCGTCTCGGCGCCGTCGTGGAGGCCTACGACGTGCGCGCCGCCACCCGCGAGCAGGTGCAGTCGCTCGGCGGGCGCTTCATCGACACCGGCATCGACGCCGAAGCCGAAGGAGGCTATGCCCGCGAGCTCACCGACGAGGAGAAGGCCAAGGCCAAGGAGATCGTCGACGCGCACCTCATCGACGCCGACGCCGTGATCACGACGGCCGCCATCCCGGGCCGGCCGTCGCCGAAGCTCATCACCGCCGACGTCGTCGACAAGATGAAGTCGGGAGCCGTGATCATCGACATGGCCGCCGAAGGCGGCGGCAACTGCGAGCTCACGCGGCCCGGCGAGCAGTACAACCACCCCAACGGCGTCTTCATCTACGGGCCGCTCAACATCCCCGGCATGCTGCCGGTGCACGCTTCGGACCAGTACGCGCGCAACCTCATGCACTTCCTCACGCCGCTCATCGTCGACGGCGAGCTCAAGCTCGACTGGGACGACGAGATCCTCGCCGGCAGCGTGCTCACCCGCGACGGCGCGATCGTCAACGAGGGCGTCCGCGCCAGGGTGGAAGGAGGCGCCTCATGATCAACGGATGGGCGGCCCTCTACATCTTCATCCTCGCCGGCTTCGTCGGCTACGAGGTCATCTCGCGCGTGCCGGTGATCCTGCACACGCCGCTGATGAGCGGCTCCAACTTCGTGCACGGCATCGTCGTCGTCGGCGCCATGGTCGCGCTCGGGGCGGCCAATACGACCCCCGAGCGCATCATCGGCTTCCTCGCGGTGCTGCTCGGCACCGCCAACGCCGTCGGCGGCTACGCGGTGACCGAGCGCATGCTCGAGATGTTCCGGAGTTCGCGCGACAAGGACGCGAAGAAGGCTGACGGCGCAGGGAAGGCGGGCAGCGATGCGAGCTGACCTGATCCAGCTCAGTTACGTCGCCGCGGCCGTCCTCTTCATCCTCGGCCTCAAGGGCATGAGCTCGCCGCGCACGGCGCGGCGCGGCATCGTCTGGGCCGGCGTCGGCATGCTCGTGGCGGTCATCGCGACGTTCTTCGAGCCGGACATGACGAACTACCTGCTGATGGTCGTCGCCGTCGCCATCGGCGGCTCGGTCGCCTACGTCGCCGCGCGCCGCGTGGCGATGACCGACATGCCGCAGATGGTCGCCATCTACAACGGCATGGGCGGCGGCGCGGCGGCGCTGATCGCCGCCAACGAGTTCCTGCGTTCGACGACCATGACGCCGAGCTTCGCCATCCTCGGCGTCATCGGCGCGCTCATCGGTTCGATCTCGTTCTCGGGCAGCATGATCGCCTTCGCCAAGCTGCAGGGGATCATCAAGAAGTCGTTCCTGTTCCCCGGCCAGAACGTGCTCAACATCCTCGTCTTGGCCGCGGCCATCGTGCTCGGCGTCTTCGTCACACTGCAGCACACCGGGCACCTCGGCGGTCCCATCGGCCCGACGCTCGGCGTCTTCTTCGCCCTGGCGCTGCTCTACGGCGTGCTCATGACGCTGCCCATCGGCGGCGCCGACATGCCGGTCGTGATCTCGCTCTACAACGCGTTCACCGGCCTCGCAGTGGGCCTCGAGGGCTACGTGCTCGGCAACGCCGCGCTGATCATCGCCGGCATCGTCGTCGGCTCGGCCGGCACCCTGCTGACGCAGCTCATGGCCAAGGCCATGAACCGGTCTATCGCCAACGTACTCTTCGCCGGCTTCGGCGCGCACGGCGGCCAGGAGCTTGCCGAGGGTCCGGAGGGCTCCATGAAGGAGGCGGCGCCCGACGATGCCGCCATCACCATGGCCTTCGGCCAGAAGGTCATCATCGTGCCCGGCTACGGCATGGCCGTGGCGCAGGCGCAGCACAAGGTCTGGGAGCTCGCCAAGCTTCTGCAGGAGAAGGGCGTGCAGGTCAAGTTCGCCATCCACCCGGTCGCCGGCCGCATGCCCGGGCACATGAACGTGCTGCTCGCCGAGGCCGGCGTGCCCTACGACATGATCTACGACCTCGACGAGATCAACGGCGACTTCCCGACGGCCGACGCGGCACTCGTGATCGGCGCCAACGACGTCGTCAACCCGGCGGCGCGCGACGATCCCGGCAGCCCGATCTACGGCATGCCGATCCTCGACGTCGACAAAGCGCAGAACGTTATCGTCGTCAAGCGCGGCCGCGGCGCCGGCTTCGCCGGCATCGAGAACAAGCTGTTCTACGGCGACAACACGCGCATGGTCTACGGCGACGCCCAAGACGTGGTGAGCAAGCTCATCGCCGGCGTGAAGAAGGTCTAGCGGCTTCGAGCAGTCCCTGCGCAGACTGCCGAATCCTGGTTCGACGCTACCGATGGGAGGTGTGCTGTGTTCGCGATACTCGGCCTCGCAGGACTCGCTGTCGCCATCCTTTGGCTAGGCCGGATCTTCTACATCCTGCAGAAGGGTCTGAACGAGATCATCACCGGCCTGCGCTCGATCGATGAGCGGCTCGCTCGTGTCGAGACTCAGCTCGCGGCACAGCCGACTCATGACCCGGGGGCAGAGGCCTAGCCGGGTGTCGGCGGGACCCCAGTGGCGGTGCGCCGAACAAGCGCGTCGACCTGACTCGCAGCGGGCCTGGCGGTAGACCCTCCAGCCAGACCGCCCGCCGCCTATGCGCGGTGCGCTTGACGCTCGAGGGGCGCTCTCGGCCCCTTTGGTCGCGCAAGACGAAAGCGACGCCGGCGGTCAAGCGATGAGCGGAGCTGTCAGCCCTCGCCGCTCGAGTAGGTGCTCCACTTGGAGTCGACCCGCGCCTGCACGTCGGCGGCCTGCTCGGGCGACATGATGCGGAAGCGCGACTGCGACCGTAGGTACTCCATCACCGGCTTCCGGGTCCCCTTCTTCAGCGTCCTGGCAGACGCGCCCGTGAGCCGGAACTCGCCCTTCTCCACCTCGTAGAGGTCCCAGTAGCCGGTCTCCACGGCGAGCTCACCGACCTTGACCGTGTAGCGCGTGTCGTAGCCCCAGCCGGGCGGGCAGGGCGTGTGGATGTGGATGTACTTGACGCCCTTGAGAGCGATCGCCTTCCCGATCTTGTCGTAGAGATCGAGCGGGTAGGCGGCGGAAGCCGTGGCCACATAGTCGATGCCGTGAGCGGTCATGATGGCCGGCACGTCCTTCTTCTGCTGCAGCTTGCCCTTGAGAGGGGTGTTGGCGGTAATGGCTCCCTGCGGCGTGGTGCCCGAGCGCTGCACGCCGGTGTTCATGTAGCCCTCGTTGTCGTAGCACATGAAGAGGAAGTCGTCGCCGCGCTCGGCGGCGCCCGACAGCGACTGGAGGCCGATGTCGGCCGTGCCGCCGTCACCCGCCCAGGCGACCACCTTCGTGTGCTCCCGGCCCTGGGCCTTCAACGATTCGAGTACGCCGGTGGCGGCCGCGGCCGTGGAGGCGAAGGTAACGTTGAGGCTGGGCAGCTTGGTGGTGGCCACGGGGAAGAGGCCCTGCAGCACGGTGAGGCAGCTGGGCGGGACGACGACGATGGTATCGGGGCCCAGAGCCTTCAGGCCGATGCGGTACGCGATGCCCAGGCCGCAGCCGGTGCAGGCGCGATTGCCGGGGTGGACGTACTCTTCTTTGGGTAGCGAGAGGATCGTGGTCCTGGCGGTCATGCTGGCTCCTAGAGTTGGATCCCGATCCAGCCGGGTCCCGGGATGCTGCCGGCGAGGCCGGAGCGGAGAGCGTCGGTGAGATCGGCGGTCCTGATCTCCCGGCCGCCGATCCCGGCGATGAGGCCCTTGACGAATGGCGCCCTGCTCTTATCCGGGAGGTGATCGTACAGAGCAGACTTGAGGTCCGAGCAGAGGGCGCCTTCGTACCCGTACGACAGCGCCTTTTCCATGACGAAGACGCCGCGCGCGCCCCGCAGCGCAGCCGCGACGGCGGCGTCCGGGAACGGCCGGTAGAGCCGCACCCCGAGCACGCCGATCTTGTGCCCGTCGGTGCGTAGCACGTCGATGACATCCCACAACTGGTATGCGAGGGACCCCATGCCGACGACGATGTACTCGGCATCGTCGCAACGGTACGGTTCTACGAGAGGCGCTCCCCCGCGCCCGAAGATCTCCTGGAAGGCGGCGTCGGTCTCCTCGAGCACCTGCACGGCCTCTCGCAGGTCTTCCTGAAGCAGGTAGCGGATCTCCATGTAGCCGTGGGCCATCTCGCCGTGGACATCCACTCGGATCTCGGGCAGCGTGACGGTGTCGAGGTTGGCCGGAGAGCTCGGATCCAGCGCGTAGGACGGATGGAACGGCGGCAGGAACTGCGTCACCTTCTCTTGTTCCGGAACTGCGAAGGGCATGTAGGTGTGCGACAGGAGGTAGCCGTCGTAGCACACCATCACCGGGATGCTGGTGGTCTCCGCCAGGCGGAAAGCCTTCAGGGTGTCGTCGATGATCTGCTGGTGGTCGCACGAGTAGATCTGGATCCAGCCGGTGTCCCGTTGCGAGATGGAGTCCTGGTGGTCGTTCCAGATGTTCCAGGGAGCGCCGACCGCCCGGTTGGCCACGCACATGACGATGGGCAGCCGGGCGCCCGCGGCCCAGTGCACCTGCTCGTGCATGTAGAGCAGGCCGTTGGCGCTGGTGGCGGTGAAAGCCCGCGCGCCGGTCGAGCTCGCGCCGATGCAGACGGCCAGTGCCGCGTGTTCGCTCTCCACCGGGACGTACTGGGCATCCATCTCGCCCGCCTCGATCAGCTCGGAGAGCTTCTCGGTGAGCGGCGTCTGCGGGGTGATCGGATAGGCGGCCACCACCTGGACGCCCGCCAGCTTGACGCCCAGCGCGGCCGCTACATTGCCGGTCTCGATGATGTGCACGGCCTCAACCCTCTTCGTGTTCGTGATAGACCGACTCGTCGACCATGGTGATGGCCTTGGTGGGGCACTCCTCGGCGCAGATGCCGCAGCCCTTGCAGTACTCATAGTCGATCTCCGGCGGGATGGTGCGGGACACCACGACGTCGGGGCAGTAGAGCCAGCAGGCGAAGCAGACTTCTGTGCCCCGTTTGGCCGGAGTGCAGCGGTCCAGGTCTATGATCGGGCGCTGGACCCGCCACGACCCGGTGTTGCCGCCGTCGCCCGGGCCGGGCAGGCTGTGCGACGTCTTGTAGCGATACCCTCGAGTGCCCATCAGGCGACCCCTACAGTGGTGTTCTCATAGGCGAGGCGCGCCGCGTCGGCGTTCGCCTTGGGCTTCTTGCCGTCGAACTCGGCCTCGATCTCCTCGAGCACCGACTCGAACGGCACGCTGTCGAAGGCGCGGCACAGCACCCCGATGATGCCGGAGTTCACCCTGCCCTGGGGCAGTCCCGCGTCCACCGACAGAGCGCTGACGTCGGCCACGGCCAGGCGCACGCCCCCGAAGTCGTAGGCGGTGACTGGTTTGGGCGTGTTGAGGACGATGAGCCCGTCCTCCTTGAGGCCCTTGGCCACGTCGACCTCGTCCAGCAGCAGATGGTCCAGCACCACGACGATGTCGGGCGTCTCGATGGGTGAAAGGTCGCGGATCTTCTCCCTGGCGATCTTCAGAGACGAGAAGATCGGTGCTCCGCGACGTTCCGTGCCGAAGGTCGGGATCATCACCGCTCCCGTGTATCCGTTCTTGAACGCTGCCGTAGCGACGATCCTCGAGGCGGTTATGGCCCCCTGCCCGCCTCGGCCGTGCCAACGTATCTCGGTCATCGGCGCACCTTGTTGCTCCGCCGCCAGACGCCCATCCGCTGGGCTTCGCGAACGAGCTCGTCGCGGAACTGCGGGTGGGCGATCTCGATCACGCGCTCAGCACGCTCCCAGGTGGACCGTCCGTGCAGGTTGGCGATGCCGTATTCGGTGACGATGTACGGCGACTGCGAGCGCGGACCGGTGACGATGCTGCCCACGTCGAGCGTGGGCACCACCCGGGAGTGCATCTCACCGGTCTTCTTGTCGGTGTAGGTGGATGACATGCACACGAAGGCCTTGCCGCCGCGAGACATGTACGCGCCGGTGGTGAAGTCGAGCTGCCCGCCCGTACCGCTGATCTGGCGCAGGCCCGACGACTCCGAGTTGATCTGGCCGAACAGGTCCACTTCCACGCAGTTGTTGATGGCCACCACATTGTCGTTGGCGGCGATCACGGCCGGGTCGTTGGTGTAGTCGACAGGGTAGGAGGCCAGGCCGGGGTTGCGGTCCGCCCACTCGTACAGCCCCTTGCCCCCGATCGAGAACGCGAACACGCCTTTGCCCCGGTCGATGTTCTTGCACCTGTTGGTGAGCTTGCCCGCCTCGAGAAGGTCGAGGTAGGCGTCGACCAGCATCTCGGTGTGCATGCCGAGGTCCTTGAGGTCCGAGTCGCAGAGCATCCGGCCGATGGTGTCGGGCATCCCCCCGATGCCGAACTGGATCGTGGAGCCGTCCCTCATCTGCTCGACGATATGGCGGGCGATGGTCTTGTCCACCTCGGTGGGAGCCAGCCGGGGCAGCTCCACCAGGTCCGGGCTCTCGCCCTCTACCACGAAGTCCACCTCGGAGATGTGCACACACTCCTCCCGGCCGCCGAGGCAGACGGGAAGCTTCTCGTTCACCTCCACGATGACCGTGGTGGCCTTCTCCACCATGGCGCGGGTCGAGGAGTTGTACAGCGAGAAGTTGAAGTAGCCGTGCTTGTCCATGGGCGGCGTGGCCAGCATGCAGACATCGACTTCCAGCGACTCGCGGTAATGCCGCGGCTTGTTGCGATAGAGCAGCGGGATGTAGTGGACGAGCCCCTGGTCGCACAGGCGCCGGTCCAGGCCGCTGAAGTGCCAGCACATGAACGTGAACGCCTCGTTCTCCGGGTCCGCCGTCACGACGGCGAGCGGGCGCAGCGCCAGCATCCAGCGGAGCTTGACGTCGCTGAGCTCGCCCTTGCGCGCAGCGAGCGCCTGGTCGAGCGCCTGCGGGATGCCGTGGCCGAAGGTGTACTCCACCCAGTCCCCGGAGCGGACCACCCGGACGGCTTCTTCGGCGGTCCTCTTCTTGGCGTCGTACTCGTCCATCACGTTCACGGGAGAGCATCTCCTTCGCGTGTCCTCATGTCCGGGCACCGTCCACGTCCAGCGACAGTCGTGGAGGGTCATCTTCTCGTATTCGGGGGAGAAACGGTAGGCGGCGGCACAAACCAACCCCGGCCTCGGTTTCCAGGTCACGCGCCACGCGTGGGTCGGATCGGTCTAGCTCGTGACTGGATCCAGCAGCCTTTGGAGTCCATCCAGGATGAGGTTGAGCCCGAACTCGAAGTCGGCGCTCTCGTCGTGGACGGAGGCCATCGCGTACTCGACGACCATCTCCCTGAGGTGGGGGTACTCACCGGCGGGGATCCCTTGCAGGAAGGCTTCCGCGAGCTCCTCGGGCTTGACGTCCGGTCCTGAAGACATGTTGAGCTGCTGGCGGCCGAAGCCGTAGATGTAGCTGTCGAGGACCGAGATCGCGCGAGCGGTCATCTCCATTGTGAATCCGGCTCGACGCAGAGCACCCAACATCCAGTCAAAGTAGCGTAGCCGCGCAGGTCCGCTGTTCTCTCGTGAATCGATCAGGGCACTCGCCCATGGGTGACGGGAGAAGACGGCCTGGGCCGAGACCGCCCGGCGGCGCATGGCCTCCCTCCAGCCGACAGCGTCGGGAGGCAGATCGATCTCGCTCACCACGAGATCGACCATGCCGTCGAGGATGTCGTCCTTGTTGGCCACGTGGTTGTACAGCGACATCGCTTCGACCCCGAGTCGCAGTCCGAGCTGGCGCATCGTAAGCGATTCGATGCCCTCTTCGTCGGCGAGCAAGACGGCGGCGCGCAGCACACGCTCCCTACTAAGCGGGGTTCGGGACTCAGCATTCGGTGTGGGCGGCGTCGGCATCGGCATCCTCCGCGTCGGACTCTGGCGCGCTCAATGGGCGCAGGCACAGGCACACGACAGCGGTTGACGTACTTACGTTGTAAGTCCTATGCTTACAGCATAAGTCTACACCGCGGATGTGGGTGAGGGAATCGATCGATGCCGCTCAAGAAGGGAGACGAAGATGGGGACTTCACAGAAGGTGGGCGGCATTGCCGCACTGATCGGGGCAGCGACGACACTCCTGGGCGCCGCGGTGTTTGCGGCCTTGCTGGCACCCAAGGGTCTCGGTTCCACGCACCCTGATCCACGCCGCGTCGTGGCTCTTCTTGCCGGCAACCAGGCTGCCATGCGCCTGTGGTACCTGATCATCTACCTGGCCCTCGGCGTGTGCCTGATCTTCCTGTCGCTGGCGCTCCATGGGCGGTTGAAGGCCGGTTCACCGGTGCTCGCCCAGGCAGTGACCGTCACCGGGTTGGTCTGGGCCGTCCTCGTGATCGTGGTCGGCACACTCTCGATCATCGACCTGGGCACAGTCGTCAAGCTCTATGGCGATAATCCGGCGCAAGCTGCAACGGTCTGGTTGACGCTCAACTCTGTGGAAACCGGCTTGGGCGGAGGCGGCGGGGAGACGGTGGTCAGCGGCTTGTGGCTTCTCCTTCTGAGTTGGGCTGCCTTGCGGGCAAGGGCGCTACCGAGGGTCTTGAACTACCTTGGCGTGGCGACCGGCGCGGCAGGCATCCTCTCGGTCCTGGCCTTGACAGACCTGACGTATGTGTATGGATTGGGCCTCATCATCTGGTTCGTCTGGCTGGGGATCGTCATGCTGCGCAGAAGCTCCGCCTCGGTTGCGTGGAAACCTGCCACGGCGCACACCGTTCCCGATCCGGGTGTGCGGGTGGAGTCTTGTTGAGGCCAGCCTCCTGGGGCTTGGCTCACTGAGAAGAGGTCCAGGGAGACCGGGCCGGCGCGAAAGGCACGGGCTGCCGGGATGGACCTCCCGGATGGACACGAGTTGCGGCCGCCCACATGGGATGACCGCGAGCCCGAAGCGGCGGTACTCGCTGCGACGACCTGGACTACGCCGGGTAGGATGACCCGGAAGCAGGCGAGCAGTTCGTTTGCGTTGACGAAACCTCGACCGACGGGTGTTCATGGATCGACGAGCATGAGTACTGGACATGACTGGGTCGACAGGGCCGCCTACCCGTTCGAATCTCACTTCTTCGAGACCCCGGCCGGCGGGTTGCATTTCGTCGACGAGGGCGACGGCCCGCCGGTCGTCATGGTCCACGGTAATCCCACGTGGTCATTCCTCTACCGGGATCTGATCAAGCGGCTGAGTCCCGGACACCGCTGCATCGCCGTAGACCACCTCGGCTTCGGGCTATCGGACAAGCCAAGAGGCTGGAGCTACCTGCCGCAGGATCACGCGGCGAACCTCGAGGCGCTCATCGACGCGCTCGAACTCCTGGACATCACGCTCGTGGTGCAGGATTGGGGCGGCCCCATCGGGCTTTCCTACGCCGTCGCACATCCCGACAACGTCGCCCGTATCGTGCTCATGAACACATGGTCCTGGCCGGTCAGCCGCGACCCGTACTACATCGCCTTCAGCGGATTCATGGGCGGGCCGATCGGCCGTACGCTGATCCGGCGCTACAACTTCTTCGCCGGGACGATGATGCGCCGCCTCTTCGGGGACAAGACCAGGCTCACTCCGGCGGCGCACGCGCAGTATCTGCGGGCCCTGCCGACACCTGCCGATCGCGAGGGGTGCCTCGTCCTCCCGAAGCAGATCGTGGCGGCGTCGCCGTGGCTCGGCCGGCTGTGGAGCGGCATGCCGGCCCTCGCCGGCAAGCCGGTGCTGATCGTCTGGGGGATGAAGGACATCGCCTTCCGCGGGAAGGAGCTGCGACGCTGGGAGGTGGCGTTCCCCGAGGCGCACGTTGTCCGGCTGGCGACGGTCGGGCACTTCGTACAGGAAGAGGCACCGGACGAGCTCGCGCAAGCGGTCGGCTCGTTCCTGGAGGAGTCGGAGGCCGAATGCTGATCCGCGCAGCCACCGAGCGTGACTTCCCGGCGATCCTCGCCCTGAACGAAGAGTCGGTCCGGGTCCTCTCTCCGCTGCCGCGCGAGCGCCTCGAGCAGCTGCATCGCACCGCCTCGCTGCACTGGGTGCTCGAGGAGCAGGGGCAGGTCGCGGGCTTCGTCCTGGCGTTCCGCGAAGGCATCGGGCACGACAGCGTCAACTACCTGTGGTTCGCCGAGCGGTACCCGTCCTTCCTGTATGTCGACCGCGTGGTCGTCGCGCAGGATGCACGCGGAAGCGGCGTCGGCTCGCAGTTGTACGAGCGGCTCTTCGCGTTCGCTGGCGAGACGGGTGCTGAGTGGGTGACGGCCGAGTTCGACGTCGATCCGCCGAACCCGGCGTCGGAGGGCTTCCACGCGAAGTTCGGGTTCCACGAGGTCGGCCGTCAGGTCGTGCCCTACGGGATGAAGGAGGTCTCGATGCAGGTCGCGGATCCGCGCGGCCGGGGTCACAAGGGGGCCCGGCCGGGTACAGTCGCTGCGGATCAAACCGAGAGACGGACTGGAGCAGAAGATGGCTGAGGCGGGAGTGGTGGGCGGCAAGGCCGACGTGGCGGCCGTAGCGATGGCCGGCGACGGCATCGAAGGCGTGATGAAGCGCGTGCTGGTCTCGCCGGCAGACGGCTGGGACGGCTGGGTGATGCGCCTGTTCGACGTCGATCCAGGCGGCCATACGCCGCGGCACGCGCACGACTGGCCGCACATCAACTTCGTCGCCTCCGGGCGTGGCACGCTGCTCGTCGACGGCGTCGAGCACCCCCTCGAGGCCGGCTCGTACGCCTACGTGCCGGCCGGCCACGAGCACCAGTTCCGCGCCGCGGCGGACGCGTCCCTCTCCTTCGTCTGCATCGTGCCCGAGGGTGGCGACTACTGAGGGCAGGCGCGAGGCCGCCAGGGGTGGCCCGGTGGCCCGCTGGAGGGCGGCGACCACATGGGCGGCGGTCGCGGGCGCCGGCGATCCTGCCGGGTCCGGCGCGCGTCTCTGACATCGCCCTGCCATGAAATGCGTCCCGCGGGGTAAGTGACTAGCTGACGGCGCGCCCACCGGCGCGCCGGCAAAGACCATCAAGACGCCGGGCGCGCCCGGCACAAGGAGCGTGATCGCGATGCCCGGACGCGGCGACAGCCGTATCTCCCAGCTGCACGACCTCGGCCAGAGCCCGTGGTTCGACTACATCAGCCGCGAGCTTATCGGCCGCGGCGGCCTCAAACGCATGGTCGACCGCGACGGGCTCGGCGGCGTGACGAGCAACCCGGCGATCTTCGAGAAGGCGGTGCGCGGCGGCAGCGCCTACGACGAGCAGATCCTCGCGCTGGCGCGCCAGGGGATGAGCTCCGCCGAGATCGTCGACCGTATCGCCATCGAGGACGTGCGCGCCGCCTGCGACGTGCTCGCGCCCGTCTATCTGAGGAGCGGCGGCGAGGACGGCTTCGTCTCCATCGAGGTCTCGCCCGCCTACGCCTACGACGCCGCGAAGACGGTCGCCGAGGCGGAGCGGCTCTTCGCGGCCGTCGACCGGCCCAACGCGATGATCAAGATCCCCGGCACCCGCGAGGGCGTGCCGGCGATCCTCGAGTCGCTGCGCAACGGCCTCAACATCAACGTCACGCTGCTCTTTTCGCTGACGCAGTACGAGGCCGTGGCCGAGGCCTACCTGGACGCGCTCGAGTATCGCCTGCAGCACGACCTCACGATCCGCGCCGTGTCGTCGGTCGCCAGCCTCTTCGTCTCGCGCGTGGACACGCTCGTGGACCAGCTGCTTGACGCGCAGATGGAGGATGCGGGCAGCGCCGACCGTCTCAAGCGCGGCGAGCTCAAGGGGCGCGCCGGCGTCGCCAACTCCAAGATCGTCTACGAGCGCTTCCGTACCTATCTCAACAGCCGCCCGTGGCAGCTCATCGCCGCTTCGGGCGCCAAGGTCCAGCGCATCCTCTGGGCGAGCACCGGCACGAAGGACCCCGGGTACTCGGACGTCCTGTACGTCGACGAGCTCATCGGAGAGCACACGATCAACACGCTCACCGAAGCGACCTGGAAGGCGTTCAAGGATCACGGCGCGCTCCAGCGCACCGTGGACCGCCACCTCGAGGAGGCGCACCGCACGTTGCGCGAGCTCAGCCACCTCGGGATCGACATGGAGCGCGTCGGCGCTCAGCTGCAGACGGAAGGGGTGGACCTGTTCATGGAGTCCTTCGAGGCGACGGTCGCCAACGTGGAACGCAAGCGCCAGGACCTGCTCTCCGCGGTCGGGGGCTGAGGTGGCGGCGGAGGACGCGCGCTCCGAGGTCTTGAGGGCGGTCGACGACCGCATCGCCGCGCTGGCGGAGCAGGACTTCGCGGCGCGGCTCTGGGAGGCCGACGCGACGCTGTGGAAGACCGACGACGCGGCGCACCAGAAGGTGATCGGCAACGCCCTCGGCTGGCTCAGCGTGTTCGAGGGCGTGCGCGACCAGGTCGCAGGGCTCGCGGAATTCGCGGACGACGTGAAGGCCGAGGGCTACCGCTTCGCGGTCCTGCTCGGCATGGGCGGCTCGAGCCTCGCCCCCGAAGTCATGCGGGACGTGCTCGGCACGCGCCCCGGCTACCTCGAGCTGCACGTGCTCGACACCACCGATCCGGCCGCCGTCCGTGCAGTCGAGGCGGCCGTCGACCTCGAGAAGACGCTGTTCATCGTCGCCAGCAAGTCCGGCGGCACCACCGAGACGGCGTGCTTCCACGCCTACTTCTACGAGCGCCTGCGGGAGCTCGACGGCGAGCACGCGGGGCACCACTTCGTGGCGATCACCGACGAGGGCACGTCGCTGGAGAAGGAGGCGCTCGCCCAGGGCTTCCGCGCCGTCTTCGTGAACCCCGGCGACATCGGCGGCCGGTACTCGGCCCTCAGCTTCTTCGGCATGGTCCCGGCCGCGCTCATGGGCATCGACCTCGAGAAGCTGCTCGACGGCGTGCGCGCCGTCGCCGTTGCCTGCGGACCCGACGTGCCGGCGGCGCAGAACCCCGGCATGAGGCTCGGCGCCGCGATCGGCGAGCTCGCGCGGCGCGGCCGCGACAAGCTCACGCTCGCCTTCGACGCGCCGCTCGTGCCGCTCGGCGCCTGGGTGGAGCAGCTGGTCGCCGAGAGCACCGGCAAGGAGGGCCGCGGCATCCTGCCGGTCGACCTCGAGCTGCTCGGCGCACCGGAGGTGTACGGCGCCGACCGCGTGTTCAGTACCGTGCGACTGGCCGGCCGCCGGGACGCCGCGCGGGCGAAGCGGCTGGCGGCGCTGAGCGCGGCCGGCCACCCCGTGCTCGAGCACGAGCTGGCGGACGAGTACGCCCTCGGTGGCGAGTTCCTGCGCTGGGAGATCGCCATCGCCGCCGCCGGCTACGTACTCGGCATCGACCCGTTCGACCAGCCCAACGTGCAGGAGAGCAAGGACGTCACCAAGGGGCTGCTCGCCCAGTTCGCCGAGGCCGGCGAGCTGCCGGCGGAGGCGCCGGGTGAGGACGGCCGCAGGCTCGTCTTCCCGGTCGCCGACGGCGAGTTGCCGGCGGCCCTTCGCGAGTTCCTCGCTCAGGCGTCGGCCGGCGACTACGTCGCCCTCCAGGCCTACGTCTGCCCGGGCGACGCCGTGTGGGAGCAGCTGCAGTCCATCCGCCTGACCGTGCGCGACGGCCTCGATGTGGCCACGACGCTGGGCTACGGTCCGCGCTACCTGCACTCCACCGGGCAGCTTCACAAGGGCGGGGCCGACCAGGGTTTGTTCCTGCAGCTCCTGGGGCACGACCCCGACGATGTCGATATCCCGGGCCAGCCGTACAGCTTCGGCGTGCTCAAGCGCGCCCAGGCGCGCGGCGACCTGGCGGCTCTGCGGGCGCACGGGCGCCGTGTGATGCGCGTGTGCCTCGGCGACGACGTACCGGCCGGGCTCTCGCGCCTTGCCGAGCTCGTGGCCGCAGCGGTCTAGGGCCGCCGCCAGCCGCCTTGCGCACGCCGGCGGGCCCGGCCAACGAGGAGGTCCTGATGGACATTGCCATGGTCGGGCTCGGTCGCATGGGCGGCAACATGGCGCGGCGGCTGCTGCGCGGCGGCCACCGCGTGGTGGTGTGGAACCGTACGTATGCCAAGTCGGAGGAACTCGGCTCCGAGGGCGCGGAGCCGGTGCGCGCGCTCGCCGACGTCGTCGCCGCTCTGCCTCGGCCGCGCGTGATCTGGATCATGCTGCCCTACGGCCAGACCACACAGGACGCGATCGACGAGCTCGTGCCGCTGCTCGCCGAAGGCGACATCCTCATCGACGGCGGCAACTCACCCTTCCAGCACGACATCGAGCGCGGCGCCGCCCTCAAGGAGCACGGCATCCGCTATCTGGACGCCGGCACCAGCGGCGGCGTGTGGGGCCTCGAGGTGGGCTACTGCCTGATGGTGGGCGGCGACAAGTCCGCTTTCGATCACATCGAGCCGCTCCTCGCGACGCTGGCGCCGCCCGGTCACGGCTACGAGTACTGCGGCGGCCACGGCTCCGGCCACTTCGTGAAGATGGTCCACAACGGCATCGAGTACGGCATGATGCAGGCCTACGCCGAGGGCTTCGAGCTCCTCGAGGCGACGGAGTGGGACCTCGACCTCGCTTCCATCGCCGACCTCTGGAACCAGGGCAGCGTCGTGCGCAGCTGGCTGCTCGAGCTGGCGGCGGATGCCCTCAAGAAGGACCCGGGCCTCGAGCACATCAGCGGCTACGTGGAGGACACCGGCGAGGGCCGCTGGACGGTCGAGCAGGGGATCCAGCACAGCGTGCCGATGCCGGCGATCACGGCGGCGCTGTTCATGCGCTTCCGCTCGCGCCAGGCAGACACCTTCAGCGGGAAGATGCTCGCCGCCCTGCGCAACGAGTTCGGCGGCCACGCCGTGCAGGAGAAGAAGTGACGGCGAGCGACGACGCCGACGCGCGCACGGAGAAGTCCTCTGAGCGCATCGGCTACGAGGAGACCGACCACATCGGCCACGAAGACGGCGTGCGCGTCGGCGGCGTGCCGCACCTCAGCGAGGCGCCCTCGCCCTTCGGCGGCGAGCGCCACCCGGATCCGTGCAGCCTGGTCATCTTCGGCGTCACCGGCGACCTCACGCATCGCAAGCTCATCCCGGCGATCTACGATCTCGGCTGCCACGGCGTGCTGCCGTTCGGCACGACCCTGGTCGGCTACGGCCGCCAGGAGATGAGGGACGACGACTTCCGCGCCCTGATGCAACAGGCGATCGACGATCACTACGGCGCGGAGATCGTGGACGGCTCGCTCTGCGAGCGCATCCTGCAGGCGCCGCGCTACGTCCAGGGCCAGTTCGACGACCCGGAGGGCTATCGCCGCCTGGCGGCCGTCCTGGACGAGCTCGACACGAAGGGCGCCCGCGGCAACCGCATGTTCTACCTGGCCACTCCGCCGAGCCAGTTCGACGTGATCGTGCGTCAGCTCGGCCGCGCCGGCCTGGCGCGCAACGGGGCCTGCGACGCCGACCACGCGCAAGGCGATCCCGCCGGCTGGACACGCGTCGTCATCGAGAAGCCTTTCGGACGCGATCTCGCAACCGCCGAGGCTCTCAACACCGAGATCGCCGAGGTCTTCGACGAGCGCCAGATGTACCGCATCGACCACTACCTGGCCAAGGAGACGGTGCAGAACCTGCTGGTCCTGCGTTTCGCCAACGGCATCTTCGAGCCCATCTGGAACCGGCGCTACGTGGACTTCGTGGAGATCACCGCCGCGGAGACGCTCGGCGTCGAGCACCGCGGCCCGTACTACGAGGAGGCCGGCGCGCTGCGAGACATGATCACGCCGCACCTCATCCAGCTCTTCTCGCTCGTCGCCATGGAGCCGCCGGTCGCCTTCGGCGCCGACGCCGTGCGCGATGAGAAGCTCAAGGTGCTGCGCGCCGTGCGGCCCATCCCGACCGACGAGGTCTCGGGCTGGGCGGTGCGCGCGCAGTACGTGCAGGGGGTCATGGACGGCGAACAGGTGCCGGCCTACCGCTCCGAGGACCGCGTGGCGCCGGACTCGCACACCGAGACGTACGCGGCGCTCAAGCTGCTCGTCGACAACTGGCGCTGGCAGGGCGTGCCCTTCTACCTGCGCACCGGCAAGCGCCTGCCGCGCCGCGTCACCGAGATCGCCATCCACTTCAAGCTGCCGCCGGTCCTGCTCTTCCGCGATGCGGCCGCCGGCGGCCGCCTGCAGCCGAACGTGCTCGTCCTGCGCGTGCAGCCGGACGAGGGCTTCTCGCTCAGCATCGAGTCCAAGAAGCCCGGCCACGCCGTGGCCCTGCAGCCGGTCTCGATGGACTACTCCTACGGCACCACGCTGCACGAACTGCCCTTCAGCGCCTACGAGACGGTCCTCGTCGACGCCATGGAGGGCGACATGACGCTCTTCACGCGCGGCGATCAGGCCGAGGAGGCCTGGCGGATCGTCGGCCCCGTCCTTGAGGCGTGGGCGGCCAAGCCCGAGCGCGACATCCCCATCTACGAAGCCGGGAGCTGGGGGCCGGAGGCGGCCGACGCGCTCATCGCGCGTGACGGTCACTACTGGCGCCGGCCCTCGAAGGAGGACGAGACCGTGATGGAGGCCGAGACGTGAGCATCGAGATCCTGCCGGACGCGGAAGCGCTCGCGCTGCGCGCCGCGGACCTGTTCGCCCTGGCGGCGCAGGAGGCGGCGGCGGCGCGCGGCCGCTTCGCCGTCGCGCTCAGCGGCGGCGAGACGCCGCGCGCGCTCTACCGCATGATCGCGCGCCAGCAGTTCAGCCAGAAGATCCCGTGGCGCCGCGTACAGCTCTACTGGGGCGACGAGCGCTGCGTGCCGCCGGACGACGTTGCGAGCAACTTCGGGATGGCGCGCGACGCCTTCCTCAAGCACGTCCCCATCGGCGACGCCAACGTGCACCGCGTCCTCGGCGAGGAGCCGCCGGCGAAGGCCGCGCTGACCTACGAGAAGGAACTGCGCGCGCTCGCCGCCCTGGAGCGGCCCAAGAGCGAGCTGCCGGTCTTCGACCTCGTCCTCCTCGGCCTCGGCGGCGACGGCCACACCGCGAGCCTGTTCCCGCACAGCGACGCGCTCGAGGTCGAGGAGCGTTTCGCCGTCGCCACGCAGGCGCCGGACGGCTCGCCGCGGATCACGGTGACCTACCCGGTCATCAACGCTGCGCGCCGCGTGTGGTTCCTGGTGAGCGGCGCGCAGAAGGCGGGGATGGTCGCCGAGGTGATGGAGGGCCTGATGGTGCCCGCAGCCGTGCCGGCGCAGGGCGTGAGGCCGGTGCATGGGCAGCTCACGTGGTTGCTCGACGAGGCGGCGGCGGCCGAACTGGATCCCGCGGTGCGGGGTTAGTTGTCCATACCACGCGGAGGGACGACGATGACTGACGACAGCGGGCGGGTCTTTGAGGTGAGCGGCGCGGACGGCAGTGTGGCCCGCTACGCCGAGACCGACTTCGACGAGCTCTGGCAGACGACCGACGAGCGCGAGATGAGGCGCCACGTCGGGCTTGGCTGGATCCTGCTCGACGAGCAGGTGGGGCCGGGCGACGGCCCCGGCCATGTCGAATTGGTGACACGGGCCGAGACCTCAGGCGGAGCCGGCGGCCTGACGATGCGCAAGGTCCCCGTGACGGTGGGGCCCGACGACGCGACGACCTACCTCCTCGGCTTTCTGAAGCCGGGGCGCGAGGGCTCGCCACTGGAGTGATGCTCGGCGAGGCCAATCGATAGTCGACACGTCATACTGGGGTCGTATCGATATGGGCATGGTATGATGAGGGCGACTGTCAGGGAGGTCGCCATGGCGCTCGCCGTCGTCTCACCCAAGTTCCAGATCGTCATCCCCAAGGAGATCCGCGAACGACTGCATCTCAGGCCCGGGCAGTCGGTGGCGCTCATCGAACGCGATGGCCTGGTGACGCTTGTCCCCCAGCGGCCCATCGCCGAGCTGAGAGGCATGGCGCACGGCATGTCCTGCGACGGCTACCGCGATGAGACCGATCGGATCTGAATCATGATCGTCGTCGACTCGTCGGTCTGGCTGGAGGTCGTCGCCGACGGTCCGCTCGCGGAGGCATGCGCGGCCTACCTGTCAGACCTGGCAGCCGTCGTCACGCCGACGATCGTCCTCTTTGAGGTATACCGGATCTGTATGCGGCGCGGCCAGGAGCGCACGGCGATGGCGGCCGTCGGCGAGATGGAGCACTCGCGCATCGCTCCTGCCGACTCCACGGTCGCCATCACCGCCGCAGAGCTGAGCATCGACCATGGTCTCTCGGCCGCCGACGCGATCGTGTACGCCACGGCGCGCCTCAGCGGGTGCGATCTCCTGACCGCCGACGCGGACTTCCGCGGCCTGCCGGGCGTCGTGCTCTTGGAGGCCGCCGGCTGATCCGCACCGGCGCCCGCCGGCGCCGATGACTGGCCCCTCGGCCTCGGTGGTAGACTCCTGAGGCAAGCCAGGTGGCCGCGGTGGGGTCGCGTCGGGATGCTCTTCGGAGCTCGCGAGGCTCCCCGTCGAGGAAAGTCCGGACACCGCAGAGCAGGGCGCTGGTTAACGGCCAGCCGGGGAAACCCGAGGGAAAGCGCAACAGAGAGCAGACCGCCAGCGGCCTCTTCGGAGG